>Ga0209208_10003677_pt1 | contig 21947 bp, 12 predicted proteins | sample S1TSphfallax_3_FD_187694 | JGI IMG/M metagenome (GOLD analysis project Ga0209208, IMG submission 187694) | Host-associated microbial communities from peat moss isolated from Minnesota, USA - S1T2_Fd - Sphagnum fallax MG (SPAdes) (version 2) | ecosystem: Host-associated > Plants > Peat moss >...
CTTTGCAAGACCGCACTAGAAGTCCAAACCACACTCCTTGACAAATCTTCAAATTTGTTTCTAATCGGATCTTTTCTTTCAAAACTCTAACCCTTGTTTAGATTTCAATTTAAGCCTTTAAGGAAAATCTTCCATGTCCCATTGCAAGACTGCACTAGAAGTCCCAACCACACTCTTGACAAATCTACAAAATTTGTTTCTGGTCTCATATGAATCTGATCTCTACTATCAAAATTCACAACAACAAGCCTTCTGAAAAATCATGGGTAGGCTAATAGGCTTTGATTGTCTACTTACGTCGCTGAATTACCATAGATGATTTATCGACTACTGTAAAATTTACTTTAAGATATTAAAAAACTCTGATTGAATTTAACCAGGATTGGAAAAAAAACTATGATCGGTATATTCAAACTTATTTTAATGGTTGATTTTCACACAATTGTATTATTTAATTCTTTTTTTTCATTTTGGTGGGATACTTAATTTTGTGAAATAGTGGATCATGCCTACTTTTCATTGTTTAAAAATATTCCTAATATCATATTGGGGTTGTCCCCATGCATGTAGTATGATACAATTTAACTTGACCCGCCAAATGTTGGCCTCACCAAACTACATATCTAGGTGGACCACGCACAACATCCATAATCCATTAATTTTGATAATTTGAAATTAATAGCCAACTACTATAGGACTAAAATAAACTTTTAAGAATATTAAACTTGCAAAATATGGATGAAGACCATCCACAATTGATGATTAAAATAATAATGTTCACAAAAGTTCCTTCATTGAACATAGATTGAATAATATACAACATTTATTGAATGATATGGTTCAATATCTATGGACCGCTTCTATAAACTTCGCCCACATCAATATAAGAACATGTTGTATATTACCCATATTTAGCATTAGATTAACAAAAACCAATTTGAAGTACTATGCAACTTTTTAGAGACAATGTATAACACATCTCATAACTATAAGACACCTTGTCTTGTTCATACATTTTCAAAATTGCCTTTGTCCTTTTACACAAGACATGTTTTTTTTTTTGCTTTGAATTTCAATTATGCATAAGCCTTTCAAGCATGACTTTGTCAAAAGGTATTCACGCCCATGACACAAGATAGCAACCTTGATTTACTTGAGATAATTACGATCCCCATTATATAGTTCTAGTTTCTCTAGGGGAGAAACAATGTCCTTGCCAATTGTGTGCTTTTTGCAAAGAAATTCCCTGCAGTTGAAATTCCTCAAAGTTTCAACCAATGTTGTCCAATTCTTCCTTTTGGAGAGAGCCTCCGATCTCAATTTATTTAAATTTATTTGGAGTTGCTCTGCATGAGGCTTGGCACTTAGTTCTTCCAATTTCCTTTCATCTACAATTTTAGCACATTTTTTCAAATTCAAAAACTTACAAGCCCAATTCAAAAATTTGGTCTAGTTTCAAGAACACACTACACACTCCCCAATGCTAAAAATTGTATGAGGGCAAAGTTTTACAACAAATTAAAAAAAGGGTTTATGTAAGTACAGAGTTCAACAATTAATTAAAATTCAAATATAAAGTTCAACATACTTAATAACTTTTCCGAAATAAATTAACTTTCTTACATAAAAGATCTTGACCCTATTTTCAAAAATTATCTTTCATAATTTTGATTTTAGATTCAACAAGGATTAGTTTTATAGTTCAGCTGTTGTGGCAATTCCAACAAAAAATAAATTAATTAATTAAAGTGTCAACTTGGGTTCAAGTCACGAAAGCCTAAAATTGAACCTCCAATTTTAACCCTACAAATTGGATAGATAACCTGATGACATTGGTTGGAACTAGTGATGGTAGTTTCAAGTCCAGGTTATAAGTTGGGTTCTAAGGTCTTTGGACCAAAGGTTTCAAATTTTGTGGAAATTGCAATGAGCAAATTGATCATCACACCTCTTTCCAAAATTGAACTAGAACTTGAACTTGGTGTGTTATCACATTTTAATTAGGTTCAAGTTCTCTAAGTAATAAGTAGAATTTTACCATTTAAAAAAACACCTTAACCCTACATTTGAAGCAAGTTATTACATTTGATTGGTTGTACATAATTTCTATCTTAAACCATATTCACTAATTGATCAAACTAATATTGCACAGAAAAAAAATTGTTTAGTTATGTGGATTGAAGATGAAACTGAACCTAATCTTAAATTGAATCAATTTAAAATGTTTTGGGCAAATGACTAGAGGCTTTATAAATCCAACTTGAACTAGTATCAAGATTAGACCAAAAGTTCAATCAAGAAATTTTTTTAATTAGAACCAAGACCGAAGGTTCCTTTTGAAATCAAGAACCAAATGACATTGATGTCAACATCTTTTCAATCAATGAATTTTTTTTCAAATTTCAGATATTGCATCATTGGCTAGCATCCCGAGAAGAAGTTAACATTAAATGCCAACATGTTTTCGAAACCTATTTTAGACAATTTTTAAAATCACTTTAAAATTGCTAACAAACTAAAAGCAAAATCCAAATGTGGCAAAAAGTTTCCAAAAAAAATTCTTCTCAAAAGTTGATTATTTTTTCCACACAAAACAAAACGAGTATATTATGAATGATAGAATGTTCCTTTTCTTCTTTTCCTTTTTTTGCATTTTCGGCAAAATTTTCATACAATAAAAAAAGCATAGATCCTATTGAAGTCTTCCTTACAATACGACGTTTTCCAACACTCCACATCAGTTTTGATCAACACTAGAACCATTCCAGATTTGTTCATGTTATCACCACCCATGCCAATCACCTCGACCATGGTTGTTTAGGCCATTGCACAACCTCATTGTTAGATTCCCATAAAATGGCCTAGTATGTATCATTATTCATTCCAAGTGCTTAGGCCTTTCAATTGGAAATGATGGCTACCCCATTCTATTGATACATTTTTGGCTCACAAGGGTCTTGTATTCCCGGGGTGATTTGAGATTTGTAAAATTAGAATATAATTGAAACCAATTTGATATTTATCGAAACTTTCATACCAATCTAGAAGGCTGACGTTTACTTGTACACAACAAGCATGTTTCTAGTATCAAGACCGGTATAGCCCTGGTATGAAGCACACATTAGCTCACATCCCTACCGAGGCACATATTGGTACGAGGCTAGTATTACCTTGACTCTCTATTAAGCACGTATAAGTACAAGGCTGGTATTGCATCCATTCATACCATCTAGTTGGTTCTTTGATACCAAACCCAGTACCAGTCTATTTACCACAGTTGGAGTGTGGTACCCGCTCAACAATTGTATATACTATGTACTATGGCACCAAGCTCTTAGCTTCGGTTGCAAGTTACTTCTAATGTTTTTCATGAGTTTGAGACAAGTTTCCCAGTTATGGGAAACTTTGCTCCTTTTTCTTTGGATCTGAAGATGAGATCATACTCCAAATTGCAAGTCATCTGGAAGTACAAAACTCAGCACCCAGAATGTGGAAATCCCACCTAAATGTGACTACTACGTAATGCCCTCTTTACACTAGGAGTCAGTGCACAAAACACTTGGGCCCAACTTTGAGCATTTTTGGCATGTTGTTCGTGCCTTGACTTACTAATAAGTGCTAGAAAATTGATAGCACTCCCATAACATTTTAAATCACTCAAAATGAAGCACCGATGATGAAGATTTAAATAAGTCGGTGATAGGGTAGTGATCAGTGGTGAACAGTTCTACCCTAAAACCCTTGGGGCTGATTTCAACCCTTTCAATCAATACCTAATACATATTGGGGGATTGAAAATCCACCCATTCAAAAGAAAACACTGAGTGTTCTTTTTGGGTCTGTTTGGTGTTCTAGCCAATGTGGCAATGATCTACAAGAAGATTTAGCCAAATTTGACTACAAGCTAAATATGAAAATAAAATTTGTTAAGTATCTTTTTTTTTGGGCTACTTACTTGAAGTATGTATAGTAATCAGGCGATTTCTCTTTAAATTTGATAAGAAAATCTGAACAAAAATTTGATTTTATCAATTTTTAATGTAGTTTTTTGGTTATATATATATAGCCAGCAAAATAAAGGTTGCTCAGCAAGGGAGGGTTCATTGGCTGAATAATTTCATAAAGAAGGTTTCAACTTTGTTAATGCAATGCAAAAGAATAAACTTCCCGAATTCCCTTTCAGCATAAACAACTTAACACCCAGGTACTTTCTCTATATTGCCACTCGGCACATTTTGGTGGACTAAAATTGATGATGATGGTATACAACATGGGATTATGTGACCCAGTGCCCATCAACAATGTTTATTTTATTGGCGAAATTTTGTCTAATTTTGACCTTCAAAACACAATTTCAACATACGCAACAGACTTTTTATGAAAAAAATGAAACAAATTTGCTAGATTTTGAAGAACAAAAATTTCAAATAGCCAGAGTTTTATGACGAGTTTCATTTGGTAGCCAAGAATACAAAAGGATTTTTTTTCAAACGTTAATATGTAGTATGTAGTCAAATTTGGCTAAATTATTTTCTAGATGATCACCACTTTGACTCATCACAAACTCCTTAAAAAAATCATGCCCATCAATGCACCATTCATTGGAAACACATTGTGATGCTGTTGTGAACCATGTCTTTTGTAGGAATTGTTTTAGGAATGTAGCTTAAGTGACAATTATCCATATGAAGATGTAAAAAAATAGCAATCGTCACTAGGAAGATTTAGTCAAATCTAATTATAAACCAAATATGAAGTTCAAATTTGATTTGCAAAGATGAAAATTATTTTAAATAATAAATTTTGCTCTTGTGGTTTGAAACTTGAAAAATATCCACATCATCTCATTAAGGACTTCCAACAATACTAAAAGAAAAACAAAGGGCCATATGATATGGGAGGTTATCATGTGATCGCCTCCAAACAGATAAATAGACATCTATTGTAATATGTTGTTGTGTGCAATTAGATTAGCACCTAACATTATCAAAACCAACAAAATCACAAACATGAAAACATGCACACAAATTGCAAGAATTCAAGTTCAAAACCCACAAAATAAATCAACAAAACCAAAATTAAGGATGAGATTTTAAAAACACTCCTTGAAATAATACCTTGCCAACACAAAATAGCTAAACATTATTCCCATTAAACTAGGTTCCAAAAAACAAAAAAAACGTACAAAAAAACCTAATATTCTCCATTAATGTTTACAAATTTTTGTTCTGTAAAATATTGACCTTTTTAAAGATCCAATATATGGTAGGCAACACCGGATTACCACTAGATTACCACTATGCTTGCATCATGTGTCATTGAAGATTCCACCTTAGCTTTTCCATCACATAACATGGACATGTGAATTCATCACTAAAAATGTCCTACCATTGATTACCATGTACTTGTGATGGGGTGTGTGATTCCATCTAGAGTCGTTTTCATTCATTTAAAGGAAAAATGCAAGCCATTAGAGCATCTCGAGCAGTGCTCAGTATGTGATCTTGCAAAAATGTATAGTTTGCAGATCCAAGTAGAGTTATATACTTTGTTTCCAACCCCATCCATGAAACTAAAACAGAGATAGCAAATAGGTGGGAGACTACTAATAGCAAACCACCTGGACCAATCATTATGATGGGCGAATCAGAAATACTGAGCAGCAGTCAGATCATATTCATCAGACTCTTGTCTACAAGTGCACAGAGTTGGTGCGCCTTTTCACCAGCAACAACTGTGCAATGAGTTTTAAATGGCGCAGAGTTTGAGTTAGCTCTCATTCTGGTGCCAGATGAAAAACAGAAGTCTGTCTCTGCAGAGAATGCAACTTGCAACTTGCAAGAGAGAGAAGAGTTTGAGGGACTGCATTTTCTGGCCCAAGTAAATTAGTAAAATTCTCATTATCATGAACTAAAAATTCAACCCCTGCTTAAGACTCATCTTTTTCATCATAGTATGAACAGGCATCCACTCATGAGGGCTGAATTGATGGGGGTAAAAATTCAACTCCTGACTAAACTCAGCTACTTTCATGTTTTGTGGTGAAACTTTTGTGCTGACTCAATGACTAGATTGAACTGAAAAGTTTCATCTTTTATGTGAGGGAAAAGTCAGCTCCTGACTACACACTACACACCCATTGGGGTTTAGGTTGTGAGCACCCATTGGACCCAATGTTGTGTAAAAACTGTAGTTGCATTTGTTTGGGAATTGGGTGTCAACATTTGAGCTCCTTGCTTGAGTTAAATCATAACCACTTGGGATGCATTGGTGAGCCAAACTTCTAATGTCTTAGGATCAAAGATCACAATATTAATTGGTGAATTAAGCTTCCAACTTTACCTTTGCAAGCTATGTCTAGTTGTGCATTTTGGGACTATTTTAGCTTAGGTTCACTTAATTGTGCATACCATTTGGGATTCAATTTTTTATTTTGCATTCTCACCTACAAATATGTGTGAATGTTTGTATCATGTTGCATTATGTAGATACATTTTAGATTTATGTGGTGAAGATTTACATTGCATTGGTTGTTTCACAACAAACTTCAGATTTTTTTGTTCATGAAATTTTCATGTGATGAAAGCTAAGATTGAAATTTGTGGATTGGCACTCTAAAGCAAATCATGAACTTGAGGAGTGGGAGCAAATACATATGGCTTTACACCATACTAATTGGGGTTTATATCTACATGATGATTTTTGTTGCATGACCCACCAATTGCATACACATAACATGTCACTTGTTTGTTTGTTTTGTGTGTAAAGCAATTCACCACTAGCCTTTTAGTGGGTTTGTTTTTTCTTAGCCAGTTTTTGTTATGTTATATACAATAATAATTTTGCAACTTCTTCAGAAAAAAATTTCCACAAAAAAGTAATTCAAAGATTAAAAATTTTGTGAATGAAAATAAAGAATATTTTGGAATATTTTATTTCTCACATGGAATCTTTAAAATTAAATATTTATTTGACTTTGAAATGTTCAACTTGCCATGGTACTATGGTAGTTTTAAAAACACCTTACTAATTAAGTGGATAAATGGGCTTATCTAGGACAAGGGCATAAAGAAGGGTTAGGAAATCATTTCTTGCTAGTCTAGTTGGGTGGGGGCATTGACAAGGTACATTTCGGAAGGATCTACAAGCTACTAGGACAGTGATATGAAGCTTCAACTTTTGATTCTGAAAGAAGCCATTGGGAGAGATAAAAGATAGAATGTTGACCTAATGGCAACCCCTCAAATGCTCTCAGAATGGTGAAGAAACAACTCAGTCACAAGATGAATAACACACTAAAATATGCGAAACACACATAATGTCACAATGTTGTTCATAGTTTTACCCTCCGCACCCAGATGGTTTACAGCAACTAAATAGTGATCTGGTAACATTCATTGTGGTTGGGTTGGCTCAGCTCTACTAGATGATGTCTATAAGCTAGTGTTGAATTGAATCCAAATAAGGACTCCGAGGACAAGCCTCTGAGTCCCAAGCACTTGGTTTTGTTGGCTCGATGTTCAAATCACATAAAAATGTTGTGCATTTGTGAATTGCCAAAGTAATTGGTTCGTAAAAGAATCAGTATGTTCACCTCATTCTCAATGCATGGGATTGAAATTTTGATTCCATGTGAAATTCCCATACTCCCTCATCTTCCTACACAATATATATTATAGATGGCTGGGAGTTCCTCACTTCAACTAATAATACTTGTAAGTACAGGCAACAACATAGTACAATGTTGTTGACAAGGCCACAAAGCATGGGCCCATGATTCAAGCACAAACTATGGTGTTCACTATGGCATTTTTTCCTCATGTAAAACCAATTTGGACCAAAGAACACACATGATTTTCTCATGGCACATTTCTTCTTCTTTCATCCTCATAATTGTTTATTTTCTGTCTACAAAATTTGAATGTTGTGAGAACAAAACTAAGGGTTTCTCTTCAAAAAAAAGTTTCCCATTTTCATCACTAAAGGGAATCCTGATGTGTGAAGGTTGTGAATTCCTTCCTACTAGTTGAAATGCGCACTATAATTGGACATTCTAAAAGAAGGCCCATGAATCTGAATTTTAACCACGAAAGGGTCATCCCACATCTCTCGGGAATTTTGATTTCACCCTTCTGATTGTGAATAATCTTCATCATGTGAATAACCTTCCATGGCTAACAAAGGAACTTATGAAAAAACATTAGCAACAAACTGAACTAAAAACAAACGATTCTAATGCAAAAGCTTCCACACTTTGAAGAGCTTCAAAAATACTTTTTAAAATATTATAAAAATTAATAAAACATCATGTATAAGTGCCTAGAAATTTTTGAGACCCATGGGTTGTCACTATTTTCATCGAGCTCACCTCAAAGAAGTGGACCAGAAAAAATATCCCAAAGGCCCAAGCAACATTATTCACAATAGTCCATGTAAGATTCCAACAATTTTTTTTCATCCAAGGTCAATTGCTTGGGCTTAGGCCTCAAATTACAATAATGTAAACTCAAGCTTACCACCTTTCGTGCTTTGGACCAATGAACGATTTTAAATTTTTGTGGTCCCAAGCTCAAGTGATCTAGTGTAAACCAACCTTCAATCAAAACAACCATGCATTGTGAAGCCAATTGGAACTCTCTCATCATGGGTGGTTGTGATTTAAGAAGGTGAAAAAGTGAATTAATCATCGATTTTATGCAATATTGTCATCATATTTAGAGTTTTTTTTCATACCCCATAGAAAGAATCTCCATGCTGATTGCCTTTCCAAAGAAGCAGAAATCAATTAGAAATAGAAAAAGGCTTGGCATTCTCCAACTAATATCACAAACCCCCTTGGGTATTCAGTTGGGTTTTCAATATAGTTCTCATTGTGATAATTGTTAGTTATCACATGATTTGATACCCAATCTAATACCCGGAACACTTGTTGTCACTCAAGGGTGAAATTCAGATGTTGTGAATTGGGCGCATTTATAATAAAACAATGAGACCCAGATGCTATCAACGGTGTAATCTAGATTTGGATATCATGTTATATTTTAGTGGTCTAGGTAAAGTCTAGAGTCTTGAGGTTAGGAAAGTTCCCCAAAAAAATCAATGACAAAAACTACTCAAAATCCAATACCTATCTCTCTCACCTTAGTTCTAAAATGAACCAAATCACCTGCATTAAATTGTAGTTAGTGAAGGCTTTCCAAGAGTGTAGGTGAATTCCCTTATTAGTTAACTTTAAATTTTGAATTTTAGTGAAAATTTTGTTCAATATTCAATAACTTCTCCACTACTTCACTATAGGTTGAAACATTATGAAACCAACTTGGTGCACTCCTACTCATCAAGGGCTTTCCAAAGTAATAATCGAGAGCAAGTGTGGGAAGAGAACTTGGTTGAAACAATATGAAACCAACTTGGTGTGCACCCTTACTTATTATTAAGGGGCTTTCCAAAGTAACCCGAGATGGTGGGAAGAGACCTCATGCTTTGGTAGATGTCCACATGACAAACAAAACAAAACAAACTACCTTCTTTCATACATAGATTTCCCATAGTATGAGTTTTCAAATTTTCTGAATTTCAATACATAAAATCTCATTCTTACAATGAAAGGTCTTTTTGAAAATCGATAAGCGGGGGTTATTTGAGATCCCCTACTACTCTGACCTCACTTTCTTGTAAAAGCAATGGGTGGATTTTTGTAGTGTTGTTGGAGGGCACCTTATTGCATGCAATTTTTCCTCCGCATCGACGGGCATGCATGTCAAAAATTGTATTGCTCATCCTTGTGGATTCTTCATTTTTCAAAACATTTGGTTTCATTTTTTCCCCCCATCATAGCTATATTAAAAATTAAAAGTGCTAAAATCAAGTGTTTTGACATTCTCAATAGCCAGATGTTGACTAAAGTTTGTTTTTTAATTGCCAGATTTATAAACATGGTTCAAGTAAGTAGCCAATAAAAACAAGGATGGTTAAATAAATTTTACTTTCATATTTATTTTATAGCCAAAATTGGCTAAATCTTCATGTAGATCATCGTGACTTTGGCTATATCACAAAATTGACCAAAATAAACATGGGATGCAAGGCCTTCTACTCCATGGAAGATCCTAAGGGCACTTTGAGAGTGCCTTCCATCATTTGGAAGACGTCTCTTTTTTTTCCCTCTATCTTATCTCTATATGCTTCCTATTTTGCATTTGTCAAAGCAAAACAATGCTGGTTTCTTTATTCAAAGGGGCTATCTTTAGAACCTCCAAGTTGTTTTTTTATTTATTTATTTTTAATTATTATTATTATTTTGGCTCAAATGGACAAACCCATTGCAGAAAGGAAACCTTCCAAGATTTTTTATTTTTTTTTAAATTTAATTATTTTGGCACAAATGGACAAAATCCATTGGAGAAAGGACACCTTTCAAGATTTTCAACACAACATACACTCAATACATCTGATCATTACATACAAGTGACATTTTCAAAATGTGGGGCAGGACTTGGCTACCACATTGCCCTAGGTGTCTCATTTGGGAAAATGCCCCCGCCCGGGGCCTTCTACCCTACACATAACATGGGGCTTATGCACTCAGCATAAAGATCCAAAACCTTGGAGTGTAGTACTTGTTTGGATTTGGAAGCATGGAATACTAGTCTCTCTTGTTCAATGAGTGCATACTTACCAAGCATTATATGGTAGGAAATGGCACAATAACCATAGGTCCAAATATTTTGTGGTGGATGTGCTATGCATGAAGAATAACTTATCAAATTGTGTACTAGTAGTTGTCCCTTGTGCCATTGGCCCAAGAGTCCGTAGTCAACTCCTCTATCTTGTCACGTATCCCAATTCCATTTGGGTTGAGCTTAACTTCAAAGTTCTTATGAAACCTTGCTAAATTAATTGTGACAAAATTAATTTAGAATTTTTGAATTGATTTCCAGGTATGAAAATTGCTCTAAATTCAGTAACTTTTTTGCTCCATTGGTTGAAAATTTGTGAAAGGACGTTCCTTTCACATATTTTGCCAATGTACATGATCCATGTCGATTATTACTCCATGTAAAGTTGATTTTCAAGAAGTTGAAAATCAATGTGACTTCAATATTTGAAAGAGAATCCATTGCCAAGAACAATAGTAGGGTGGAAAAAATTACATGTTCATGTGAAATTGGCCAAACTTTGCCCTCTCTCTAGTACAACACCATTACCCTTATTGAAGGCCAAATATGTGAAAGGTCTTCGAATGTTAAAGGAAGATTACGAAGTAGGTATTATGTCATGTGAATGCTAGCCTTGTGCAACTCTTCAAAATGCACCTTGCTTTTTGCTCCATAAAGCAATATTTGCAACCCATGGGTAGCCAAATTTGCCCTTGGGGCATTTTCAATTTTGGAATCTATCAATGTAAAGAATACAAGATTCAAATGTACATCGGGTTGCAAGTTGCAAAAGTGTTTTTACCCACCAAGTTCATGAAAGTCTTTTGAATTTAATTTCCTACTCCTACTTTCTAAATCTTGTGTTTGTAGTGAGTTATAGGTTTGAATTATTACATTTGATTGTGTGATAAGGTGTTGTTACATTCACAATCCTTACATTATAAATGCATACTTAGTTGCAACACATTAAGCACATTGCATTGAACTTGATTGACCTGAATTGGGTTGCATTTTCTAATCATTATCCATGTTGCGGCACAAAAAAACAAATTGACTATCATAGACAATGGATTTGTTTTGGAACATAACAAAATATTTGGAGTTGCAAAATGTATGGGTTTTTTTTTTTTGGGAAGGAAGTGTTCTTTTTTTACCAACATTGGTTAGTTTTGAAAAACATCATCCCAATTAGGAAATATGAACTCTCTCTCTCATTGCAAAGTCTTGCAAAATTACAGATTATGTGGATGATCCATAATGCATCATCCAATAAGATGAACATCATTGATTAGTACACTCTTGTTGCACAACCAAAGCAAATCAACACCCACCATCTCAGGATGGATGATGTGTGGAGCAGCCTTTTTCTTTTGGTGCAATAATTTCCCATTGTTATAATTAATTTGATTTTTTAATCCAGAATTTCTTTTTATTTTATGGAAAAAATTTAGCAGATCTGGAAAAATAAAAAAATCAATAAAATCTTTAAAAGTTGCCAGATTTCTATGCATGGTTCAAGTAGATAGCCAAATACATATAAAGATGTTTTTTAGAAAATTCTTTTCATATTTCTTTAATCACCAAATTTGACTAAATTTGTTTATGGATGATTACCACCTCAACTACATCACAATTAATTAATTATTTTTTTAATCACTTTTTTCTTGTATTCATGTCCTATGACTGGACGGTATAAGATGAGAGATTATTTAAATGCCACTACTGCAGCCAATCATTTGGTGGGCTGAGCAGAAGTAGTGCTTTTACTAGGCCTTTGGAGACCACGGTCCGAAATGCATGCTTACAGGGCCAAATCTATTGTCACACTATGTTAAGGTTGTATACTTCATCCAAAGTACACTGCACACGCCATTTTATTCAACATGAGAAATTCAATAGTATTAAAGTGTGAGTATGCTCTTATCTTGACAACTTTGACACATGTTTCGCAAATAATTAATTGATTTTGAATTTTTCATTTCGAACAAATAGAATATTCTTGAAGATTCAATATTTCCCTTTATGCAAGTATATTCTTTGATTTTCTATATTGAAACTTTCAAAATTTCTAAAACTAATATAATTAGTGTTGAAGTTGCCAATGTACTATGGCATTTAAGTTCCACCCATACGTCAACTATCATAATCACGCAATCAAAAACATTTATTTTGTTTATTGAATATTTTCAGGAGACCATTGTATCTTGTGCTTATTTACTTGTCCAATGTCAAAAGTATTAGTTTAATTCATTAAGTTCTTATTATATGAATGATAAGTTGGGTTAGTGTAGTTCATTGTGGTCTAGCTTGGAATCAACTCATGTGTGAACAAGGTTCAAATTATTTAACGGTTGGGATATAAATTCAAGTTGTGAGTTCTCAAATCACCAAATATATGGTGTTTTTTGTTTTGTAATCCTTTTGTGTTTTTATGCAAGGTTTTTTGCACAGTGTTTTTTTTTATTTTGTGTTTTGGGCCTAGATTCTTACTTGTTTGTAAATGAATCATATTTTGAATCATCAAAAGTCAATGCTTGAGTTTTGTGACATTCAAGAAGCAAGTCATTTTATACACAATAATTGTTGTGCCAATTGTCATGGGTTCAAATTTTGTTTGTAAACATCACGTGAGGTGATTGTATTTTGTTTTGACTCATATCACAAATTTAACAAGCCTTTCAACAACTTGTTGAAATTCTAGCAATTTGGAATTGTTTGTGTTAAAAAACTAAATGGGTTCTTTTGGTGACCTACTAAAAGTTTGTTGAATTTTGAGGTATTCGTTGGTGAACAATGAAGCAGGTTGTTTTAGTTTTCTATTATTGATGAATTTGGAGTTGTTCATTAACAAGCAACAAAATAAGTTGTTTGGTGATCTACTAAAGATCATAAACATTGTTGCCAAGGGTCAAATTGGAATGTCAGTTATGCCATTGTATTATTGAAAAGGGAGACATGTGTGCAAATTTTCAACCTTTTTGAAGACAAACATTTTAAAGGTTTTTTCACAAGTGAAAAAGTGAATTGTGTGAAGTCAATTTTTTACATGTTTTTTAAACCAATTGCTTATGCTAGTACACGTAACTACTTAAAACCCACAAGTGGTGGAATGTTGTGCCATCCACTAACATGGAGGATTTTGAATTACTGGCATAATTTTTGAATGAAAATTACAAAAGTGGGAATTTGTGTTCTATGAATGTTCATTCCCACTTTGTGTTGTTTTGGGGGTGTGCCTTTGTTTTTGGTTTTGTTTATGGAAAATGTTGAACTTGTAATTCAATGGTGAAATCTCAAAAAACAAGTTTTAGGTATTGTGTGAATAATTTGTCATTCCATGACCAATTTTTGAAATACAAATTGCCATGTTGGGGGTTTATTGGTCAAAACTTGCCCATGCAATTTTCCAATGAACAAGGTTGAAATTTAACATGAAAAGGTTAGGTTGGAAACAAAGTTTGGCATTATTCTAGATATTTCGAATTTGATCACTAGCTATGCTATTGTTTATTTGTCATAATGAGACGAAGTTAATAGCTAATAAATCACATTTGTTATGTTCAAAGTTTTGTTACCTTTTTGAAATGTTTTTTTGAATGTAGGTGCCCTCTTAGATTAAGGTTAAATTAAACCCATAGGTTCAACATCTTGGTTTATGATTAGGATTTGATTACCTTGCATTTAGGGTTAAGGGTCACCACATAGGTGACACAAAATTTTATAACAAGGGATACTTTGAAGGGTACTAATTAGTTTACTTGGTGGGGGGTGAGGTTTAAACCATTCACTCTACCATCATTTTCATCCTAGGGGGATTCCTCAAACTCAAAAACAAGTTCACCATCAAGTTTGATCATTGCACTGCTATTGTGCAACATGGATGACATTTATGGAAGCATCGAAGGAGATTGTTGGTATTTTCCATTTGGTAGTGGTTGGCACCATCAAATTGGATGATGTGATCCAAAAGTTTGACAATTTATGTGATATGCAATTGATGTGCAATCCGTAGTTGTTCACACCTTTCATGGCATGGATAGGTCTGTTCTAGCATTTAAAAAGGTCTATTCTAACATTTGGAAAGGTTGTCAATAAAAAAGTTATCATGAGTTATCTTTTTGCAACTTGTGAAAGAATTTCACAACAATGTTAAAATGTTAACAACACTTGGAAAAGTTGTGGAGTTTAGATGAATTCCAATGTAAGCCACGTGAAAGTTTATAAGAAACATATGTAAGAATGAAACAATTGATCAATGTCATCCAAGGGGTCACAAAAACACATGATGTCTAATTTTGGTATGTAATTATGGACAAGGAGTTTAAGTGAAAGGTGAAGGATGCCTTAAACAACTAACTCTAGCAAATGTGTTCATTTTTATCAAAACACATCAAACTTAATATTATGACAAAGAGACTTATGGTTACACTTGGGTTTAATAAGGATAATTTGAAAAAAATTCAACACCTTTGATTCAATAACCATGTGGCTAGTCAAATAAAGTTTCACCACCAAATACCAAGGGGGCCAAACAAGAACCAAATGGTGTTTCTTCATCATATTCCATTGAACAAAAGGGAATTTGATAAGACAAATGTTGGAAGTGTGGTGAATTGCATTAAAATGGGATTGGGTGAAAACATAATCAATGGAACTAAAGGTGCCAAGGTAAAAGTCCTTTTCTAAGGACTGCACATGACACATATCTTTTTTATGTTAGTTTATAATTTTAAAATGTGTATTTTGGTTACCCCTTTTAACATTTCATTTTAGATATGAATACATTTTAACTACAAACTGATTTTATATCATGTATATTATGCATTCATGCCCACTATCACATAAACATGAATAACTTTTGTTAAAGGCACATTTTTAAATTCCATAATTTTTAGGGCCGGAAACACTTTTGAGCCAAATATGTTAAAATCAAATTTTTAAATGTTTTTCATTAATTTAAATCCTTTTTCCCTTCTAATCATCAATGTTAAAATTCTATTCAAATTTCAAAAGGAATGGTGTACATTTGGTAGGAAAAAAAAAATTTGAAAAAAAATAAAAATTTTATTTTCGAGGTTTAAGTGCTTTGGGGTAAATACAAGGTAAAGTGGCGCACTTTTTATATCACAAGGTTAAATTTTGTAGGGGTGTTGTGATTGGAAGCTTCATTATTATGCACATATATTTCAATTTGATTTTAGGGACATGTTTAAATTGTCAACTTAATTATAAAAATGAAGATTTAAATTATTTTGCATAACTCATTAAGGTAAAAATGTTATGGACTTTCAAAGTTGAAGTTTTGGACTTGCCAACTAACAATAGTTTTGGTATATGGATTTTGAAACGATTGAAATATCTATAATATGTTATATAGGGAATTGGAATATGATGAATCTTTCTTTTAAAAATACAAGTTTGAAAATATTAACATCATATGACTTATAATTTTTTTGTTACGGACTTTAAATAACATGAAAGTCTTTAAAAACACATTTAGACACTAAAAAAAGACTATCATGGATAATTAAAATATAACATATATTCAAAATTTTAATGAAATCATGCCCTCATAATCATCAATATATGGTCACCCATAATTTTTCAGAATTAATGGTTTGGTTTCACATAATATAAAAGACATTGAAATTTTAACACATCAAATTGTCCATTCCTTATTATACACATTATGACCAATGAAACATATTGAAATTGCACAAAATTCATTGTGATGAAATTCATAAGTATACAAACATTTTGAAAATGATTTCATTAAATTAGAATTCTTACAACCGATGTAATCATTTTTCAAGTCATGGGGGTGCAAGATTTTATGCTTGTACATGCAGTCCTTGGTTCCTTTTATTGTGAATAATGATTGGCCCTACTATAATTTTTTATGCAATGTGAAACAATGATTTGCATCATGTGCATATGTATTACAATGGGAACATGGTTTTTTAGGGTTAAGGTTAAAAGTCATGGCTTGAGATGGATTAAGGCAATTGGGTAAAAACATAGTCAAAAGAATCACCCAAGTGAGTGGACACTTTTTGGAACTGCATTTTGTATGTTTGGAAAATGACAAGTGAAACATAATAGTTTTGATTGTCATAATTTTTTTGGGAATATTTTCCATTAACTACAAAGCTTGCATGTTAAAATCTTGACACAAATCAAAATGTTTTTTGCATGTTTAAAGGGTAGATGCAAAATAAAGTGGTTCATAACCTTGAGGATAAAAACATCACCCATACTCAATATTTAACAAGTTTGACTAGGTCAAGGATTAACCAAACAAAAAAACCCTCAAATTTTGATGTTATTTTTCAAAAATAAATGCATACCTTATTCTAGGCCCCTATTTTGTGCTTATTTGAAAAAAACTAGCTTAGGAAACCCCAATTTAAAGTAGCTATGGACTTTATGAATTTGATCCATAATTTGAAAAACTTCCTTCAACAAAAAATATATATTTCAGTATAAGCAAACACAAGGTTGCATTTTCATGAATATTGAATGTGTTATATAAGACTACTTATTTTTTTGTGAATTTGTTATGCTCCATTTAAAATGATGTTAAAAAAAGGTATGTTTGATAAACTCAATGTATAATGTATCATTGAAGGTGTGAAACACATATTATTTTAAAAATATTGACATGTTTACTTTTGTTGAAATCTACACATTTGATTTACTTGAAATTTATCATTAAAAAATAGATTTAATTACATATTATTTGAAAATTCATGGAAACACAGGTGAATTAAACTTTTGAATTTAGCACTATCAACCTATAATAAGGCACTATCCAAAACATGGAGGCCATGTTTTAAACTTGAAAAAACTTATTGCTTAGAAAAGACTTGAACCTAGGGCCAACTGGTTCCTTTTTATTGTGAATGCACCTTGATAACCAATTGTGGTAAAAACTAAAGTTATATGAAAAATCAAAAGGGGAATGTCCGGGCCACAAGGGGTTGACCACCAAGCCAACTCCAAGTCAATCTAAAACTATGGAAATGGAATTTGCCTACTTGGAAGCCTAATTATGAACTTGATGATGCAAGTGAAACCCAATGCATTTATTTTAAGGAAGGTGAAGGAGTGAAAAAAAACTTGTTTTCTAGTTGGGATGCCAACCTAATTTATTTCTGTGGAACTAGATTTTCAAGTTCAATGGTTCTAAATGAGATAATATGTCAATGTTTCAAGAGACCATGAATCATAGTCATAGGTGGTGGGAACCAAATTTGGGTTTTCAATTCAATTGAAAAGTTTTTGACAATTACATTTGTGACAAGAATGAATGTTCAAACATTGAGATCACAAGGTGTTGACAAGAAACTGTATCTTCAAAATGGGAAGACTTAATGACAAATTTTCCTACCATAGACATTTGTGTTGGCAAATACAAATTCCAGCCCTAAAAAAATTCAACTTCCAATTTTGCATTAATTATATCAAAGATTTTTGGTTCCATTTCAAGAATTAAAACACCAAGTAGTTTGTTGGGGTGGCAATTATAGTGTACCAAACACCATTGTTTTCTATTAAAACCTTAGCCATTTTCAACATTCAACTAACATAGATGTTTCATTTAATGGCCACCTTATGTGAAGGTGGGGAGCACCAACGATGGTGATTACATTGGAGGACCTTTCAGTATTGATTATTATTCCCCAAAATATTCCCAAGGTTAACCAAATAAAGGTGTCCAAGGTTGAATTTTGGCATTAACTATTGCCAAGCTTCACAAATTCCCAACGCACCTAACTATTAATAAGGCTAATATTGTTCCTTGTGTGGTGGTAATGTGTAACAAGGAAGGAATTTTTTCAATTGAAAGGGGTGTTGGCACAAGAATATTAACCCCTCTAGAAGATTTTGTTTGATTTAAGGGTTCAACCTTTGATGTTGAGCAAGGTAACAACTGAAGTTCTTGAATTAACCAATACTTACATAAAACCATGCCCATACCAAATTTTGACATCAATGGGTAGATCAAGGAAGGCTAATGGATTAGCTAGGTAGGAGATTGTGATTCAAGTTAATCCCAACAAACCAACAAAATATACCACAATGTGGGCCCAAGTAGTGGTATGATGTATTAGTTGGAAGAATTAGTTTTAAAATTGTATCCCATGGGGGTTACCATTATTTTTTGGAAAGAATCCACATATTACTAACTAGGATGGTAAATGGGAACTAGGCATAAGGCTTCACTATTAATGAGATTTCTTGGGTGTAAGTAGGGAAATCCAATAAATCAATTATGTTAGCTAAATTTTCAAGCCTTCCACATGTGTTTGAGTTGTTGAAAGGTAACATCCATGATCAAAATGAACCACCCGATAATAGTGAATTGATAATGTTGGGGACAAATGAATTGCAATTGATTTCGATTTCTACACTAAATCCCATGTCACCATTGGGTACACTGTTAAAATTGCAAACATCATCTAATAGTTGCATTCATTTATCTTGGCACATTTTGTTATCACCAAGCTTATAGTTATTTGTGGATGTTGGTAATGGGCCACTAGTATTAAACCCATTGGATATAAAAGCTATTGAATGGCACATTCCTAAGGATTAAATATGCCTATTAAAGTTGTTTGGAAACATTAGTTCAAGTTTGGTTGCAATATTAAAATATGGTATCTAACAATATCATTTACATGAAAAGTGTCCACAAGTTAGGAAAACCTACACGTGTCACATCATGATGTTGTAACAAAAATACCTTAATTTGTTACCAACATTGATGACTCAAGGTCACCTATGTTCCCTTCCAAACAACATCATATTGTTGGGAGCATTGGATTTGGCCAAGAATACATTAATTGATCTGGTGATTTTAGGACAACCATGTCGAGGTCTTTCACAAGCTAGTATAAGCTAAAGACTTTCAAACCTTAAATCAAATTATTTTGGGAATTGATCCAAATTTTGTAACATTTGCAAGCTACACAAAACACCAATGTTCATATTTGTTGGAAAATGTCCCACCATTGGGAGATTTTCAAATAACTTTGTTTAGTAGGATGGCAATAATCCAAGGCCTGGATTAGTAAGTTAATGTAGGTAAATGTTACAATAGTCAATTCATGTGCCCATCAATTTCGATGGATGTGGATTAACCTAACACCACTAAAGGTGATTTAACAAACATATCAAGTCATCCTTAGGTGACCCACATGTTTGTGGATAACATTTTAGATTTAACTAGGCATTCATTTGTGCTTTGTAATGATGACCAACCACCTTTAGTGATGGGCAATTGAATTGGACTTGCATGAATAGCCCTATCAACATTTCTAAAAGTTTCATACTCTCATGTATTTCAAGATGAAGGCCCAAGGATGATTTGGGATTTTAATTTATCTAATATATTGGAAAAGTTGGATGTTGATGAAAAGGAATGTGCCATGGGGTTCTAAATTGGCGCTATGGTTGTGCCAAGCACTTCCACACCTAGAAAAATCACTATTTGTATATTTTAAGAAGCACTTGAGAGTTTTTTTACAAAATTATTTTTCTATTAAATAATGACATATTTTGAGTATATTTTATGTATATCTTAATATATAAAGGTATAATTTCAATATATTTTCATAATGAATTGTAAACACCCTATTTACATTAAATTAATATTTTTTAATAATAAGTTGCATCAAAGGGGTTCATAGGGGCAAGTTATGAACATGAACTATCTCACTTCGATGCTTACATTATTATTGACAAAACAAAAATGTTTTGTTGAGTCACACCCACCCATTTCACCCAAGTTATCACATGTTGCAATTTTAGCTGGGAATTATGAAGTGGGATGATGTTGTAGTAACATGAGCTGCACATCCTTGACACTCACGGAGCAGGAATGTTGAGAGATATTAAATGAGAGTTGGGAAGGAAGTTGATGATGTGGGGGCACCAAGGACAATAAATACATCCCCATTTTATGTGTAGCAATCACAAGCAACATCCAGTTTTCAATTCAAACTGACTTCAACTCCTTAAAGAACAGGTCTAACTTATGTTTTGATACTTTAGAAGTAAGAGTGGCGTTTGCCCAAATCAGTATTTTTTTTAATTGTGAAAATCTGGCAAATTTTCAGCTGAAAAATATGATTTTGGGGCGTACAAAGGATTTTTCATGGAAAAACTGACCTGAATTAGCCAGATTTCCAGGGAAAAAAAATTCTAAATTGCCAATTTTCAATGATAAGTTCCAATAGATAACCAGAGAATATAGAAGGATTCTGATTATTTTTACTTCCATATCTAGCATAGAACCAAATTTGGCTGTGTTATTTTTTGGATGATTGCCACCTTCGCTACATCACACAATCCTTGGCCAAAATCCCTCTTGGATGTACAAAGTTTGGAAATTTTTGGATGAAGTTGATCGACACAAACAAATAGGAGTGCAAGATCTTTTTCTTTTTCTGCCGACTTAATTGGAGTGAGAAAAATTGGGCACCAAGTAATGAAACTGGGTGTTAATTCACAAGATTTGCAGGATGTTATTATGATAAGACTTGATGTAATGAAGAATATGATCAGCAGTGAAGGTGTTGTGGGTAAGGCAAATCCAAAGTTGGGCTGAAACTCCTGCTATACGTGAGAGAACCAGTTTGGTTCCTTCTGACTTTTGATTTCATCCCCAGTTTTGACAAAACTGGGGCAGCTTGCCCCCAGTTTGGAGTACTTTGTGGATAACTGTAATACCTCTCATGTCTCACCACCCACCAAATGACTCATTTAGATGCAATGCCACCTACCAAAATTGCTTCAGATCTTTTTTGGGTTGGCTTGGTAGCAATAGGTCTAGTTCATATGTCATCCTTGTGAAGATTGTGAAGGCCAATTTTCAAGCAATCCCATCCTTACAATGGGTACAACAGAAGAATCCTTCCATAGCAACTTGTCATGAATAGTAAGGTTGTCTGTCAAGGTTCATATGTTGAATAGGCCCACTAGGAAAGTTCGGATGTACAACGTTACACCTTGTGTCTAAAGGATGCAATCCACACTATGGCCAAACACTGGACATACCTACACTCCCCACAACCCATCCATGCAACTTTCTTTTTGGGTTCAAGGGGCCTTTGAAAGGGGTTATAATCCATTTCACACTAGCTCCATTAGAGTCATCTGTAAAGTGCCCTATATAGAGGATGAAATTGCTCATTAGGGATCTAACATGAGTCAAAATGTTACATGAACATCAAGTTTTTTAATTAATTTGCATTGAGTGACACAATCAAGATTAAAATTATTTTA
>Ga0209208_10003679_pt1 | contig 21931 bp, 11 predicted proteins | sample S1TSphfallax_3_FD_187694 | JGI IMG/M metagenome (GOLD analysis project Ga0209208, IMG submission 187694) | Host-associated microbial communities from peat moss isolated from Minnesota, USA - S1T2_Fd - Sphagnum fallax MG (SPAdes) (version 2) | ecosystem: Host-associated > Plants > Peat moss >...
AATAAAGAAAGCAAAGAAACCACAAAAACCTCAAATAAAGACACAAAATAAAAAACCAAAAAGGAGAGGAAAAAAAAAGTTACAAAGACCTCAAACAAAGCTACACAAAACAGAAGAAAAAAAAAACCCACAAAAAACTCAAATAAAGAGACCAAAAAAAGAATTAGAAAAGAAGTTTTAAAAACCTCAAACAAAGCTACACGAAACAGAAAATTAAAAAAGAATAAAAAGAAAGAAAAAAAAACCTCAAGTAAAGACACAAAGTTTTTTTTTTTAAAAGAGAGGGAAAAGAAAAAAGGTACAAAGACCTCAAACAAAGCTACACAAAACAGAATCTTTTTTTAAAAAATAAAGAAAGAAGAAGGAAAACCAAAGAAAGAAAAATGAAAAGGTCCCAAAGAAAGAAAAAGAAATTATGAGCGGGAAAAAGAAGGAAGAGAGGAAGGAAGGGAAAAGAAGGAGGTAGGGCGTAGGTAGGGAGGGGTGGGAGAAGGAAAACAAACTGACCGTTGAAGGTCAGGGGGTGTGAGCCAAAAAAAAGTATGAACACAGAACCCTGTCCTGCGGTTGGGTTGGGTTTCATCCCATCCAAAAAATCCCAAAACCGGATTTTTTTGGGATGGTACACTGGTGGGTGCTGGGTCACTCAAGCCCCATTTTGCCATCTTATCAACCTCTATAAGTTGGGGCTGGAAATTGCACTAATTTATCCCCTGTAACAAGATCTGATTACCATGAATGCTCAAAATTAGCTCTCTCATCCTTGTATTTCTTAATGCAAACACCAAACTCGAATGTATGTAAATATGTGTGATATCCTACTTTACTTGTGACGATTAAGAGTAAGCTTATATATAAGTGGCAATAAAAGGTGAAAACATGGCTTGAATGAACTAGCACACATGGTGCTTTAATAAAGATGGATGGTAAGTAGCTAGTGTAAAGTACAAGTCTCTGTTAGGTTCCCAATTCCTTACGTAACCAAGGTCCAATTAGCCTAGTTGTTTGATATACCCTAAATCCATACCCATATATAAACTATGAACCATCTACATACCTAGTAATATTCTATTTTCCTAATTGTCCAACTACATATATGCCAACTTCTTACAAAATGGGTTACCAAGGTGAAACCAAGCCCAAGTTACTAATAAATGCCAGAACATTGACGTCAGGATATTAATAAATGCTACAACATTGGCCCCAAGGGTTCCTTGCAAATTGGCTTCCCAAATTCAATGGTATCCTTGTTTTTCAGCCTTGGGGCCAATAGAAGGCCATAAAGTTCAGCATTTATTAATAACTTAGGGCAGATTGAAAAGATTTTTTCTATTTCAGCTGTGACTCCTAGTGTAAAGCCCTTGGGGCTGGCTTCAACTTTTGCACCAATAGGGATGCTTGATTTGAGTTGAACATTCGCTTACTTTGTGATAGCACAGCATTGGACACTAGCTTAGGAGTTCTATATCATATTATGCTGCCTTCTGGCCCTTTGGTACATTCCCAACACAGTTTTTTTGCATGTTCCCTATGGCTGGTTGGCTGAACATCATAACCTAACCTCTAATGTGTATGTGTACTCCCATACGGCCACAGTGAACCAGCACCCACCAGTGCACCATCCACTGGATGCCCCTTATAACTCAGTTATGGATGAACCTCAACTGAGTTAATATTTGGTTTCACCATGGTGACCAATTCTGTAGGAAAATAGGTCTCATATGTAGGTAGATAGGTAGGAAAATAGGTAACAAGTAGGTAATTAGTAGATGGTGTATACAGAGGGAAAGGCTTTTTTACTACCTAGCTACTATCAACCTGCTTGTGGATTGTTAGTAGGCAGGTAGAAAAAAAAGCAACTGGGGTAACCACCATGGTTAGCTAGGGAACTGGAACCCAACAGAAAACTGTTTCCTGACCACTTACCATTCATCCTTGTGGTGCGCTGGTGGGTGCTGGTTCAGTGTGGCCCTCCCTTCCAATGGACTATATCTCATAACTGGTTTGATAATGCTGGTTATCAAAACAACATGCCTTGGCTGTTCACAATAACCAGTGGCCTCTTGCCAATTACCTAGTCCAATTTTTTGCAACATGTTTTTTTATTTTGTACTGTCCTGGAAGTTCATGGTCACCAACTAGGATCGACCAAAAAATGAAAGTCAGATTGCATTAATAATGCTAAAATGATATGCTGCAAGCAAGCAAAGTGGAAAACAAAACCCACAAAGTAAATGATAAATTACACACAAAAATTTACTTTTATTTTGTCAACAAATCTAAAAGCATGTGAGGTCAATTATCAAGTATGTACACAATTACCCTTACAAATAGTGTACTTTGGCGAGTGACTTTTTTTGTGATGAATTTTTGCTATTTAGTGAAAAAAACTGACAAAAGCTTGCAAACTTGTTTTTATCAAGGTACAAATGTGTTTCTTTCAGGAAAAAATATGCCACTTTCATAAATAAATACATTTTTAAAAAATACCTTGACCACTGTGAAATATTTCAATATTTTGTGGAAAGCAACATATTTGATGACCACAAGTTGTTCTATTAGACAACTTCAAAAGAAAGTATGGGGTGTTAGGCCATAATATCAAATTATGTGTAGGGTAAAGCCCAAGGGCAAGGGCATTACCCAAAAATAAGGGCCTGTACCAGGCAATGTTCCAGAACATGCCCAATTTCAATAATGCCTTCACCTGAGGGCTTTACCCAGCTTAAAGACAAACCCAACAAAGGAGAGGAACTTTTCAAAACAAAATTGCCCACTTACAAATTGAAATGTGCCTCCTCTCCTTTGAGGAAAGTTTTCCTTTCTATATTACCTCCAAGTACACTAAGAAATTTCTTGAAGCTCTTTCCATAAATGTAATCAACCTTTTGAAATTATTCAAGTGTTCAACCTGGTAATGATTTAATATCATGTGTGTGTTTAAGGATACATTGAAAGGCATGTGGTTATTGGTAATTTGTTGTCTAATGTAAGGAAGCTTTGAGAAATTGAGGACTTCACGGAGCCTTTATAGTGGCTAGAGGTGAATTGGAAAGGAATTTGAAAAAGGGATACTAAACAATACCAAGATGATGGGTTTGCCACCAATTACACAAATCAATCAATCCCTATTTTATGCTTAGGGTTAATATTAAGTCATCTAATCTATTAGAATATGAAAAGGAGAAACTGAAGTTGCACATATTGATCAGGACTATGGTGTTAAGGACCTTAATATTTAGATAACATCACGAAACAAAAAGGTTAGGTAGCATTATCTAAAATGTTAGTTAGTTAGTTTTATTTTTCATCCACACTTAAATTAGTATTCACTTAAATTAAGGCTTTAAAAAATAACTTTTTTTTTAATGATGAATTCACACCATCACAATGACTGTTGTGAGAAGAACAAGGAGGGGAACAAGAGGAAAACCTAAGAAAATCATGGAAAACATTTGTGTTAGCAAATCATTGATTTAATGTCCCATTTTATGGGTTATTACCTAACATTGTGTTTTAATTTCAAAATTTATGTTTTATTAACATTTTCATATAAAGGTAACATTTATTTCACATCATGTGCCATGTAAGATTTCACCTAGGACGTGTTAGCTACCATTCTTATAAGAATGCAACCCAAAAAAAAAAAATCATCTTTCCTAAGATTGAGTTAACACTCACTTAGCATTAGGTGTGATTAGAGCTAAGAGTGAAATTTTAATAAATCAAGTGCAAAATGAACTTCATCACTATGTCCCCCTTTAGACTTGAAGTCACGGCCAAGTAATCTTGGGACCAACAATGAGAAATAGCTTATTGTGCACTTTTGGCCTAATGTTTGGCCTCAAGTTACTAATAAAATAATAGGTAGATGTTTTGGAAAGTCAAGCAGTTCATGCGGTTGAGGTCAAAAGCTAGGAACTTGGAACCACTTTGAGCAGGTATCAACTTTTGAACATACCAAAAGCTGCCCGCCTACTTGTTTGGAATCCTTTAAAGAAACATAAATCACACCAGCCTGGTACGCCTACCAGTATTGAATTTCTTGAGAACTTTCATACCAGCATGGTCCTCATGTTAGGATCAAAGGCTGATTTTTGGCTGGTATGTGGCCTGTACCAAGTCCTACTGAGTCTTCAACCCTTGGAAATGCTTTCTTTTCATTTCCACTCTTGCTATCATAAAAGACAAAAATTGGAGAAGGATTGCATAAGGTTTCATTCGATTGTACAGTGAAAATTTCATGAAGCAAATATATTTTATTTATACGATTCCCAAGGCTTACAGATTAGTTCAAGTTGATAAGCTTAAAATTTTCACCATTGGTTGCCATAACAGGGCCAAATATCCTTAGATTAAAGTAATATATTTTGTTTGGCCTTGATTCATGGTGTAAATCCTTTGGAGATAATTTCAGGGGCTGCATCAATAGGATTGCTCAATTTGGGTTCAACATTAGCCTCCTTGTGTAAAGCGGGCCCAAGGTTGTCTTCCTATATTCTATCTTTGTGTTCAAACAAATATCAAGTTCTAAACTCAATTTAAATCATCAGGAAAAAACTAAGATGCAAGCCTACTTGCAATGTGGCAATTAGGTTTGGAACAAACACCCACAACCTTCTTGATGCAGAAAAAAGAGGTGGGGATCAGGAGATGACCAAACAACACAACTTAAACACATTTAACAATAACACAAAATCAAAATTAAATCTCTCCAAAGTTACTAATTTATTCATTATATCTCAATCAAAACTCTTTATGTCCACAACCTAGACCATCTTTGATCCTTATGCTACCCACTCGTAGTTCTACTATTGTTGCTGCCCTTCACCAATTTCTATTTCAGCACCCAATTCCTCCATGTCCCAGTCCATAAAACAATGTCTCTCTTTTTCAGGTCTACCAGTGTCACCTGTCATGCACGACTAGATTGACACCCAACTTTATCAAAACCAACAAAGTCACACACATAAAAACATTCACACAAAATAAAATAAACTTCTTTGCTTGCTTTTAACAGTCTACAATTTTGATTACTGTAGGACGAACAACAGGAGTGAACAACTATGCCTTTCAACTCTTCCACAATCTAATTGAATCAATCATATCTGGTCCAATTCGAAAGTCACAATATATGAATCATGCATTCTCAGTTGAGCTAGAGGGATCCCATTGTGCAATACCTTGGGCAATACCTTTGGCACCTAGTCAGTCACATAACTATCTTTGCTTCAAAGACGTTTACAACATTGCTTCATGTTGCTAAGCATACTCCTCCAACTGAGGCCTTTCAACAACCCACATATGCTTCAGCTCAAAGTCACACTCAATTTAATGAGCTACTGCATTATCTTCTGACAGCCCCACAAACCTAATTTACCTTTCAAGCATGAACATAAGTGCAGGAATCATCAAGTCAGGAACTGTGCCCCAGCTGCACCCATCCCAATAACAAACATGTTTGTGAAGAGCATCTAGTTTCAAACAACAGCAGCTTGGTTGCTAGCCCCTTCAGGCCTGAAACCTGCACACTTGAAACATATTGGCTGCTCAGAAATTACACAAGAAAGCTCTGCATTGATCATTGTGAAAGAGGTGAGAATCAACCCACTGCAGTACATTCAATGACAGACCAATGTGGTGCATGATGGCACATGATGGCTCTTTGCATCTTCATTCCAGGTATATGGCATTTTTATGTGGCAATGCACTCTACATATCATGGGCTCTTGAAGGTTCAGCATTGTAGGCACCTGCCATCTTGGGTCTGTTTTACAGCTCTGAAACTGGTCGCATAGAAATCCAATCAAAATCAAAAACATTCAGATCTCTGATTAGTTACCTCCAACATGTGTTCACAACTGAGTCTGGATCTGTAGGGGCTCTCCCCTTTTGAGTTCGTCATGAGAGCTCCTCCCAGACGCCAAGCCAACTCTCAAAATCAAACAGCATCCTCACTACTCCCATGACCCCACAAGAGCTGAATGCTTCTCCATCTGGCATTGAACTGCTGTAGCAAGCCACTTTGGCCAGCTCGCTCACTCAGCATGTCCACATATCTCAGGCCATGGCAACATAAAACATCAGACAAGAATCACCAATTTTGATTCTGGAATTTTTTTCCGTTACATGCTGTTGCCTCATGTCAAACTCTGAAATCAACAAGAGCTGGCACCGCTGCTTCCTCCGATTTCCACGCCCAAGTTTTCCTTGAAAGAATGCCTAACCATTTTCAGCTTCAAACACTTTCTCATGCATGCTACACCAAAGAGTCCCCTTAACGAGAGCTGCTGCAAGCTCTCCCACTTCTTGGCAGAAGAATCCTTCTGCCAATCCTTCGGCTGCAACCTGGTTCAGCCATCATCAAAATGAGCAAATTTTAGAAAGAGTATATAGTGTACTGGAATATTAGCAGAGTAGAAAAACTGCATGGGGAGGGAGAAGAAGATACAATGCATGAGAAAGAAAGAAAGAAACAGGCAAGCCAAAATTTCCATCACAACCAGCTCCCATTAGCAGAACAGCCAATGATCTCACATGTTCTCATGAAGAAAACGGGGGACAAAAGATGAGCCGGGTTCATTCGGTCAGCAAGGTGAAAACACAACAAGAGGTGAAAAAGATGGTGATGGAAGCACTAGCACAAACAAAACCATCGTACCTTCTCTTCTGACAGCAGCAGCAGCAGCAGCAGCAGCAAAAACCTCTTGTCAAGCTTTGGCGTTAGATGGGTCTCTTCTTGATCCAGCAAACAAGAGACCCATGAGCAGACGGAAAGACAAAGGAAGTACGTTAGGGCAGACCAGTCGCGTGCCTGTCTGCCTGGCAGCCTGCCTGCTGCGAATGTGGAAGGATTGTGGGTGGTAGTTAGGGTTTGCAGAAAAACAAACGAGGGGGTTTAGGAGTCAATGGGCCCACTGCGGAACGGCGAATGACCCGGTAAAGCCGTGAAAAAAGAATCTCTCTCTCTCTCTCGATCGCTAATCGTCATCGTCATCTGGAAGAAGAAGAAGAAGATCAACAACAAAACATGCCATCCCCGCGTTTTCAGGCTTCAGGTGGCCGTGTTTGAAATTGTAAGGCTGCTGTTGCTGTGGAGAACTTGATGATCAAGTTGTGTTGTCCATGGCTATGATGCACAACAACAACAACAGCACAGAGTGTTGTTTCTTCTTCTGGAAGAGGAGGTGGTGGATTTTGTAGGTGCAGCAGATAAGGGTTGCGATGACAGTAGAGTTTCTTGGGCAAGCTTGAAAATTGATAACGAGAGAGAGAGAGAGAGAGAGATATATATATATATATATATATGAGATGGCTGAAGACTTTGTGGAGCATGCGGATTCGAGTTGGTGTTTTTCTCTTGCTATGATGATGATGATATGCCTTTCTTCCTGTTAAGACCTCCAGGAGCAAAGCAGCAAAAGATCATCTTTGGGTTTCTTCGAACGAAGAAGGTGCATCTCTCTCTGTCTCTGTCTCTGTCTCTCTGTGTGTCGACCATCCTTTGTTTTTGCCCCTCTCGGAAGGCTAGCTTTGTGAGACAAAACGGTGCTTCGGAGCTACCCGATCTTTTGTTTCTGGTTTTTTCTGTGCTGCAAATTCTGCTGTTTTATGAAGTGAGTGAGGGAAGCTGCAGGTCGTTGGGTATGTTGTTTGTGTTTTTGAGATATGGGTATTATTATTTCGAACATGTATTTTTCCTTTGCTGATGTAGAATAAGAGTTCCTGGTGAGACTCTCGCTTAACAAAGACCACCAGCTGTGAGCTTGTTGCAATTGATTGCTTCAGTTAGCTTCTTCTTCTTCTTCTTCTTTGCGTTTTTCTCCAGGTTTTGCTGTTGCAGAACTCTAAGAAAGAACTGTAAATATGGAAACACTGCTTTGCTTTGCTTTGCTGTTGCAATTGATTCCTTCAGTTAGCTTCTTCTTCTTCTTCTTCTTCTTCTTGGGTTTTCATCCCCACATTTGCTGTTGCACAACACTAAGAAAAAAACTGAAAATATGGAACATACTCTTCAGAAAGAAAGTGCACGTTTTGCAAAGTGTGCTGCAGGTGAGCTTTCCTTCTGCATACCCTTTTTTCTAGCTTATGCACACACACTGTGATGCACACTGTATTATATCTATCAATCAGAGGCTCTAATCTTTGTGGATTAGCAAGCCAAATGGGTTGGGCAAACTGCAGAAGTTGGGCTTGACAGTAGGACATTGGTATCTGCCATTTTCCTTTTCTCTTCATCTTCTGGACAAGTATACCAATGGTTTGAGTCGGTTTTAAACTCATCAGTTTAATCTCTTGATGTGTGAGTGACGTATGGCTGTTGAAACAGTTGGAAAAACAAGGCAAATTTTGCTATGAAAGGTGCAGAAGGATTGCCTTGATTCTCAGCATTCTTTTATGCTGTAGCTGATCTTGTCATGATCTTATTTATGCAATAGCAGCACACTTGGCATGATTCATTTCCTTCAATATTTTGTTTGGTGCAGCACATGTTGATGTCATTCTTCAAAGCTTCTGATTTGTGAAAGGTTATTTGTATCAGCCATCTTAATGCTGTTGTATTCTTTGAATTCTTGTTTTCTTTCACATGCCTTTGTTTATGGTACACATGCTTCATTTTTATGGATGTTCATGTTGCATGTAATGCTGCTCGCATGGATTCCCTCCTGTATGGTTTTCTTTCATTTATGCCATAAGTTTTAAGTTTTAGAATGACACTGACACTTCATTCTTCCTCAAGGTCAAACCTTAATGCAGACAAGGTGTGTGATTCACATATCCTTTGGAGCTATAGATCAGTTTCAGTATTTTGTAGACTTTGCAAGGATACTCATTTTGTTGCACCAGTCAAAATTGGGATAAAAAATTACAGCAGCAGCTCAGTTTGGTACTGAACTCCAATTGGTGCCCAGTGGTGAGCCATTTTTCCTTTGTGAAAAAGTCTCTGAAAGATGGTTGGAACAGGTGTAATGCAATCTTGCAACTAAAACAGCTGCTGGGAGCAGTGGGAAAACAGAAGCATTGAATCAGGTACTGCTATCATTGGTGTGTGACATTAGTTGATTACAAGTCTTGTTGAGCCATTATCCATCCCAGGTTGTCACTGCTTGAACACAACACCTTTTCTTCAGTACATTTTTCATGAGGTGGCACTTGAAGCATTGTTTTGACATACCATTTCTGTACTGACAGTGTATCAACCCTAGGTTTCCCAAAGAGGGGGCCATTGTTGGATACTACTTGCATATATGTCTGGAGAAGGACCACTTTTGCACCAGGTTCCAATGTCCCCCTCCAAGAAGAAGGGCATAGGATTGTCCAAGCTGAGTCGGTCACCATCTTCTTTGCTGCGCTCACCAACCGTAAAGTCAGGGATTGACAGCCTTTCTTCCTTGTCTGATGCCAATCGAAGTCATGAGCGCATGGATGGGTGCTGTTGGCCTTCAACAAACAGAGGTGTGCATGTAGCTGGGGATGGACCTGGGTACTTGCAGGAGCGTCTACAGCTGCTCTTACCCCCAGCTGTTCTTGTTGCTGTTCCATTTGTGTGGTGGTGTGTAAAGGCTGGCCCATCATATGGCCTTAATTGGCTGCCAGCAGAAATACCATGGTTCTGGTTCAATCTCACAGCGTTGTTCGTCTTCTTTGTGGCATTCATTGTCTCTATACGTCTTGCCTTGCCACATTTGTTTGTCCGAGCAGTCATACCATGGGGATTTGCAAAGGATTTCTGTAGTCAAAGCTGGGAGTGCCTTAGCAATAGCTGTTTGAAGCCACTTGCTGCCATCCTCCAGATCATTGCTGAAAAAGGACATGGCAGAGGGCTTGGTAGCCACTCACCTGTTACCTGGGCATCTGGGATCAACAAGGGAAGGTCAGGCAAGAGCAAGACATCTGGGGATGGAGTGCAGACATACAGCAATGGAGACATCTATGAGGGTGAGTTCTATCAGGGCAGGTGCTCAGGCAGTGGTGTATACTACTTCTACAAGAGCGGTCGATATGAAGGTGATTGGGTTGATGGGAAATATGATGGCTATGGTGTTGAGACCTGGGCACGAGGAAGTCGATATCGAGGTCAATATCGGCAGGGGATGCGGGAGGGCTATGGTATCTACCGTTTCTACACAGGGGATGTATACTCCGGTGAATGGTCAAATGGCCAAAGCCATGGGTTAGGCATGCAGACATGCGGTGATGGGAGCTGTTACATAGGTGAATTCAAATGGGGTGTTAAGCATGGATTTGGTTACTACCACTTCAGGTAAGTGTGATGAATACTGGCACCATTTGATTCATTTGATTACGGCTGTCATACACGTTCTTTTTCAGACTACCCATAGGTTGAACTGCTTTTTGTCTTGTGATTGGCATTCAGGAATGGGGACACATATGCTGGAGAGTATTTTGCAGACAAGATGCATGGCTATGGGGTTTATAAATTTGCAAATGGGCATTGTTATGAAGGCTCATGGCATGATGGAAGGAAACAAGGTTTAGGCATCTACACATTCCGGAATGGTGATACCCATGCTGGTCATTGGCATATGGGCACCTTGCAGACCCGGAGCACCCAGAGCCCATCTCCATCCTCAACCACAGGGGTGAACCATACCAAGGTTCTCCATGTTGTGCAGGTCTGCTTGCTTGAGCCTTTTTGTGACCCAATCCACTGAATAGCATTTTCCACCACAGTTTGAGTTTATATGTAAGAAGTAACACCAAGTGAAGGAAAATCACCGGATATGGATACTAATAAAAAAGCTAGGAATGAAGTGAATTTCATTTTATTTCAAGATTAAATCCTTCAGTCATTTCTTTAGTTGTCAGTTTTTTAGCCCTGATACTTTCCATAAGCACAAATCCCATTTTTGATGGATCTGAAAATTCTTTTGCAGAACAATCCATCTTTTTCGGGCTTATGTATTTTATAATGTAGAGTATAAGGTGCAAAAAAAAAAAAAAAAATTGTCTTTTTCTTTTCTGCTGGCAATTTCAGAGCCAATTCCTTCAAAGAATAGTGTGTTCCCTTTCCATCCTCATAGAGACAAATCTGATCACAATCCTCCAGTTTTCTTTCAGTCTGCAAATGTGTTGCAGGGTGAGAACTAGTTTGGTGGAAAGTAATGGGAAATGAAGAGCCTGAGCTGTGGAAATATGAGGAATGGAAACAAGTTCCTTAATGGGTATCACCATGAGGGTTGTAAGTGTACATCTGTGGAATCAGAGGATATTTGAAACCCTTTGTTCAAATCACCGATCACCCTATCATATAGCTGGGGTTGTGGTGCTTAGAAGAGAAGAGCATCAGTTGATAAAATAACAGTCTGCAATGGAAAACACATTTGTGGAGGTGATTGGTTTCTAGGAGTTTGTCACTTGATCATCAATACCTTACCTTGAATGATCTCCTGAATTTGGCAAAGTCAATGGCTACATTGTTGTCAAACAAGATGTGTCTTGATGTGCCCTTTTGGTGGTCATAGGAGGCAAGAAGGGCAGCTGCAAAAGGATCGGGAGTGCAGCGGGTGGATGAGAGGGTGAAGAAGGCTGTGGCATTAGCAAACCGTGCTGCCAATGCTGCTCGGGTGGCTGCTGTCAAAAGCTTCCAGTGAGTATCGACATGGATCCAATTGCCGTGCAGGCTTCACCTGCAATAACATCTCATTATCTACGCAACCATCGGAACATTCCCACAAAGTCTTGGCTGCTACAAAGTAGGAAATTCTACCCATCTCCAATTACAGGGCTGTCATCATGCACCCATGATAAAGCAGTTGCACCTCATCTGTATCAAACCCAGATCTGCACTTCTTCTGGATTGTAACACAGGTGTGGCTGTGAGGCTTATCAGGTTTCCATACTCATGTTTACACATCTTATTTGCTTGTTTGGCAGGTCAGGAAATTGAAATTGCACTGGAAGAGAAGAGTAAAGGGTTGTCTTTTCTGAAATCCTCATTTTTCAGAGGACATCCAGGTACCATCAATTGTCTGCTCATCATCTGATTGTCTTTTTCTCATAATTCCACAAATGCTTTGGCTGCAGGGAACTGATTAAGTGAGGATGTCATGAATAGGTAGGTGGTCAATAATACCATACATTTTGCTGTTCAAGTTCCCTGAACATGTGTATTTCCATCGCTGTTGTTCAAACTACTCAATTTTGTGTTGTGGTCTGGTTTTCTCAGGGTCAGGGTTCTTGTTTCATGCTCACTGTTCTATCACTGTTATGTTGTTAGATCTGAAATACCCATAAATTATTATTGGGTATTCTCTCATTTCTTTTCAGTTTGACCTTGAATTGTAAGTATTGAGAAACTCTCAGGACTTCTGAAGATATATTTATTGGCACCATTGTTTGGACTTGAATGCATATTGGAACTGCCTTCAATAACAATGAAAAGCCTGAAATATTATGTTTGGTGTTTGCAGGGTGATTGACTTCAAGAGGTGCAGCAGGTGCAGGATAAAATTGCAAGTGACAACATCTTGTGATGGGACATGTACAGTGCCATCCCATTCACCAGGATCATTCTTCTTTCTTGTTCCAATGACAACCACCACTTCTAACCAACCTGTGTCCTGTGTCTGGTAGAGGATTGATCCATGTGATCTATCTGGTCTATAGTTCTTGTGCTAGCAAATAACTATAGGTTGGTAAAAAATGTAAGTCAGTTCAAGAAGTTGAAGAACATCCAATAGAAGCCTGAATGAGGCTTGTTTCTATATTTTTACATCTTCCTTTTGCTATAACCAGAGGGATTTCATTCCTTGAGGGTCTTCCTCCTTGAAATATTTTTCTTTGGAATCTTAGAGATTCAAATGGCCAAAAGAATGGAAATCAAAAGTCCTTGATTTTGTGAAGTTGAACAATCAATTTTTTGCCTCCATAGTATTAAGTGCTTCTGCTTCTCATCTTTTTTCAGGGGTTGATTCCAATTGTCTCAAAGGACTTCCAGTGTCCTGTTGTTACAAATTTAGTTATATGTTCATGTCTATTTGCAAGAAACATTGTGTTCTTGCTTTTCCAATGAGATCACCTCTCATGAAGGCGCTCACTGAGGAAGTCAAGTTGATTAGAATTTGGTGTTTTTAAGTCTTTGGAGTTCTTACAATGCTGCTGATAAATCTAATGGAATGATGTGGCCCTTGTCTTCCTTCAAGAATGCTGCCAATTCTACTTCCAATCTAATTGTCAAAGTTGTCAGGCTCGTGTAAACTTAACTCATTCTGCTGTTGGTCAATGATAACCTTCTTGTGGCCAAGTTGAACAGATAGAAGGGTGCCTCTCACAATATTCTCAAAGACTCCTCAGGAGTAGCAGGTGATATCAAGTTAGTGAATCCATGAGGATTAAATGCTGGCTTGTCAGATGTTGCTCAGCATAGAGCAAGGACAGGCTTTATAGGGCAAGGCCACTGCTAGGCTGTATAGGACCATTAGTGATGTCTTATAAGGTCCCAGCCAGGGCGTCATTGTAATTTGACAGGTTTTTCAGAGAAGGACCTATTTTGAGAACCCTCTGAGAATTTCAGTATCTTGCACTCTTCCTAATGACAACCTCAGGATACTCCAAGTCTCAGAAGGTTCTCAAGCTAGGACCACCTCCTAGAGGTAAAGAACTGGTAGAATTTTCTTAGTTTATGTGGAAGTTGCCTTACAGCATCTACAGATACTACACTTGATCTTCGCGAAAAGGCCGAGAAAGGTATTTAAAACGTCTCCAGCGGTGAGAAAGGTATTAAAGCCTCTCCAGCTGAGCCGGTGCTTGGTGTGTGATCCTGCACAGTAAAATTGGATGAAGAAAATCCAACTTATACCAGTTTGGCTCAGGAAAATGGTTTTTGGGCATAATTGTGCACATTGCCATGGCTGGTAAAAAGTATAGCAGCACTGTGCTCCTGCAGGAAAGATGTAATAAATATGATCTAACTGTAGCTCAGTGTTTCTGATTGGCCCATCATAATTTCTGAGGCTCCATATGAACCAAGTTACAAGAGGAAAGGGAGGAAGAGTTAGCGTTGGGTGAAACCAGTATTAACAAACATTTGCAAGTGTTAAATGAAACATTGGTTAACTATTTTGGGAGGGGAACTGATGAAAAGATGGGACCTAACTTGGGAATTTAACTAGCGTTGTCCAATGCTAGCTATGCAGATCAAAAGAACACACCCCCTTTGCATGTTCTAAACTCACTAATCTAAGGCGAAAATGCGTCATATTGGTGGGGGACATAAGACAAAGAATTGTGGTTTGAAATGTTCTTTTTGTTTAAGCATGGGACATAAAAAAAACAAGCGGCCTTTTCACTAAGATCAAGTGTAGTATCTGTAGATGGGCCTTTGATAGAAGAATGGCAAAGGCCCATCTATGTTTGCTAACTTTTTGGAAGTGCTAGTTAATAAAAAAGAGGCTACGTTGGCAAAGTTAAACATATTATGTGGAATTAAGCATAATGTTTTTATGGTGTTAGGATGCCCAAGAGGAGGATACCTATACATGCATCAACATTTGTAGCAAGGTTAAAAGATTTACTAAAAGATGAAGGCAAGGAAGCTAGAAGAACTAGAGTTGATGGAGACATCAAATCCAAGATTTTTGTCACATTTTGTTCAAGGCAAAATCTCTCTAACACCGATGGAAACTATTTTGATTATTCTAGGGGAGTTGGAATACTTAAAGGTTTTGTCAAACTAGCTATCAAAAGGAAATATGTAAAAATAGTTCAATCTTAAGTGGTTGTAATCATGTCTACACCCACCATTAGGAGGGTTTGCATCAACAAGACTAATCATAACAAAACTTTTCGTCTGATGGTGGAAATCAATGAGGCCTTGCTTAAAGGTTTGGTTGATACGGGGGCATTGATGTCAATAATGGTTGCAAATGTGGTGAGAGAATTCAATAATGTGCATTTGGTGTCAGGCCATGAAACGTACAAAATTGCATCAAGTACGATCATTCAAGCACTTGGAAGGATCACTAACATTCCTATTATGATAGGCAAAGTGGTGTGCCAAATGATTTTCCTAGTTGTCAACACTAATAGTTATGACCTACTATTGGGGCTTATTTTCTCACGAAAATCAAAGTTGTGGTTGATGTGGAAAGACAGGTTATACAACTTCAAAACGAACCAATAGTGATAGTTGAATTATACCTCTTAATGTTATTAATATGTTATAAAAGGTTACAAAGACAGAGGGCTTAGGTATTGATAGATTGAATGGGAATTTTAGCAACATGCAATTGGAGAACATGTCTATAGAAGGAACAAAAACAATGAATCACCAATCAACATATCTTGATTTTGAAGGTTACGATGATGAATCTATGTTTGAAGAAGGATTAAGTTAGTAATTTTTTTCATGATGTCTTTTCACTTTCTTTTCTACCCACCTATGGCCCACTCTACTTGCACCCCTAAAACCTACATGTATTGGACAAATTCCATAATTTGCCTTGGTACTTTTTTTCTCTAAGGCACCTTGGCTTTGTGTAAGGCAACAAACTCATATTGTTGTCTCTAGTACATATGTTTCCAACTTTGTGCTTTGTCAAAAATTTGACATCCTTAAAAGCATTCACATAAAACAAAAAGACCACTAACATTCAAACTAAAACCACAATCATTCGTTCAATAGTCATAAAACATAGCCAAAACTAAACATTTATGCCACCAAAACATCACTAGATTTCATTAATAGGAAAGAATCATTGGATTTTAGATCAAAATAGCCCCTAAGATATTCACTAGACAAAATCATAAGGAAAAGTCATTAGATTTTAATCACTAGAAACTAACACAATAAACAATGACACTCATTAGATTTCAAACGAAAATAATCACTAGAAAAATTTGAATTAACACCAATACAATCACTATATTTTTATCACCATAAATAGTTACCATATTTTAAACAAAAAAGAGTCACTTGATTTTAAACCAACACAATTTTTGGAAACAATCACAAAAAAAAATATGGATCATTAGATTTCAAACCAAAATGGACTAAAAGTAGATTTGATGACCATTTGCAAATCCCAATTATGGGTCATTTCATTATTACACAAATGAATATCACTAACAGCATAAGCTATCTAGGGACTATTTCAACAAAATGCAAAGGAATATGACTAACAATAAGCAAAATATGGCATAATGAATACCACCAAGACCATGATCATTAGCAATAGCATGGGTTAAATAAGGATTGTTTTGCCAAAATCTAGAAGAAGATCACCAATGATAGTAGCTAATGCATAATCAAGATCACAAAGACTATCCTTACCACATGAACTTTGTGGTTCATGGACTATTTCACCAATATCCAAAGGAAGACCATTAAAAAAATGGTTTAATGCATAAGGAAAATCACCAAGACCATGATAGGGACCATTTCAAAATGAAAACCACCATGACCAAGGATTATTTTACCGAAACCTAAATGAAGGTCACCAATAGTAGTCATTAATGCATAATCAAAACCATTATCACCAACTACATTTGTGCATAAATAAGGTCTTGAACTAAAAACCATAAGGAAAAGGTTTCTAGCTCATTGAATACCCATACTCACCAATGCCAACATAATTATGTTGTTTTAGATATTACAAACCTAAAAATTTGGGTTTAGATGCATCTAAAAACCCATGCACATCAATGCCAACAAGTTTTTTATGCTACCACTTGGTTTCAAGTGCATCTAAATAGTGATACACAACAAAGCTAACTAGTTCAAATAAGTTTCTTAAATTGCAAACCTTACAACTTGGTTTTGAAGTTCACCTTAAACCCATAGTGGCCATAATCACCCTAATTGAATACTTGTATGAATTGTTAAGGTGAAGGTTCAAATTTTTGTTCAAATAAAAACCCATAAAACTAGAATGAAATGGCTATTTATAGGATTCATGAGCTACAATCCCAAAAGACCAACTTAATTATCAAATATTTTGAACACCAAACCATACCAATTGGTTTCAAGTGCTTAAGAGTAACCATACACATCAAAACTGCCAAAATTTTCAAGATGATTGAATTGAAAACCCAAAAGAAGGGTTTCAAGTGCATTTGAATACCCATACACATCAAAACCAACAAAAATTTCAAGTTCATTGAACTACAAACCCAAAAAAAAGGGTTTTAAGTGCATGTGAATACCCATACAAATCAAATCCAACATAATTTTCAACAAAACCAAGCTACAAACCTACATTTTGAATTATAGTTCATATGAATACCCATACTCATCAAAGTCAACAAAAATAATGCATTTCTTGAATTGTAAAAAACAGGGATGTGAATGCATTTAAGTACCCATACACAACAAAACCAATAAAAAATTCAACTTAAACTACGAATTGAAAAAGATGGTTTTATGTTTACCCTAAACCCATACAAATCAAAGCCAACCAAAATTTTGAGTTTCTTGAACTACCACCCAATTACAATTCAATTTTTAAATTCACTTAAACTCATACAAATCAAAAGCCAACCATATTTCAAGTTCATTGAACTACCACCCAATTACAACTTATTTATTAAGTTCACCCTGAACCCTTAATCATTATAATCAACCTAATTGAAATTTTTTTATGAATTGTAAGCTTGATTTTAGGTTTTGGTTCAATTGATTACCCATATAGACCAAATTGAATCAAAACAATAACAAATCTACAATATAGTTGTATTCAAAACTAAAATTTCAAATGTTCATATCATTTAAAAGCAAAGCTTTAAACAATTTATTTCAAATTGCAAATGTTGTTTCAAAGACCACCTTGAAAGTCCTTGTTGGGCAATTGTGCAAAAGTAGAAGATGTTGTGATTTTCACAATGTTTAAGGCATGTCATTTAAGGGATTCACCCACAACTTTATGTTAAACATAATTTATTCAATGAAGGTGTCACATCATAAATGGGTCCACATGCAACTTTGGTAGGTATGTTCAATCACAAATGCATTTGTTAAAGGAAGGAATAGACATTTAGGGTATTTGGTGGGTTTTTCACAACTATTAAAATGTTTTGAGGTTTTAGGGTTTGAAGTACAAGACACAACTTTTGGAGTTTGTGGAGGCTTTGAAAGGTCTTTGGTTTTTGGATACAAAACAAGATGTTTTGTTTATAGTCTTGGAGGCTTAAAGTCACATTGTTTCAAGCATTTTTTTGACCCCCCACCTATTAGGGTTTGGAAAAAATTGCAACCTTTTGTGGCAACATATGAAGAATGACCACAAGAGTAGGATAAATGTTTGCCAAATGGAAAGGTCTTCAACAAGTCAATCAAAAAATTCTTCCTCTTCTTTTGTACCTTGAATTATTAGAACCATGGTTGGTTATATTAGGCTAAACCTCACTATAAAAGGGATAGTAGAATTGGGGTGTTGCTACAAAGCTTGGGAGAAGAAAATTGCGCTTGAACTCCTCCTTAGAACACATTAAGTTGAGTTCCTTAAGGTTGCACAAGTGTTAATAAAAACCTCACTCCATGCCATGGACTTCCAATATAAGTAGTCTTTGATGTTTGTCTCTAACTCTTGTTTGTATCCTTTAAAACTCTAAACTCAAAAGGTTTGTAAATTTTTAGATTAAATGTTTGATACTTGGTTACATTTAAACTCAAAGGTTGTTTGAAAGCATGAACAAAAAGAAAACAACTAGGACTTAGATGCAACAAACAAAAGCTAAAAATGATTTTAAACAAAGCTTATGCTTCACGTAAGAACTTTGCGAAATGCAAGATACAAGCTTCTTTGGGAGACAAAAGGGCAAGACACTTAGCATGAACTTAGACTAAGTATGGGAGGATTTTTGAGTTTGGGGCCCCATTCGACCCCTTTGTAAAAATTGTGTGGCATTTTTTAATCTTGTCACATGAATCAAATAAATAAAAACTTCCAATGCCATGTTTTCCGAACTTTACAAATAACTTTATTGTGTAATAAATCCTATATACATGTATGTAGGTAGGAAAATAGGCACCAAGTAAATTGTTTATAAATAAGTATGGTCTCAATTTACTGCCTACTTGTTTAGGTGCTCAAATGGGTTGTTAATATGTAGGTAGTGGGTGAAAGCATGATCAAGTATACAACAAAAGTAGCTACGAGTAGTTATTGTCCTATTTTTATACATAAATGTAAGAAAGTAAAGTCAAAACCTTTTTAATCATTGTCAAACCATCATGGTGCACAATATTGAGTTTATAGTATGTTGTATGCAAAGTTTGGAAAACTTTAATGTACTAAAAATAGGTCAAAAATATTTTAAAAATTGACTGATGGAATTGTGGTTTAAAATATTTTTACATTAAAAGATTGATATATTATTATTTTTACCTTGGAAGTTGAAAATGCACAAGTAAATTTTAGACGACCATTAATCAAGAAAGTAAAAAAAATCAATATGTCATTTACTTGAAGCCTATTTTATTTATTTGGACAACTTTTTTAAAATTAAAAATTTTACTTGCATTTTTTAGAAACCTACTTAAATATATTTTAAACATGTAATTCTTCAATATCATTGACATAAATTTAAAAAACATGTTCATAATGATCATTAAATTAAATAATATTTTAATTTTGATATGTTAAGGTTTGATTTATGGCTACTTTACACTTTTCTTGACAAGGATCACAAAATGTATACTTGATCATGCTTTCACCTTAGTAATAAAAACAACTAAGCTAACCACCATGGTTAACTAGGGAATTGAAACCCAACAAAAAATTATTTCTTGAACACTTAGCATCCATCCTTCATTATGCACTAGCGGGTGCTAGTTCATTATGGCCTTTTCTTTTGTAATCTTCTGAAAATAAAAAATAAGAATGTGTTCAAAAAACAGCAAACATAAAATTAAAAAAATTGGAATATGCAGTCTTGTTATGAAGGAAGGTAGTTTGTTTTGTTTTGTTTTGTAATTATGAAATCCACCAAACCGTGATGCTTCATATCATGTTCTTGGTGGCTTTTGACAAGGAGGGGTGCATGGGCTTGGTTCCATGACGTTTGGACTTGTAGTGCAAAACTTATTGAATATTTAATGATTTCTTCACTGAAATTTTTGGAGGAGTTGGAATGTGCCTTTGGTGTTCTTGATATGATCTTGATGAGCAGGATTTAATGAAATTTATTTGGTAAGATTTGGATTCAGAATGTGGGAGATATTGATTTTTAAATGATTTCTATTGCTGAAAATTCAAATAAATTCAAAAAACCAGGTTTTGGAAGGAAAATCAAGTTGAAAACGTGGTAACACTTGTGACATGCCATTTGTGGGAGGTGCCATATGTTGCAAGTGAGTGACCATCTCAACAATGTTATATTGTACCCATCCAACAAAAACCTTACTAGCAGATGGTGCCTTTTAGCTTTTCATCATGTTAAAGTTGTCATCGCTTTAGGGTTTCATCTTTACATGTGTTCTCTTGAGTGCTCTCAAACTCTGGGTTTGGGAACATACTTGAAAAGTACTCAAAATAAGATTTAAAGACACCAATCCAAGGATCTGTAATTGGGGGTCTCTTGGGTTTTTTGCACCAAAAACCCAAAAACAAATTTGAAAGCTTCCTAAAATGTGGGTTTTGTACTTGGGGCGCTACCCAAGTGGGCATCACTCGAGGATTAGTTGAAGCGTCTTTTCTTTTTTCAATTTTGTCATGTAGTTGCAACGGTGATCATCCATAAGACAATTTAGCCAAATTTTGATGATAAACAAAATCTTAAGAATTTAAGCATCCTTTGTATGGTTGGGTACCTTTGGAACCTAGTGTAGAGTTTGGTGAGTTTTTACAATTGCAAAACCCAATAAGTGGGTTTTTTCCAGATTAGTGTGGTGCTACCCAACTACACTTCCACTCAAAGATTAATAGTAAGGGAGTGCAAGATGGTCCCAGTGGAGTGGGAACAGTTTAACCTTTGTAGTGCAATGGGTGATTGGCAACACGAGAAGGGAGAATTGATGTACATTTTTAGTGACATATTTTTTAGTCATTTTGGATAGTTGTATGTTGCATCTGATAATTTTTAATAAAATAATAGTCACATGGATATAAGAAGTCCCAAGTTAGGTTGACGTGGAATAACATGTCACATCATCAAATAAAATTTATTTCTTTATTTTATTTTATTTTTTCAATCGTGAAGTCACAAATTACATTTTTGTCATGGCATGCCATGACAAATTTACATGCCGTTTTGTTTAAATTGACCTAAAATCTTTGTAAATTCAATGTGAATTTAAAAATGCATTTATTAGTTATTTTATTAAAATTTTCATTATATAAAATATGTCCATTTTTTGAAGAATTGCAAGTTCTTATTTTCCCCAATATGATTAAGTACTACTTTATTTCATGTTTTGCAATATTGCTAAGCTGGTAATCATCCATAAAAAATTTGCCACATATGGTTATAGACAAGTTGCGTATTTGGAAACTTGTTTAAAATCTTTCAATATTCTGGTTTCTTACTATATTTTATTGTAAAAAAGTGACTAATTTTATTTTATTTTAAACCATTTTTTTATGTTGTTGCCCCATAAAATTGGCAGAAATTGGGCACAAGAAGAAAAATGACTTAAATAGTCAATATAACCATTTAATTATCAAGACCATATTTTTTTAGCAAGATGAATCATACAATCATACAAATAATTAAATACATAACTTTGAAAAAAAATCACAATATATTAGTATTACTTTAATAATGTAAAAATATTTTTTTTCATTTTTTTCTTTTATAAAGGTAAAAAAAATTAATTTGGTGAATTTTTTTGTTTCAATAGTTGGATCCCCCCCCTCCCTTCCCCCCCTTCTTAACCAACATATATTTTTGGTTTCAAATTTACTTCACTTGGCAATTCTTGTTGGGAAAAAATGGAAAAATAGTGCAAATTCAAAAAACAATTGTCAAAAAA
>Ga0209208_10003680_pt1 | contig 21927 bp, 10 predicted proteins | sample S1TSphfallax_3_FD_187694 | JGI IMG/M metagenome (GOLD analysis project Ga0209208, IMG submission 187694) | Host-associated microbial communities from peat moss isolated from Minnesota, USA - S1T2_Fd - Sphagnum fallax MG (SPAdes) (version 2) | ecosystem: Host-associated > Plants > Peat moss >...
CAATAGGTATTATATACATAAATTTTATTATTTATGTATATTAATGTAAATAGGCTACACGAATTAACCTACAAGTACAAAAACATCTTAAGTTAATTACTAGTTTAAGCTAGATAATAATGTCAAAATCATATTTTCATTAAGTAATTATAATTATTAAAAAATATCCTACAATCATCTTTGAAGTGCAAAAGACAAGGAGTAATGAAAAATTAACAAGAAGAAAAACATGAAAAATAAATTTTTTTCCAAGTTACAAAACGTGTTTTTTTCTTTTCTTTGGACCCCTCCTACTTTCAAACTTCATAACTTTCTTATTTATTATTCATTTTAAACGATTTAAAGTGCTATAGGAGCGCCAACTGAAGTTCCACAAATCATAGATGGGCCTTAATTTCCACGTGTCACCATATAATTGGTGTTTTAAAATGGACACGTGTCAATTGGTTAATGAACGTTCCATGGTGTGCCACGTGTCATCATCTTAATGGCATAAATTTTAATGATTGAGAGTAATCCAATGAATTTTTTATTTTGAAAAAATAATTAATTAATTAATGACATGTGTCCACAAGCTAATTGTCCAATTTTAAAACATGTGTCATATTTTTATTAGTTGCATTATAGTTGCAAAGAAAGTTGCACATAAGGTGCAACTACATTTGGATTAGTATGTATGGATGAGCATGTATATTAACATTGTATATACATGTTGTATACGTAATGTCGCATGCAACTGAATGTCATGTGCAACTTGTCTTATGCAACTACACAAATTTGCAGTTGCATGTGTCACATGCAACTAAATTTTAGTTGCAAATGACAGTTGCAAAACCCATAATTTCTAGTAGTGCCAAATTTCCAATTCTTTAGTATTGCACCAAAAAGAACCCAATAATTTAATACTTAAAAGGAGCCCCCCACATGCTTTTATAATCTTTATACGTATATTGTTGAAATCCTTTGTTGGAACATGATTTTTATTACCCAATGCATGGAACATAAATAGTTCTTTTGCTTGCTTTTCCTCCAAAGATTTCATGGCCATTTTTCCATCCTCACTTACATGAGATTTCAAACTTTGCCAATTTCGACAATTCACAAGTACTTTACTTTTAAAAGTTTGATTCCTTACAGCCTTATCAATGAAAATTGGCAAAGATGTAAGGTTCTCTGCCTTACCAATATTATCCACCGCCGACACCACCAACATTTTCTCCTATATCATACATTGCCTAATTTTGTCAAGCTATTCTTTATTCACATTTTCATCCTTGCATAACCTTTTGACACACAAATCATGTAAGAGTTGCTTTATGACATCATTGATATTGTCCTTTGAATTCACATCCTCCAAAAAACTAAATTTATCATATTGGTTCTGGAACAAATGATAGAATTTATTACTCAAAGCGGTTTTCCCAATCCCGCCCATTCCAACCAAACCAACAATAGATTCCTTTTGTAACAAGATATTTATGTCTTGTGCTTTATCAATCAACACCACCTCACAACATGGCAAAGGTGGAAGCAATATATTTTTCTGTCAAAATTCACAAAACATAGGTCATTTATATGTTATTTTTCTTATTTGATAACCAATATATACGACATTGCATATGCGACACACATCAAATGTGCTATGACCTAATGTGTTTCAAATTACATGAACATATATGAAATCAAAAGTTTTTACCTCCATACATATTTTTAGACATTGTAATAATAAACAATAGTTTTAATGATCTTTGTTTGATGGCTTGCAAATTATCAAGTGATTAACATCTTCAATTATGTAATTGTTGTTGTTTGACAACTAAATAACTGAAGCACCTGGCACTAAAATTCCTTGCATGTGCAAAAGATTAAATTAATGGAATTCATTGACTCGTTTGTTCATTTATGTTTTAACTTATAACCCAAATGGTAGTGGAAACTATAGCTTAATAACTATTGATGTTTGAATAATAATGAAATATTGTGTACAAGTAATTTCCTTCAAACCTTTGGTAAACAACTTATATAAATACATCACAAAGTTATTGGTTTTTAATCTCATGAATCTCACATGTTTTAATGATGTTATGATTTTCCTTACAAATATTTTTTATGAAGGGAAAATTTAAAACCTATTTCTGGATTTTTGAAATCAATCAAATTTCCTTTCCATCAATAGTAATTCATGAAACAAAGTTCATAAAACACATGACCCATTCACCACATTAGTATATTCATGAGAAGTATTGAGTCCTTGATCCTAGACAAATTTTGACAATACAAAAAAAATTCAACTAATGAACCAAGTTGGATAACTTTCAATGTGGTGAAATGAAAATCTTACCCAATTCTCGAGTGATAATCCTTTGCCAAATGCATAAATGTTGAGGTCTTCATGAGTGGCATGTTTTAAATCTATTGAAAGGTGCTCCATTTGTGGGTTGAAAGATTTTAATTTTTTTAAAAACCAGATTGGGTTGCATACTTGTTCAATGTGTTGATTTGTTGATGTTGCCAACTGAAATAATTTTATAATGATTGGGTACCACCAACATGTGGTACACTATAAAATACTACACCTTTAACATTGTTCAAAAATGTCTTACAACATTTGTGTACTTTATCATCCAAACCATTTTTTGGCATTTGATATACATGTTTGCGAACTTCAACCACCAAGCTTTTGAGTACAAGACCCCCAAAACAATAAGCAACTAATGCCACTGGTCCATCCCAAAGGGATTGATAACTACAAAATATTCAACAATGCACCAAAATTCCATTATCAACATTGTATTAACATGTACAAATTTATCCTATTATATTTGGGTGTAATTTTCCAATTCACACATGACCTAAACCATAAGTTCATAATTGATTTGCTTGTCATATGTCATTTTTCATTTACTGACTCCATTAATCTACCTAAAAAATGTGACAACCATGTTTTGATAAAACAATTATTATGCACAAGTATGCAGGTGTTTACATTCTTGTGTTAATGTACAACTCATCTTCTATGGGTTACCTTGGAAATATAGTTGATTTTTAAAAAAATTAAGTTTAAAATATATATACCTTTTATTTAAAATAATGTTTTTGGCCAAAGTTTGGAGAAAATTAATATAATAAAAAAAAGGATGGTCCAAGTGAACAGGAAGAGGTTACTAGATTATGATTGTTTATTTTCTTAGCCCACTTTGAATGATAATGACATTCGGTGATGTACAGTGAACTTCTAAAAGGAATTAGGAAACAACATACTATCAATGGTGAGTGAGAAGAACTAAGAAAGCAAGGGGTGGTTAGGAGAGGAGGAGGAGAAACTTAATGGTGGCTTTCTTTTTAAAAACAAACCTTATCTAGTGTTTTGTTTTGAAATTTTGAATTTTATAATCTAATTTTGTTGGTTAAAAGTGAAGATTGGGGAAGGTGATTATGAGTATGTGGAGTCCTTATCTTAAAATGGGTGATGTCGAGTGAGGTTTCATTTTCTTGGTGGTGTTGGAACATGGGTAGGTTTGAATGAAGTGTGAATTTTTGTAGGATTTGTAAGAAGGAACAAATTGGTTTTGGTGAAGGTTGAAATTTGTGAGAATGAAAGCTTAGAGAACTAAACCATCTAACAAACCCCTAACTTGAAAAAACAAAAGTTATTGTTTCCATTTTACTACTTGCCCTTTAATTGGTAATCATACACATTTAAGGTTTCTAAGGAACACATATAAGTTTAGAAGAAACAAAGTAACAAAATATATTAATGTAGTTATGATGGCAATTGAAATGTTAACAAGGTATTTCCTATGGAGTATAGGGTAGTTATTATGTTTTCAATTCTTCTGAAAATAATTATGAATAACAATACTAATAGACAACAAATAACATATGGTAGTATTTTTTGAAATTAATCTTTTGGTTAGAATTTGTTCAATCTTGGCAAAAAGGTCTTTTCCCATGATAACATACCCTAAGGCAAGATGGTGAAAAAAGATTCATGCTTAACAAAATATCATTCATTGATCAAATTTTAAAATCCAAATAGAAAATAAATTCGTAAAAAATGAATCTAAAGTGAAATGATGGCATGACATATTAAATTGAAATATGAAATTATGATCGATTTAAAAATAAAGATGCATCAATCATTTTTTAACTTTAGGCATCAAAGTATATTCTTTTAAACAAAAAAATGATGTAGTTGCCCATTTCAACTTTGCTTTAAATTTTATTAATATGCAAAGATAAGGTGAAAGCATAGGTAGGTGGACAATTTGGACTATCACAATCAATCTTTTTCTTTGTGCAAAATTTTGACCCCCAAAACAAAAAGATTATGTTGCAATATTTTCATTTTGTAAAAGACACACAATTTATTTTCTAATTTTGAAAACATTTCACCATATTTGAACTTTGATTTCATTTTGGTAACAATTATTTTTAAACTATTTAAATAGGTTCTAAAAAAGTGTCAACTTATTATTAAATCTTTCTTTGGATGTTAATCAATGATGCAAACTCAAGAAATTAAAATAGGAAAATTTTTAATTCACACCTTTTTTGGTTAAATTCACACCCTTTCTTCACGCGTCCGATTATATGCAAATTAAATTTGAGTGTGTCTACCCCACCCCATGATGTCTAGATGAAAAGTTATTATTAAATTTGGGGGTGGAGCAGACACACTCAAATTTAATCTGCATATAATCGGATGCGTGAAGAAACGAGCGAAGAAAGGGTGTGAATTTAACCAAAAAAGGTGTGAATTTAAAATTCTCCTTAAAATATATTAGTAATCATATCATAATTTTTTGGAGCGTATTTATGAACTTGCAATGCAAAGTCATATTCAACATTAATATTGTAAAAAAATTTAATTATTTATGTTTTAATGTAATTTATTGGGAATCATATTGGAAAACATGGATGAATTCCAAAAACAAAATGGATTCATAATGAACTTTTGAGATTAAACATTATCCTAATCACAAAGTAAAAATTGACATGTGGATTAAAAAAGTATGACATATACTGAATAGAAATCTTGTATTTTGCAATCATCAATTTTGTGACTACATCTAACTATGTGTCATATGCGACTATTCTTGTAACTATTAACCACCTTTGAGTTTGTGACTATCTTGCAATTACATTACAATTATTGAAAGTTTCATCTTTCTATGTGGATGATTTTTATGTGTATTTTCATTCAACAATAAAATAATATTTTCAATTTTGTCATGTTCTCTTTTCACCAATATTTGTTGGACCTTATAATCAAACTCAACAACCTATAAATCCTCCATAAACTTCAAGACCATGGTTATTGACTTGTCTACAATAACAGGGTCAATATTGGCACTCAAATTTTAACTTAGGGTTTGACAATTCACAACTTATTGTCATGCTTCCTTAAGTTTAATTTCCAACTTTACAAGGTCAGATTACACACCTTTTAAATAATCTCTTATTGTTTAGCAAATTTGCATGCAATGAAAGTACTTCTCTCCACAAGTCCTTTTTTTCATATCACATGGTAGAATTCCTAGGAGGGAGAATATGATCTTGGTGTTCTACAACTTCTAGTCGCTTCTCCACCATTGTAATTTGGTTTGGTAAGATTACTTAGATTTCTTTAGCCCCTCCCCAAACAAAACAATCATCACTGAGAAGTAGGGATTCTTCACATTTAGTAGTTGCCCAAAATAAGCTAAAGAGCCAGAAAACCCTTTTGAAGACACTAAAGACCTTCATGTTTTTTTCATCCATTATTGGGTAGTATAATATGCATATTGTGGCCAATTGACTTTACATCCTTTGTGATGAACCAAGCACCCTCGCAAAAATACTATAGGAAAACTGTTGGTGGGAGTGTGAGCATACATAGCTTCATACAATTCATGTACCTTGAGCCTTTAGTTTCAAATTTGATGCAAAATCATTGATTGTCTAGTCTAAACAACCTAATGTATAGTTGACCTTCTCACTCTTCTATCATTCTCTTTTGCTTATGAAATACTCTATCATGTTTTCATTTATCTCAATTAAAGGTTCTCTTTTCAAAGGACAAGGCATTTTGAACACCATCCTAAACAAAGCTGAACACTAAAGGCACAAAGTTCTTCACATTCCGAAGACAGAGAAACCAAGAACTCCAACCTTGCTTACAAATTCAAAATTATGGTGATTCAATTTAAGGAAAACATAAAAACCCACTGATATTTTATCAAAGCCAACAAAAAATGGTTGAAGCCAAGGTTGAATTTTGCCTACAATGCAACATCTAAAAGACTTTGAAATCTGAAGAACATAAAAAAAAACTTCACAAAAATTTGAAATAAAAAACTCAACAAACTTTCCACCAATTGATGCATAAAAGTAAACAAAAAGTAAAGAATCAAGGTTAAAAGTTCAAACTTGGCAAGATCGAACTTTTGATGTTGTTGGTGGGCAAGTGAAGAAGTGAAACACTATAAGGTTCATGATGATAATGGCAAAGAAGGCTCCTATAGGGCTACACTCTCACATGCTCTTGCACCCTAAACCATGTACTCTAATGATCTAAACCTTTGCATGCTAGCAACCTAAACCCTACTTATAGTTACCTAAGCCTTACACATGGCAAGAGATAGTTTGAATTGTTGAAGTTCAAGAAAAGTTATTTGAAATACTACTTGCTGAAAGGCCGCAAGGATCTCTAGTTGTTTACTTTACCTTGCTTGGACCCAAAACCCCAAAATCAATTGTCATTTTGAACAAATCATTAAAGCCTAGGGTGTTACTTACCTTCATATTTCATATGGAATAACATATATGCGCACATGACTAGGCCATACATTTGACCATTAACAATAAAATAGTTGCCCACATTGTAATACAATAAATGTTGACTAATGGGATTGTGATGAGATGAGTACCATTGTTGTGTTTCCACCTGAAAATTTAACATGATACATTGGAAGTATCCACACATCTCCATCCCTTTCATCAAACTTGGGCTTTGCATTGTTCTACACTACCAACAATGATCAACTCATGAAAGTAATGAATTGATTTTGTGGAAATTAGGTTTCACTCAATGAAAATATTGAATGACATTGCATGCAACTTGAATTCAATTGAAACTCAATTCTATTGTTCTACACTACCAACAATGATCAACTCATGAAAGTAATGAATTGATTTTGTGGAAATTAGGTTTCACTCAATGAAAATATTGAATGACATTGCATGCAACTTGAATTCAATTGAAACTCAATTCAATTCAATTCAGAATAAAGTTAATTGAATTCAAATTTTAAATTTAAATTCAAGTCAAGTCAATTCAATTCAAATTGATTTAGTTCAATTGAATTCAAATTCAAGTGAAAACAAATGAGATACAATTTGGTGTAGAAGGTAAATATTGAAAATTTGCTTGTGATTATGATATTGAGAGTTTTTTTTGGGGGGAAAAGACACGTACTAATTTTATTTATTTTTCATTCCTTTCTATTTGAGAATCAATCAAACATACTCTAGTTTGGAATTTTCCAAAAAAAAACTTATGAAACCTAAAGTTGTCCTACATAAACAACATCATCACTCAAATAATTGTACATGTGCATGTGATCTAATGCTCTATTTAGGTTTTGTATGTTGATTATGGTTTGCATGTGGCATAAATTTTTCCTAGTGAATTGATAGCTCGACAACAAGGCACCTAATTATTATTATTATTATTATTATTATTATTATTATTCACTTGTTTTTGGCATTATTAATAATAATAATATTTTACAATTAAGCATATACTAAATCATGAAACAAATGTGCTTAAGATTTTCTTTTAAATTCGTGGCATGGTAGGTAAGTATTTAAAAACAAATTCAACATATCTAAAAATAATCAATTTGTCTTTAACCAACCTAGATACTATGGCATTTAAATTATTGTGCTTGTCATTTGTCAATTTTGCATGTACAAATTCCATGAAGTGTAATGCACTTGCAAAAAATTCCTATTGTATTTGGAGGGCACATTATCAACATGAATACCCCTCCTAGAAAAGAGTAGTGATCTTACACCCACTATTTAGGAAGGGGCGGATCTCACACTTATATAGAACTTTGGGGCAAGAAAATCACTCTAATTAAAAAGGCCAATGCAAGTAGTAAAATTTGAAACTTAATGAGATCTCTTGGTTTTTTATCCTCACCAATAGGACCTCCTATTTCTTCATCCTCACCCACATGGCTTCCCACCTTTTCATTCATGTTCTTCATCATGGACAAATGTTTTATGCGATGTAAAGCCCATGGACCAAATCTCTACCCTACACAAAAATTGCTCCAACTCCTTAATAATAGGTTTCCGATCCTTCCCAATCTATGGGTGAAAGCATGAAATAAGGAGCCACAAAGTGTGTGGATAGTCCTTAAAAAATATTTTTCGAAATTCTAAAAAATTATCATGGGAACACTATATATCAAAAAAATTGTTAAATTTTTGAAAAAACTTCTTATGCTTTCAAAGTTGCAACTACAAAATTTTCATGAAAATTCACCATGTTTCAAGAGTCCTTTTACATGTTTAAAGCACTCAAGAACAACATGTGGACCTGTGGTTTTTTTGTTTAATGTAAAAACCTTTTATGTTAGAAACCTACATCATTATAAATTTATGTGTTCACAAAAAAAGATGTATATGTTTTGATGAATGATCCCCATTGAATAAAGTCCTTACACACAAGTGATTAACTACTCAATGGATGTAACCCACATAAAGATCAAGTTTTAAATGCACAAGTGTTCTTATCCCAAAAATATGTAAAGTTCTTCTCTTGTATTTTGCTAAGGTCTTTTTATGGTGAATGGTTTTTGTGTGGGGCAAACTTATCCTTAAGTGGTACCACTAGGAACATCACACCCCAAATTTCTAAAAGCCATCCAACTTCATGACAACATAGGACTCACATAAAGAAAGCTTTTCATTCCAAATTATTTATCAAAAGGTTATTTAAGTCATGTAAAATTCAAACCTATAATTAAATTTACAAAAAAAAGTGTTTTGATATGGAAAATGAATGCACAAGGAAAACATTTCATGAATGTAACAAGAGGGATTTGTTTTAATCAATAATAAAAAAGGAATCTAATTTTTGGGAATTTTTTTGGATGTTAATATTTATGAATACTTCAAATGCCAACCTATTTTATGTCTTTTATACATAATTAATTGAATCAATTTTCATTTAGTTATGCATTTTTGAAATCAAGATCATGAAATCCTAAAGGGCCATTGATGTAAAAAACGCAAATGAAAACTATTTTCAAAGTTTGTTATTTTAATGACTATTTTGGATCATTACCTTGTGCATATACTAAATAAATAAGAAAAAATACTTAATATGTAAGTGCAAGAACACTTTTTAAAAAATAGTCATGAATGAGGTCAAGAATGAATAAAAAATGGTTCAAGAATTAAAATGATAATGCATATTATAGGTTTTTGGGTGTGCATTTTCTTTCATGAGTGTGTGCATAGGTGGGGAAAAGATAGGCCACCTAGTCCAATGAAATAAACCAATGTATAAATAAATGGAATTTTATTTTAAAAATTGGGTCCAATTTTCATGTGATTTTGGCAAGGTGGTTCTTAGTGTTACCACCCAAGGATATTTTCACCTTGTGAGGTTTAGTTCTACAACCTACTTATGTGTTAGTAAAAATTTAATCAAAAATTGACCCTCATAGGATTGAACCCTTTCTAGACTACATGCCCACCATTTCAAGACCATTCATATATTTTCCATTTGATATTGTTAAATGATTCTACTTTTATATATTAGAAATAATAGTTTTTTCTTTTCCAATTTTTTTGATATAACCAAATAGTGATCATCCAAAAAAACATCTAGCCAAAATTCGGCTATAAACCAAATACAAAAGTACAAAACTATAAGCATCCTTACATATTTTTCACTACCTATGGAACATACCTATTATAAAGAATTTGACAATTTGATAAATTTTTCCTCTCAAATCTAGCAAATTTGCATCACTTAATTCTTCATGAAAAACCTTTACATAAGTCGAAATCAATTTTTCCAAGTCAAAATTCCAAGAAAAAACATCATTGATAAGCAAGTATAGTAATTTATTTTTTCATATACTTTGGAATTTTGAAATGATGCAAAGATAGCCATCGGTATCAACATTTTTTTCGGAGAAAATCTTGGAATTTTTAAAAAAAATCTTCAATGTAATTTTGTGTAAGGTAAAGCTCTAAGATTAAAAAATTCTCAAAATAAGAGGCTTAAGACAAAGGTAATAACTGAGTTTAGCCCCACATTATGGGAATGTCCCTCACCCATGGACTTTCACCAAAGTAAAGCACAAGGAATAAATTTATCATGAACCAAACCTACTTAGATCATGAGGCATAAGAGTGGGAGGGAAATTATGCTTATTTATGGGTGTAAAAACCCTCCCACTATTGAGGAGGAGGCGTAATATCCATCTTGTAAAGCACTCAAAGAAAATTTGTGTGTATGTGGAAGGCACATTATATATCCATCATTTTTGTCCTAGAAATCGAGAGAGATATTATGCCTACTTGTCAAGTATGGGAATGAAATTATGCCTACTAGTAAGTGTGAGAACCCTCCCATATTGAAGAGTAGGCATAAGAACCTTCCCATTCATATGCTTTGTGATCTACATAGGTTTAGTTCATGATAAATTTTGCTTCATGCTTTATGATAGATAAAGCCTACGGGTGGGGGACATTATCAAAATGCAAGGTCAAACTTGATTATCTCTCATCGTAAGCCCCTTATTTAAAAAATGGCCCCACCCTAAGGCTTTACCCTACACATTTTATAGGTAATTATTCATAATAACCATCCCAACATCATTCACTCATGTCCATGGGGCATCTAAAGTGAAAGCAATGCATCTAAAGAAGTTGCCAAAATGACCAAGGATGGGATGAAAATGAATGGGTTTTTCAATGACCAAGTTGGAAAATGAAGTTTTGTGGCAAAGCTATCTTCTTTTGGGTGATAACACAAATTCCTTCAAGGATGGGATGAAAAATGAATGGGTTTCCATGATTAAATCCTCAAGGACAATTTTATTACAAAGTTATTATATTCCTTTGGGTGAGAAGACAAATGGTTTTTTTTACCAATTTGTATAACTTGGAAAGTTGTTTTGTTATATTATTCTAGTGACAACTCAAATTGTTTTTTGGATCTTCCTTATGTACATTTGTTGCAAAAGGAGAACAAGCATAATTTGGAATTTGAAACACTAAACTATCTAGCTCATCATGAAAACATTTTGTAGGCATTGTTGTAGGAGAATTTTCATACGTTTTCTTATGTTTTTCTTTAGTATGAAAATGAGCACATATATACATAAAAAGGCCTTGAATTATCAATTGGTGAATCATTTCCCTAAAATTCCAAAAAAGCTTTAAATTAATATAAATGCAAAGCTAGTGGTAGTGTCAAGAATAAAATATGAGGAGTAATGAATTTTGGATAGTTTTCATTAGGGTGAAAATTTGCATTGATTTTAGTAAAGAATAAGATGGAACAAACCTCTTGTATATAGTGCATGGTGGGGTTTTAATTTCAAACTACAACAGTTATCAATTTGGTTGGGAATTGCAGATTGTTTGAACTTGTTTAGGCACCTTCCACTATGCAAAGATTTGTCAAAAAATAACACCAAAACAAGTTACAACAGATTCGTCAAAAATTCACATTGGCAAATGGGTCATGAACTTTTCCCATACATCACGTTTTGAAGCCATATGAACATGTTGGTTTGTCGTTTGATCATGGGTGCTTTGAAGTTGCACCATTATTTCAAGACTGGCATTTTTGAATTTGAAAATGGTGAAATTGGACATGTCTAGGTGTTATTGGCCTATTTGGATGATTGGAAGGTTTAGTTGTTAGGCATTCATTCAAGGGAAATTTATTCTACATAAAAATATTGGCAAAGACCACCTTGTTTCTAATGAAAATGTAAGGGAGTTTTGGTGCATGCCTTTGTTTTCTTGCCATAACCATGATTAGTTGTTTGTGTTCCTTCATTGGGTGGATAGGTGCATCTCAATGATTTGGTTAGGAAATTATGCACGCAATCTATTAGTCCTTTGGACTTCAAGAAAAACATGCACAACATAATTGGCTTTGCACTTGGTCATGTATACCCATCCTATTCATGCTCGACACAAACAACATATTTCTTCAAGGAAGTTTAGACCACGAGAGATGTTATGGCCAAGAATATGGATTGCTTGATCTAGACCAATCCCCCAGTCTATGTTAGATGTGAAATAATCATCTTGATTTGTCAAAACTTCCAATTGAACCACTAGCTTATGAAACTTTTGTTGGTAACAAAGAATTGCACAAAAGTTGCCCTCTAAGATTTAAGCATGAAACATGCACTACTTTATACCAGATCACTAGATCCATTTAGGTTTTCCACAAGAATGCAAATTGTTATATGAAGTTATTTGGAGTTTTCCATCAAATGCTGGAAGTTGGTAACAAAGCATGTTCTTGACATCTATTGCAAGTTGGACACATAACATCTTACTTCGCATGCATACTATCATGTAGGTCCATCATGTACTCAATGTAGTGCTATTTCAAGGATGGTACATTCACCATTTTGAAGATGGCACACCGATTATATATACCATCCAATCCAATTCAACGATCCCATGCATAATGGGTCTCAAAATCTTCCTACATGTTGCATTGATGAATGGAGTAAATTTGCTTTTCAATTGATCACTCTTGTGCCAATATTGTTTATAGAACTTAGATTACATGAGAAGTATTGGCATGTTCCAACCATTGGTTGAAGTCCCATAGGTCATGTTGTTTATCATAATTTGACAAACACTTCTTATAAACAACAGATTACAAAATCCTATAGTTTCTCCCAAACCCAAAAAAAAACCCGAAGTTGGAATAAATGTTGAATTCCACACAAAAATAGAAAGGAAAAAAAACCACATCCCACATGCTAAAAGTAACAAAACATACATGTGTGGCATGTTCATGATTTACAAGCATGTGGTGTATTAGAAATAAGAATCAATTTCTTTCAACAACCAACAAAGCTTAATGGGTGTAATTTGTAATTTACACTTTAAGAAAGTTGAACAAGAAATGAAAATTTGAACTGAAAAATGCAAGTTTCTTTTTTTAGTGTTGTTTCTCATTCAAATCAGTGTTTTGTATCAGATTCTTTTAATTGATCAAGCTTCCCACCAAAATTCGCTTTAATTAAATTATTTCTTGTGAAGCTTGAGTTGAAGCCCTTTTTGAAAGGTTGGTGCTGGAATAACATAAATTTTTTCATTTGGGTCGACCATGCACCATTCATAATTTAAGACCATGTAATGCAAAAATATCACCATGGTTATGCGTGCAAACTCATTGCCAAGGCACATCCGAGGTCCGCCTCCAAATCCGAGAAAAGAAAAAGGTGGTGGTCCGGATCCTTCAAACCTAGAGGGATCAAATTTTGTTGGATTTGGGAATATTTGTGGTGACATATGTGTTCGCTGAGCTGACCAAAAAACCTACAACATTAGCCAATGAAATAGGTTATTGATAAGGAAATTGGCAAAGTTTTCACACCCAAAGTGTAATTTGATCCAATGAAATTTGTGTCATGCATGAAACTGGTAACTTAGTAATAATGGGGAGTTGTGGGAAGTTTGAAAATTTAACCCCTTGGTGAAATTGTTGGATGTATGAACCAATTTGTGTAGGTATTAGAATGGCACCAAACCTCGATGCTTCTTTGTTTTCATAATTGTTATTTTCAGCAAGGAATTGGTTTTAATGTATAACTACCAAATAAAAATTTATGAAGGAACCACTTAGAAACTTATGATTTTTTGCTAGATGTTTTGTGAAAATTGTTGATTCTTTTGACTTTTTGAAACAATTAAAACTAACCTTTAATGTGATTTTTTTGGCCTAAAACAATGGAGCCAATGGTTTTTAAATTTTAAGTTTAAAAACAATTGGAGTTGGGGATTAGTGTAAAAACCAAATACCTAAACAAATTCTAGTGTGAAAAATCCAAGCAACTTAGGGTCCCTTTGTCACTTACATTATATCCTCTTTATACCATAATTAATAATCCTTTCAAGACGTTTCAATTTACATTTGAGTGCGCCTTCATTCAATAAAGTTTAGACTTTACCTTCCATCCTTTTGGTATTGTAAATCCTCCATATTCAAATTCTTTGATGCATATTCGGAATGCTTCTTCTACAGGAGGTTGTAGACGCAAAGTCTCTTGAAGAACACACCATGTATACTTCATTTTGCGTGTATCCTCCCAATTTAATGGTGCCCCGTCCTTTGTTTTAGATATCTCCATTTGCTCTATCAAATCCACAAATATAAATATTCTTATAATTAATCTTTGTAAATTGTGATTTTTACTATTGACTTGCACCACATGGGCTTTGTGTTCCCCACTTGGCTGTACACCATGGAAAATTTGTAAACACTTTCATAGGCTACACAAGCAAAAGATTTGTGTTTTTTAAATGTTCATGACATTTATTCTTAACATTCTTGACCCTTTTATCATTAGTGTTGAGTTGCACCATTGTAAAAACAATTTTTATTTTGTTTAACAACTATTGTCTTTAGGGTATGGCTCAAATTTTTGATTGAAACAAAAAAATGAGAATTACTACAAATTTGCAAACATGAATGCAAGGGCCCTTCAAGACCTTCCACTCCTAACCTTCCAAAAAATTTCAAAAATTTATGATTGTTTCAATCCATTGTTTGTTAATCAAACAAAAGAGAGAGCATCATAGGCCCTCCTAAAAATTTAAAACATTAAAACAAGTGAAAAAACATCTTCCTTTCGTATTACTAAACAAAGCAACCCAAAGTGATATTTTCCTAAAATGTTTTTTTTTACCCCTCATTGGAATATTAAGGCTTAATTTACTGTAAATCCAATCAAAGTTCGAATTTTACATGACTTGGGTTATTTTTTAATATAAAATTCAAAGTGAAAAATATTCTTTAAATGAGTCCTATGTTGTCTTGAAGTTGAATGGGTCAAATTTTTTTAAGGTGTGACATTTTTAGTGGTACCACCCAAGGATGGGTTTGCTTAAGATCCTTCCCATTATTAAAAAAATAGACATAATAATGTTCTTGTTATTATGATTCATGGTATAGGTATGTTTAATAGTCATGATAACTTTCACCTTATGCTTGACAATGGACATATACTATGAAATTGATTGATGGTCATGTCTTTTACCTTTAACAACCTCTTGCAAGCAATGTGAATTAAGGAACAAATACTTGAGTGCCATAGAAATGGTAGTACTAGTAGTTTCGATGCCAGCAAATAATAACATTGCAATATTGTCTTTAATTTCTTCATCTCTAATGGGGTTGCCTTCTTCATCATGGGGTGTGTTCAATAATAATGATAAAAGATCATGGTACATCTCCGCCTTCCTTTCTTTGGTATCCTGCAATTGTTATATTTTGTGTATTAGCACATAAAACGGGTAAGGTTTGAATTTCATATAGCTAACATTGTGCAAGCATATATAAGAATTGACACCAAACCCCCCATCAATTTTGGAGGCAATTTTTTACCCATAACCATTGTTCCAAAAATTGCAAAACTAGTTATAATATATAACTAACTACCATTCTCAAAAGATTCAAGAATGGGTGGAAGTACAATTGGGTGGTACCATTAGGAACCACCTCAAGAAATGTTAAGGAACCAAAATTGGCCAAAATTATTCATGCTCCCTTTCTTTTAAATATTTTCACAATTATATATATATTTCATGTTTATCCATTGCATTCCAAAGTGTATGCCTTATTTTTTTATTGGAATAAGTGTTTCCTATATTTGTTCAAAGTTTGATGGGTTTAATAAAATTTAGTGTGACATTCTTAATGGGTCCACCTAATTGTACTTCCACTCAAACTACCTTTGCACCCAAAAAAAAAACTTACAATTTTTTACATGTTTTCCCATGAAACTTATTAGTCTTTATAGTTCTTGAAGCCAAAGCAATTGGAATGAAAAAGCTAAAATAAAAATTTGTTTGATTTTAGATTTTCAAAAAATTGGAATTGCAAATAGCTATTTAAATCAAATTCTTCTACAACACCACCTAAAAACTAATCTTGGATTTTTTTAAATTTCCATTTATATAAAATAAATTAAAATATTTTTGGTTTTGGTTCCATAAACTAGGAATCATGGAACTAAGGTCCAATTCTTCCCCCAAAAAATTGCATTTGAGTCTTGAAATTAGATCCAATTCCAATATGGTGTATGTAATTTGGATTGGAGCCAATATTTAACTGGGTTCAAGTAACTTGGACTAAAATCAATAATTAATTATCAATTAACCTCCAACTTAGCCCATGGTTTTAATTTTTCCTTTCCAAAGATCTTGGTTTCAATTATGGTTCCACACATAAATATAATTAAGAACCCAATTTCGAATCAGACTCTTAAATGGTTCTAATTTAAATTTCAAAATTAGTTCCAAAAATGATAGCCAACTTTGATTTAGATTTTATTAAACATTGCCATAATCAACAATTCTAACCCAAAAAACTGAATACCCACCCAACAATTTGGCAAAACAAGCATGTGACTTTATGATAAAATCATATAAAGGCTTATGCATCTAAGCTTGAAAATACGTTCACAGATTTTTGACCAAAATTTATCATTAAAGTAAAGGTTTCAAAAGTTAGTTGCATACCTTTCGCCTTCTAGAAATTATCATATCCAATGTACGTTTTATATTGTCACGGCCTAACTTAGCCTTGTGGTAGGCAAAACCAGGAAAGTCAATTGGCAATTGAAATGTCCCATTTATGTAGTCTTCAACATCATGTTGCATAGAATGGAATTCATGGCCTTTGGTTATGCTAACAAAAAAATCCATTAGCAAAGAAAATAGGAAATGTTTTATGGTTTCCACTGCCTTGATTTCATCCCTTCCTTCCCAAAATTGTTGAAAATGTGCCTTCGTTGTGTTATCCAATCTTGGCACAAAGTTGTGCAAGCTACTTGCGCCAAAAAATGCCATGAAAGTGTGACGCAAGTTTCTAGTAATCACAAACTCAAGCTATTAAATATATTAAAAACCTATGTAAACTCCACAATCCATTATATTCATAGATAGATACCATTGTGATTATTTTTCCCTCATCTATTCCACTCCAAAACTTAGTTATAGTTTAAACTTTATATCAATCAAATAAGTATATAAAGGTTTTAGCATCCATCAATTTGACCCAAGTACATATACCAATTGACCAATCAAATAACGATATTCAAATGGTGTGTTTATTTGTGTTTTTCCCTTGTTAGATTGCAAGCCATAGAATTGTTAATATCCATTAATTACAACCACCCACATGAATAGATCAACAATCATTCAAGGTAGGATGTGGGAGATGTGTTTACTTGTGTTCTTTGCCAGTTTTGTTTGAAAGACTTTCACCCAAAAGTTTTGCTATTGATGATGGCCAAGATTCTTGGAATAATTTATTTTCATTTGCAAACAAAAACTTGTTGGCCTCAAGGGTACCAAAAGAAATTGAAGGAGCAAACAAAATGTTTGTTTTGAAAATCTGAATTCATGTACATCCAAGACATTAACATCCATTAGAATGGTGTGTTGAACACACATGAAGGAATTCACATTGTCAAGTTCATGGAGAATAAACCCATGTAGTACATAAAGCTTAATTTAATGTTTGACTTCATGTTTTGTGCTTAACCATGATTTCGGTTTAATCATGGATTCCATGGTTAAGAAAACATTATTTGATAATCTATCAATATTTCAAAGAACAAACTAATGCAAATATGCATTAGAATTGAGTTTTGTTGATACACAATTGGACCTCTTACTAATTATTTTGATTATGAGGTTGATGTATGAAACCAAAAATTCCCTAACCATTTTTACCATCCCCTTCCATGTTTCAATGAATACTTGTTTGGAAGCCAATTTACAAGGATACATGATATATTTTAAGTATATTATAGTTTATTAAATAAACTAACATGTTAATAAATGAGAGAACGATTTGCACAACATTTTTGTGAGTCCACCTAGCCCACCAAACAATTATGTTGAGTGTTGTTTACTTGTTCTTCACAACAAAAATCTCATTCAAACATGAGTTATGCCAAAATATTTCCACATTTTTAAATAGTGGAAAAGAATGAACATTAGATCACGTTTGTGTAAGGATGTACGTACCTCTCCATATTTGGCAACACGAGAATTGAAAAATGCTAATGAATTGTTAATTTTTTTAGCACTCATATATTCCAAAGTCTCTCCAATGAAAGGAAGCCCAAGTCGACCTGGAGGCAAAGATGCCTTTGTTTTCCTTTGCAAAAAAAACCAACCACAAAGCATAACTATGATTGTTGCAATCATCAATAATGCCAACCCCATATTACTTGCCATAATTGAACCAAACAAATTGTTATCACTATATTAACTTAGTTACCCATTTTAGCTTCCTTCTCAAGATTAACACCTAAATCCCCTAAAAAAACTTTTAACAAGACATAGGTATGTCACAATTTCATTCCAAAAATCTTCGAACACCAAGCTTAAAGGCTAACATGCACATTTCAATCCAAGAATGACCGCACCACCCCAACACCATTTCCTTCTTTACTTCACACCACCTAAACAATCTAATGTAGCAAAGGCATTGTGAGTGATGCACATATGTAACAACCACCAACAAAAGGTTTGGCATATTCGGCACATGTTGAATGGCATCAAAATTTGTGTAACACATTTCATTTTTGTCGTCTTATATAAAAAAAGTATGATACTTTTGGTTTTGTCTACTTCAAAATATCAATCTTTATGGTTCAAGACTCAAAACATGCTTTTGATTATTCAAGCTTTCAATCTATAGGATTCAAAACTTTCGAACTTTTTGTGTACATTAGGTCTTCATGGGTAAAAAAAAATCAAAATTTGGGCCCATGTTATTAAAAAACCACATGCCAAGTATTCTCATTGAAGGTTTTACATGCTACCATGTCATGTAGATTCTATGATTAGCTTGGGAAGGGACTAAAGGGGGCAGAGATTTCGCATGTCTAAAGGAAAGGAAAAAAAAGATAATTTTTCTATGAGGATTAGGTAAGTCTTTATATCAAGAATAAATAAGTTATATACCAGCAAGAAAGTATCAAGAATATATGCTCTACCTTATTGGTGAATTTTTATTTGTTTCAATTGCCTCAATTGGTAAATATTTTAGATTTAAATAGCCTATTGTGGAATGCGTGCACAAATCTGAAAATTTGAAAAATTACATGCATTGAGGATCAAGCTATACACAAAAGGCTATGTTATTGTTTGATGAGGGTGAATTATAGGGTACATCCAAAAATTATCATATAGCTTATGTGCATTCACACATTATGCAATATACCACACCTTGGCAAATTCAACAATAATCATATTAATTGGAAAAAGTTGAAATTAAAAAAAAATTCAAAGAAAAAAAATTGTGAGGGAAAATAAAGAGTCTTTTGAAATATTTAGAATATATATTTGTTACAAAATGGAACCTTCAAAATTAATTAAATATTTGTCAAACATGTGTGGAAACTACCCTTGAATTTTTTGGAATTATTGTCAATGATTTAACAAATGATTTTGCTTCATATGGTTTCTTTGTGTGTGTGTGTGTGTGTGTGTGTGTTTGTTTTTGGGGTTCTTTCCGTCGATTAACTTGAACATGACTATTACTTCATAATAATAATAATAATAATTGTGAGATGACCATTGGAATCTCCTTAGATTTGTAGTGCCCTTCAAGCCATAATAGGAATAATTAGAACGTATTACTCAAAAGGTTTTTATTTTATCTTAGTTTCAATTTTTCCATTTTGTCTTGAATGTCATGTGCACCTATTTACAATTAATCTACTCACATATCATATCCATTGAAAGAGTTGTAAGGTTTAAAGAAAATATTTTGCCTTACCCCTACAACTTTATGCATAAGGTAAATTCCGGTCATGTATCAAACTAGATTAATGATTTTGCAAAGTTTTTATATCTTTACCTTTTTTGAGTTGAATATTATTGAAAAACTTAATTAATTTTCTTTGAGTAACATGTTAAGATTGGTACATTCACCAAACCGAGTGGGAAAGTTCGTAGTTGGTATACTCACCAAGATAGTGGGAAAATTCGTAGTTGATAAACCCACTAGGATGGTGAGAAAGTCCCTACTTTATAAGGGGGGGGTGGCTTTTGGAATTTAGTGTACGAAAGACTTTGTACAACCCCTCCAACTAAAGAAGAACACGACTCAACCTTTGCATGTGACCTCAATTGAAGTAAACAAAGGTAATTGGCTTTCAAAAAGGTCATCATTCAAAAGGAATTTATGGTACAAAATGAATATAGTTGTTGACAATGAGGACATACATAACACATTCAACCTCACAAAATAAAGATGATTGAAACCTTTTTATCATAAGACCTTTTCCTTGGCCCTATCAAAAACAATCCCTCTTCTATGGACGTGGCTTACTTCTATGGATCCTTGGATATTATCTTGGGAAGTCACTTATCCTCAATCATTTTTTCAATTGAGGTAGTGTGGTTGTTTTTTATACAACTTTTTTTTTTTTGTAAATTAAATTTCAATTTTGTGATGTAGTTGAAGTGGCAATCATCCATGTGAGTATTCAGCCAAATAAGCCTATAAAAAAATATGACGATAAAACAAATGTAACACACTAAAATATACTTTTGAAATTGTACCAAAACTCCATGTAAAATCTAGCCATTTCTTTTTTTTGAATTAAAATTTATCAAAAGTTGGAGACTAGAAAACCTCCAAAGCACTCTATTTTTCACCATTTCTAAAAACTCATTTGATAAAAAACAAAAAACATTAAAGCCTATAGGTGTTAGTATTTACCTTCATATTTCATATGGAATAACATATATGTCCACATTACTAGGCCATACATTTGACCACTAACACTAAATAATTGCCCTCATTGTATTACAATAAATGTGTGCCCATGGGAATTTGATGAGATGAATACCATTATTGTGTTCCCACATAAAAAAAATAAACATGATACATTGGAAGTATTTACACTTCTCTATCCATTTCATCAAACTTAGGTTCCATTTTGTTGTGCACTACCATAGATGATCAACTCATGAAAAAAATGAATTGATTTTCTAAAAATCAAGCTCCATTCGAATGAAAATATTGAATGACATTGCATGCAACTTGAATTCAAATTCAATTCAATTCAGATTTAGTTTAATTGAGTTAAATTCAAATTATAACATTAAATTTAAATCCCAAATTTAAATCAATTCCATTCAAATTGATTTAGTTCAATTGAATTTAGACTCTACATTTAATTCAAATTTTAGAATTCCAGTCAAACCAATTAAATTTAAATTCAATTGGATTCAAATTCAATTGAAAAAAATGATATATAAATTGGTGTAAAAGGTATATATTGAAAATTTGCTCATGACTATGGCGTTGGGAGGAAAAAAAACTCTTAAAATACATAAATTTGTAAAAGACATTTTTTCCATTCCATTTAATTTGAGAATTGACAACATGTTCTAGTTTGGAACTGGCCAAAAGCAACAACTTTTGAACCAAATTTGTCCTACCTAAATGAATTCCTATGAATTATCATCATAAAAATAATTGCATGCATGTGATTTAATGCTCCATTTAGGTTTTATATGTTGATTATGGTTTTCCATGTGGCATAGATTTTTCCTAATGGGTCAAAAGTAATTGGGCTAGTTTGGCAATAAGGAGCCCAATAGTTTTATTGTTTTTGTCACTTA
>Ga0209208_10003681_pt1 | contig 21924 bp, 23 predicted proteins | sample S1TSphfallax_3_FD_187694 | JGI IMG/M metagenome (GOLD analysis project Ga0209208, IMG submission 187694) | Host-associated microbial communities from peat moss isolated from Minnesota, USA - S1T2_Fd - Sphagnum fallax MG (SPAdes) (version 2) | ecosystem: Host-associated > Plants > Peat moss >...
TGTTAACAATCTTCTAGCACTATAGGTTGGGAGTTGACAAATTGGACAAGCTAGTGATGATAATGAAAAATTGGTCAATTGATGCAAGACCTAATTACCCACAAGAATGACAATCCATTAACTCTTTATGAAAATGATACATTGTTGAATGCAATTGGTTATTTCAATGTTGATCATGAGCTGGAGTGATGGATGTGAATGTTTGATGAACATTTTGGTCCATTTATTGCATACTTATTTTGTCATTAGGCGAAATTTTGAAGTGTCGGCCCAAGTGGTTGATTGTATTGATTAATTAAGCTGGCTACTTCTAATTATGCATGGGATCAGCTTTTTATTTTCAATTCTTTAGAAGTTGGTAAATATACAATGTCCCAAGCACATATATTTTCAAGCTTACTATACTAATTACCAAATCTATTCCATTTTTTAGTTCAAACTGGTTGTGCTCAAGGGCGAATTTTACAATGATTAGCAAGTAAAGCTCTTTGGCCAACTTTCCCTCTACCCCTACATTTAAATGGTGACATACCATTGTATCAATGGACTTCCACTTCCCCTAATATATGGTTTAGCAAGAATTACAATAGTAGAGGTTATTACGTTGGAATAATCAACCAATAAAGGTCCGAGAAAATTTGAAAATCTTAATCCTATGTGTAAGTGGAAAAAAAATAAATTTTAATAACCAATCCTATGGATATTGAGAAAAATACAAAACCAGCCAACATTGGTCTATAGCAGTTTGGTATAGGTATCAATAATTCTAGTCTATCTATTTTATTTTTCTTTCCAATTTTGTGATGTAGTGAAACTGGCTGATCATCCACATGAAGATTTAGCCAAATTTGGCTATAAGCTAGACATGAAAGTCAAAAGAACATAAACACCCTCCTATACTTTTGGCTACATTCTAGAATCTACTGTAAAAATATGACCTCACTCCATATTTCTTTTCTTTTTTAATCTGGAAAATTTGGGCAATTTTTTTAATGAAAAATCCTTTGTAGGTTGAAATCAGATTTTTCAAGTCAAAAGATTCACAAACATTTGCTAAAAAATACAAGCACTTGGTTCAACTTCTAATGATAAAGGATATGAGTCAATATGCAACAACAAAAGAAACATGAAAAAGGAGAGAGATGAAGGCTAAGATTTCACAATACCTTGATAAACAGAGCTGCACCATTTAAGAGAGCAGAACAATGACAACAATTCTCAAATCCTCCTTCCCAAGACCAGCATGCATTACTAAACATTAACCCCTAGACCTCACTTATGCACCAGCCCACTTCTGCTATTAGATTATAAAGAGTGTACAAGTAGTAAAAAAACACCTAGAGTCAAATAGGAGAGTGGTGTAGGAAAACAGAGTGATGATACACATACAAGGTGCAATCACTTTGCAGACTGCTGAATTTTTCAAATCAACATTTACATGTGACACAACTTCACATGCCAATACAAGATGACTTGAATCCTAAACCCTAAAGCCTTTCCTGTAAACTTCCTAAGTTGTTTCTGTTAACTGCACGAGTGGGTTCTACCTACAAAGTGACCAGTGGGATTATTACCAAGTCTCAGACCCCATGGAGGGAGGGGTCTATGACATGTCTATGAAATATTTTCAGAGAGAAGTCTCCACGACAAACAATTTGAAGGGTGTATGTATGGCAATGGCCTACTGTAAAATGGGAGACTAGTATTTAGGTTCTGTATGCACCATTGTCCTAGTATTGGTGCCTGAACAATTTGACTATACCATCCCCACCACAGGTGAGGAAGCCATTGGTCACTGGTTGAACATCAGTCACTGCGGCCTGCTGCAACCACATGAGCTTAGGAGTATTATTATGTAGATCACAACAACCATGTGAGCTTAGAAGTATCAATATGCATAGATCACAGACACCCAATGTGATCCTCAACATGCCATCTACAAATATATTCCTTGTCTTGTGATTCTGACTTTCTCCACACACTCCTCATTATATAGTCCATGACTAAATCCTAAACCCTAAACCCCCCCTTTACATAGGAGGTCTGAAATAAGGCAGCTCTAGAAAGGACTCTGAAATCTGATCAAACCTAATTATGAGGTAGGCATCATCAGAGAAAAGGTTTTGGTAGGAAATGACAAAAGCAAGAATTGGTGAGAATGTACCCCTGATCACAAAGCAAGTAGATGCCTCCATTGTAATAAGTAGGGAAAGAATTAACACCTTGAGAGAGAGAGAGAGACACACACACACACACACACACTTATGCACACACATGCAAAACATAGTGTACCTGCACAAAGGCGCCAAATCCACGGGCATTGTGTTGAAGAAATGTATGGCGGTCATGGACCTTGTGCCATTGCCCCAACATTGTAGCTTTACTCACATCCCACAGTTTGACATCACCATCTTTACTGCCTGTGAAAAAGAGCGATGTACCTGGGACTGCTGTCACTTTTGTTACACTCCCTGTGCCAAAGCAATAATCCCTTGTTAGAGAAACACATTGAAACTAAAATAAGTTTTGCTGTATCAACAACTACAGAAGGAAAACTTGGATTTTGGTTCTCAAGACATGGGGTGTACTGTTAGTGCTTTACAGGTTTAGGGCTGGTGGTCCGATACCTTAGTGGTTATTGGGTTTCCAGATGCAGTAAGAGAGAGAGAGAGAGAGCTCATCAATAACATAAAACATTAGCTTCATAACTACTGTGAACTTCTCCCAAATAGAATTGAGAGATGACCTGCTAAGAAAGTTGGAGAGATTCCAGATGTAACAACATAGCAGCAAACAGAAAAAGGAGGAAAACCCAATCCTAAAAAGTACAGGGAAGGAGAAAAACCAAGGAGGAGCAGTTTGACCAAAAGACCTGAAGTCATCTGGCTATAAACCCTCCTAATGGGTAAAGACCGAGAGAGGCAACACTGACCTGAATGAGCCTTTGGAAGGGACCAAAATAAGCTGCTTGAGGCTGTAGTAGGTTGTGGTTCTACGTCCAATCCTGAGGCAGGCTTAGGCTTCTTGCCTCTCCCGGTGGCAATGTATCGGAAGTCATGGACCATAACATCCCCTCCCTTCCCACCAGTCACTATCCACGGCGAACTGGACCCGCCTCCTACCATAACATCAAAAACTGACAGACACCGTGCCCCCCCTGCACCCAAGAAATTCTGCAATATCAGGATGACACCGTGACCAGACGAGGCCATGAAAAAATAGTGGCCAAATTCATCATGATTACATCCAGATTCAAAACTGGCACATACTCAGCTGAACACCAGGAAGTGCATACCTTCATGGCAAGTAGCCGATGCCCGCGAAGAGTGAGTCGGTGCTAAAGTATCCCAAAGCACCAGGTTATCACCAGTGGGAGACATTCCAGTTGCCGCCACAAGACCACCACTACCTCCAAGAAAGGATGCATCCCTGCACATGTGGGCACAAAGATGCTCTAGTAACGTACAGAAGGAGCAAAGTGCAAAAGCCCAATCAAAGCCATATTTGCTACTTGAACCAAACTACTCAAAAGTCTGTTCTCAACAGGATTGAAAAACAATACCTCTAATCAAGAGGGTAAACAAGGGAACAGAACACCCAAGTTAAAGAAACCTTTCGACCTCAGGGGCCTTATGGCATGTTCTCAATCTATCTAGACATGAGAAAGAAGACAGTGGATAGAGTGAGAAAAAAGGGTTACGATGCATGGTTGCCAAAACACAAACGAGATTCGGTGGGGCGCACATTGCTGCGGCCTCCAACCTCAAGTTGCCACGTGCATACAGTTCCATCCAATGCTGCTGTCACAAACCGATGTCCACACCAATCAAACCGGACTGAAGCGACAGATGCCAGGACATAAGGTGGAGGCACATTTGCTGCTGGTAACACGCCATATGTTGCCATTGCTGATGGCTTCCCAAACTGTTATTGCCCAGGTCATAAGAACAGATATGCCCACATCAGCATACACTCATTTGTTGATCAGGTTTAGGGTTTAGGGTTTAGTCCTGGCCACAGCCAGGAGAAAACAGAATGTTGATGCAACTGTGTTTAGGTCAGAATGGATAGAAAAGTTTGTCCATGTCCATGGCCATCTTTACATCAAAATGAATGAACTCTGGGATGCCATTTCAAAATCTGTTTACACGTGTGATCTGCAGTTGTAAAATCTCAACTGTGAAACAGTAAATTCACCCTGAAATCTCAACCTTAGATGATTTTTTAAAAAGCCCCTAAAACCCTAAATTCAAACTGCACAAACTGAGCACAATCAGAAAACCCTCCAAAGAACAAAAAGATTGAAGGAAAAGGACTGACCTCCCAAAGGTAAATGTGAGTGTTATTAGACCCAACTAGAAAGAGGGGGCGCAGTGGGTGTGCAGCTAAAGCTCTTGTGCTCACATTCTCAACTGTGGCAAGAGGGTCCACACAACCATCAACGTCTTCCCAGTCTTCCCAACCACCCCAAGCACCCATTCCCCCATATCCTGGCATCCCAAATGCTACTGCACCCTGTCCTATTTCTTTCCCTCCCTTTGGCAGTGCCCCCGACCCGACAGCTGCCCCACCCAAGCCTATTCCAGATCCTTTACGGCTCCCCAATCCAATGCCTGGAGTGACCAGTGTTGAGACAGGAGTGGAGATGGCTCCTGCCCACCCATTCCTGGGCCAATCAGCTTGTGCCCACAGATTGTCCTGTGACTCTGTATATGTCACATGTGAACTCAAATCCAAATACACCAATCCCTGCATAATCTTTCACTCCACTTTTTTTAGTCTCTCAGCTGCTGTTGTCTCAGTGCAAAGCAAAAGAAAGTCAGGAAACTCATGAACCCAACCATCAGAATCCATCAAAATGAGGAAAAATATCATCAAAAAGGAAGAAAGAAAGAAAGAAGCATTGACCTTGCGATTACTGGCAAGAACAAGTTGATCAGAGTTGCAAGAATTAACACAAAGTGCCTGTCACAGCCCACCAACATGCTCTTCAAGCCTGGAGACATTGTCACTCTTTTTTTCTCATTCTTTCTCATGGCTGGCTTCTACCAGCCTGTTTCATCACCCATGGCATCAACATCACATAGAAACAACCTGTAAGATCATCTACCTCACACATTCCCATGCAAATCTCTTCTTGTGATGCTCCAATTCAGGGTGATGAACAGGATCTGCTTTGAAGATGCTAAACCCTAAACCCCAAGACCAAACTTACGGTTTCTTACATGCTCTTTAAGTAGTCCATTCACCTTAGAATTTTCTTTGCCTTAAAATTCTTTTGGTTATTGACTGTGATTACCTCAATAAGCTCCCCATTCAAATGGAGAACAACTTCCGGCATCTGAAACTGTGGGGGAGAAGTTTCCAAGCTTTGAGCACCATCTTGTGGAGGAGCAAATGGTATGGACTGCTGTGCCACTGACGGGTCCCTGACAGGATTTCCTGTGATCTTTTCAGTAGAGAATTTCTTGACACTTGTTTCACCTATCCTGGATGGAGAAGCAAACTGCTGGCTCATAGTCCTCCATCCAGTAACTTCCATTTTTCTCCCACCCAAAGCTTGAGGCCCATTCACACCTTCCAGTTCAAGTGCTGACCTGACCTTCTCCCTGACTACTAGAAGCTTCCAAAGCTCCTGAAGATATCGATCATCCCGTGTCCCCAAGATTACATCTGGGTACAAGACTGGTGGCATTTGCTGCAATTGTCGCTCTCTGTCAGTAGCACTGGATCTTACTAGACCTACTCCTCCTGATGCTGATGTTGTCATGGCCAGGACTGTCTCTGATGTGGTGGCCGATGTGGTTTCCTTTGTTGTGGGATCCATGAGCTTCCCCCACAGCCAAGAAACAACTGGACTTGATTTGGGCTCCCTATTTAATAAGTGCTGCAGATGTACTGCCAATTGTCGATGAAGACCTTTAGAAATGCAGGAAATTGAGCTTAAGAGTTCAATGCCAAAATCCTCCAGCTGTTTCTGATTCTGAACGAGACTTGGATTGCCTTCATCAGATGAAGACAAGAGAACTTCATCAGTTGCTGATGATGATGTAGCTTTTGCAAGCTGAGAGCTATCCCGCATCTTGTTCCTGAAATCGGACCATGTTGTGGATGGTGACACAGACAACTGAGAAGGTAGACTTAGGCCTAAAAATGTTGAGACCAGGCGATTTGATGGTGAGGCTGGGGGTGATGTAGATGGGGACATCACACCCATCATCAATGATTTCCTTGGACTCTTTAGTGGTGAGTGTGGAAGTGAAACCCATCCAAATCCACTAAAGACCGAATCTTTTCCTGTCCCTGCTGCCAATTGTCTTCGCACATATGTAAGAAGATGGACCCAAATACACACTCCTAGCACGCGCCAAACATCATTCTCAGGAATCCTCACTGCTTTGGCGTCCCCAAAAGTATCAGATACAGTGTGAATGGTGTCTCCAACACCTGCATCTGCTTCAAACCATGCCATGAAATTTGCAGGCACCTGAGGGGTGTGTGATGAGTCAGTGATAATTGGAGTGAGAAGAACAAGGAGAGCCTCTGCATTCTGCCCCAACCAAGCTGCAGCGACACAAAACAAAAAACCCAATAGGACCAGAGACCTCTCAACCTTCTGCCTTGAATCCTCTTTCCCCATAAGAAAGTGAGGTGCTCCATGTGAAGAAGTGCCCTCGTTTGAGATAGGATCCCCTTGAATTCCATGTGCCAGCATTTGTATGTCCTGTGCATATCGTACTAGCTCTCGGATTTGAACCCACGGAAGCACTGAACCTTTCTGCATGTTGTTCATTCCCCTTCCATTTGGGGCACCAGAGCCACCACTACAAGCGAGGACTACACGTGAGAGAACGCAAGGAGCATCTTTCCAGGCAGCTTGCAGAAGATTACTCCACAGAGGCACCACCACCCCCAGTTTAGGGAACAATTGGAAGTCCTGTTCCGGAGCTTTGAGATGTGCATAATAAGCTTCTATTAACCGACACAAGAGAAATATTCTCCGATGATTCTGTGTCCAGGTTACAAGCTGCCACCAAACAGGCAGAAGTCTTCAGTTGCTATACTTCATTTTGAAAACCGCATTGAAATATACACACCCCAATGATTTAAACTCTCATTACTTGGGTCACAAGGACTAAACTGCTTCTCATGTTGTACAGGGGCAGAGACAAAATTCTAGACCCAATGTGCTAAATACATTTAAGCTTGATTTGCTGGAATCTTCTGTGAATCGATAGAGACAGATAGTTTCTTCTTTTACTTGCATTCCTTACATCGTTAAAATGTCAGAATCCTCAACAGAGAAAACATGTGCTACCTTGGTTTTTCAAGTTTAGGGTTTTAGAGTTCAGGGTTGAATCCATCGTCAAGAATTATTAGGGATTGAACCTTACTTTGACTATTAGCCAAAGTGGGTGAAAATCAGTACTACTGAATTTCGTATCTTGTACTGTAGCAGCTTTTAACCTAAGGTGTCATTAATTGACAACAACGAGAATTTGGCTGACAAAGACAAGGAAGGCATCAGGATCCCACAATTGTAGGCACTATGTAACCTACAATTATCCATTTTACTGAGAAATATTAAAAGAGTTTGGGAAAGCAGAATGACGTACCCCAGCAGCAATAGCACCAACGTTGATTGAAAATGTCTTCCCCAACACTTGCAATCCATCCACAATTTTCTTGTCTGCTTCTTCAAACACGGTTGACCTCAAGTCGCTCATATTTGTAGAGCTGCGGCCTGGTTCAGAGGCACTTTGCAGTTCAATCAGGCCATTGGTTTCTGGATGTTGCAAGTAACTTGTACAGGAAGCCCATTGTGGGTGCTCTTCAAGCAGCTGGGAAATACAGTGTACAGCTAGAGCCTGTCTTAAAGCCTCCTGAATATTGGCAAGTACATCTGGGTTGACCCAATTGTCATGTAAATCATTGTCATGCTCAGAAGACAAGAATCCAGAGGCTTGGACATCAAGCTTTGTCATGGAAGAATTTTGAGTTGGGAGAATTTCTTTATCATCATGGTTGATCGAATTTCTCAGTAGTGAGGGGATACCTCCAGAACTAGCCATCAAAAGCTCCAGTGCTTGTAACTATACACCACAGACAACCCAGCTGATGATGACTCCCAAAGAATTGTAAGTGCTGAGTACAATGACATTCTACTCATACATCTAGAGCAACCAAGAAACACAAGACAAGAACAAATCACAATTGGAGAGGGGGAACCAGAGGTCCCAGCTCAAAAAAAAAAAAATTAAAAGTCAAGCAAACACAAAAGGAACAAGAAGAAAGGGAGAATAGCAAACAGAAAGGCAAAACAATAAATCCAGAAAAGACTAAAACCAAGCACGGGTGCAAGCCCTTCTTACCAATGACTTTCATATTCAAACCTCTCACCCTGAACTGAAGCTCAAAAGTGTGTGGGAACAAAAGTTTTTAAGGTTGGAACTTACAGGAAGACCACACCTTTTAAGAGCCAGGACAGCACGCATGGTGGCACAAGTAACAATGCTTGATGACTCTGCTCCATTTGTCCCCACACGTACTCGGGGCTTTGATGCCAACAGGATACAGTAGTCCCCGACATCAGGATCCAACCGGGAGGTCCAGCCGACATGGTTGGTATCTATCTTGCTCAGTGGCTGCTGCCGCTGCACATCACCTGTTGTTTCTGTTGAGAATTCTGAATTTATCACTTCTTGCATTGTCTCAACACCTCGTCCTAGTAGCCACTGCACAAAAGTCACAAAAACCCAATTTATTTTTTGTGTAATATATAGCACCAAACAGGAAGGAACCCAGAGCCACCATCTCACAGACACACAACACCTTCTGCAAGCAACCAAGCAAACAGAAACAAGAGTTGAATTGGGCATGTAAGGTTTAGTATCTCACCTGGGAGAGACTGGCAAGCCAGTAGTCACCAGTTCTCTTTGCAGCAGGCAGTATATGTCTGGTAATAAGATTATGTCCCAGAGGCCCATCTGAGCCCTCAATGAGACGACATACCACAAGCCCTAGTTGTGGGTCACCAAGATTCTTTGTGCAAACTGAAACAGCTGAGTTTGCATCTCCACCTAACAAAAAAAAAGCTGCTGCCAGTTCATGACGGTGCTTTCCCATAAGCACATATGCATTTTTTAATGCTGCCGCTTGATGCTTTTCATCCTGTCACATATAGAAAAAAAAGGAAAATCATCAGTTCTGTACATTTTGATGGAGCTCTTAGACCATCTCTCCTATGTAAAATTTTCAGAAAAAAGTTCTCCAGACATGATGAGTAGAGAGAAGGCATGATTGAATTTTTGCAAAACCAGGTCCAGTTCTCTCAGCCTGAGATTTTAGGAATACACACAACTGGGTTCCAGAAAAAGGTTAGGAACTATTGAGAATGAGATTGCTAGAGTTCTGGGCAACTGAAAGCACACTGACTTCTGTAGAGCAACAACTCCTTTTTTTTCTTGGGAGACTTGCACAGGAGATGGATGAGTTACCTTAAAATCACGAGCTAAGAAGTTGACAAGGGCTTTGTCCCGTTCATCTTTGCTGATTTTAAGAAGGCCAGCCAACAGACTACGGCGTTCCAGAGCTACGTAAAGGAGAGCACTCTCTTTTGGATCTTTGTTCACCAAATACTGTGCCCGCGCCACTTGCTCCATCTGCCCACCTCAATCTCAAATATGTTTAGTACTGTGAAGCATTCTAGATAAAAAAGACAAACCCTGCTGAAAGTATATTGTCCAGGTCTTAGATTTGATGATTTAGGCTCCAGGGTTGTTAGCCCTGAGGTACACTGGTAAACCCTAAACCCTAAACAAAATACTTTGTCAAAAGTATTTTATTTTTCACCAACAATGCACAGTGGTCTGCAGTTCAGGTAACCCCTTTATCTCCACACCAGTTTCACAACTTGAAGAAACATAATGCTAAAAACATGAAAGGAACACAGGAAAGACAAAAGAAGAGTATTGGTTAAGATTTTAACCTTTCTCCGCAAGGGAGTGGCATCAGTGAACCAGAACCCAACTCCTAATGCCCGTAAAGCTGGCCAGGTAGCCTGCTGTGATGCACAAATATCCAACAATGTCTCTTTCGTATCTGATTGTAATGCCCATGCCATTGCCTTTGATTCCACCACTGTGTTTGCAACATCACTCTTAGTTCCTCCTGCCCGGGTGGCACACAGACATGTGTAGCGGTATGCTAACCAAAATCTTCATCCATTAGAAACAGCCACCAAGTTAGTACAGACTATTCTGGAAGAACCCAAGGTGTAAACCCTAAACCCAGTCATATTCCAACAAGAAAGCAGTCCAGGTTGGATCATATTTACCTTTGGCCAGCTTGATCTAGACCTTTACAATCAGCCACATTCCCAAGGCCATCCACCTCAGCCAAGAGATCAACAGCAGCGAGCAAGTCATTCTGTTCCATCCCTGAAAGCCCATCTATCTTAGGGCATTGTTCTAGAATTTGTTTAATAGCATCAAATTCTGGCAGGGAAAGCCCCTCAGCACCACCCGTTCTAATAGACTCTTGGCATTGTGACTTTGTAGGTATAGCCTCAGTTGGCTGGGCAAACTCATCCAGCCATGAAGTACTGTTCAGAAATGAGTACTTGTCGCTGAAATCAGACAAGGAATAATCTGACACCTTTTCTGACAAACTGAAAGTGGATACAGGACTGTGGTCAGTATTTGCCTTCGTTGTCAAAGCCCCTTCCACTTCTAAAAGATCCCTCAGGCTCAAGTGAGGGGGTGCAGATGTCTGAAATGTATGTGCTTGAACTGGCACAAGGGCAGCACTGCTTTCATCACCTGGAATGCTTGGTGTTGCTAGCTTAGCAACCAGGTGATGAGCAAGATGGCGGATAACCACACGTGCTCGTATCTTGTTTCCTGAAAAGAACCAGGAACCCATGATATATTTCAACACAACCTAAAGAGAGATGAGCCAAATGATTTTCAATGTCAATTTTTCCTTCGACAATGACAGTGGAGAAAAGTGCAGAAAGTCACTGATCTTTTCTATCTCATGTAAGTCTTTTAGCCATGTCAGAATCTCTACCCACATCTACAAGACCCTCTTGAAAAAAGGCGAAGGTTCTAATCAAATATGGGCCATACCTTTGAATAAACTCCAAACAATTGCGGTTGGATGGTAGTCAGGTAAGGGATAAGTAAACAACTCTGCAGCTTCCAAAATGGTACAAGGTTCCTGCATCCTGAGCCTAGGTAGTTCCCTTGCCACCACCCCATTGGAGCTGGCCCCCCCCTTCACAGAACTCATCAATCCCGACTTAGTTGTTAGCTTTAAATCCATCATTTGATGGTTCCGTTGAGAAGTGGCGGACACCCAAAGACTCAGGGCCAAAAGATTGCCTCTTGAAACCACAATCGGAGAACCTTGTGTGTCCCACAAAAAGCTTGTGACATGAAGGGTTGATGATGCTAAACAAACCCAATTGCTAGACCTGGTAGTACATTTATCCCCAGATGAGCAATTGCTCTGTATAAAGATGCGAAAACCACCATCAGTTGCAACGCCCAATAAGGGCATCCCATTCCCAACATCCAGCCAGCTTAATGCAGTCACCTGTCCCGGAACAGAGATCTGAACCTCTAGTCCAAATTTGATGTTGGCAATGTAGCTCTCAGCATCCCAGATTTTGACAATACAACCTTCAATGTTGCTTGCTGAGGCAAATTTTCCACCTGAGCCACTTGATGCAACTTTGCTCACTGGTCCCAAGTGTGCTTTTATACTTCCTACACACTGCCAGAAAATTGGCCTATCCTCCTGGGAACCACTCAGGGAAGCAGTGTCTTTGAAGCTTTGAGCTTTGTAGAGTTGAATGGTCCCATCACCACAACCAATTAATACATCATAAGGGTGAGAGGAGGATTGTGGCATTTCCAATGGAAAGAGTGTCCCCACTGCAGATGCTATACATTTTACATGCTGTTGGCTTGCTAAACTAATTGAACCAATAAAATCTTCTCTAGTGTATATTCTAGCATTCTGACTGGCAATGCCAGTATACAGTGTAAACCCTAATTTCTGCAAATGATCTGGTTCAGAATCCAAAAAATCAGCAGATGTGTGACCAGTGGAGTCCTGAATCTCAATTCTTTCCGCCACCGTTGTCTCCAGGTGATTGGAAGACTCCAAAAGTGAAACCCCTTTTGTACCAGCAGAGCCCATCATCACCTGTAACTCAACAATCCATGAGGCTAAAATTGAGCCCCCTCCCCCTACTCCCAAGACTAGAAACTTGCTCCCACTATTATCAGGTTGCTGGCCCTCAACCATTGGCACTGGGACAGCACAGATCCCTTCAAGTTCATGGCCATCCCTGAACCCTAACCCTAAACCTTGGAGAGAAAGAAGGTGGTCAGAAATGAATCCAGACTTTCCTTTTAAGGAATTCTTACATATTAGATAACAGTCAATCCTTTGAGAGTGCACCATGACTAAAACAGCCTTGTCTCCAGGAAGCAAAATTGGTGCCCATGCAATGAGGTTGAAATTTAAAGCTCTTGGAACTATATGGGTATCCAATCTACCCACCAATTTCCAAACTGGCAGATTGACATTTGTAACTGAGACCTGAGGCCTTGAGTACCCAGCAGAGTCCCATAGGAGAACTACCCCTTGAGTATCTAAAGACGCTGCAAGCCCAAGTGAATCACTAGGATGTACCACTGCCTGAATGACATCTCCTAAGTGACTGCCTAAAAAGATAACATCTGAGGAAACCCCCCATGTGGACTTACTCACAGTTTTTGGGTGCACTGCTGCTGGGCTGGCATTGACAATCCCTGTTTTCACAACACTTCCAGTGCCAATAGCTGACACAGGTGGCCACAGCCGAGACCAACGAAACAGACCACCTGGGAATGCCTCAAACAAATCCAGAGAAGAAGGTGGCATACCCAATGTGCCCTCAGGACGTTGCACTATGGCTTTCAAAGCCAGAGGTCCTGTGGGTGGTGTGTCAGCATATGGCAAAGAGGGGAGGGAAAGAAGAAGGTCTGCCCCTTGTTGCCATAAGGTCACACGAGGACACCGTGGTGGTGAAGTGTCGTCTAAGCAGTGAAGTGACCACAAAGAAACCACCCCACGAGGACCAACACCCACCAGCCACTCACATGTTGCCACTTCACACGCTTTGATACTCCCATTGCTGGAGCTCTGTCTATGAACATCAGGAGCCATCAGGCCTGAAATACCACCTTCAGGCCGTGTTTCTGAAGCCCAAGTCACAAAGACATCTTGACCTAGCATCCCACTCAAGCACCTGTTTACCTCAATCACTGCACTGACAAAAAAGGCTGGCTTCATGTGCCTCCCATCTCCTCTATCAGCATGGCTACGGGTTGAAGTTGTATTCCTTCTGCTGTCAATCTCCAGCCAAAGCCGTATCGTGCCATCCCTGCATGATGTCAGGAGCACTGGCCGGAAATGATGGAGCTCGTCACTGGAATGCTGGCCCTTTGAAGGCCGCCACTGGACCAGTGTGACAGGACGAGGATGTATGAGTTCAATCTCCTCAGCTTCATTACCTTCAACCCACCACCAAACTGCCACCTTTCCTTTCACCATCTTTTTCCACCCTGCCTCCTTCCTGCTGGGCCCCAAAAATCTGTCTCCAGTTTCAAGTTCCAATTCCTCATCTGCCGTTGCAACCAGGCTATTTGAAGCCCATGAGGCAGACACAAGAGCTTGCGGAACAGAGCTCTGGGCTTCCCATAGACAGTGCCAGGAATCCCTCCTCTGTGCCCACATGGCAACCTTGGTGCCCCCCAACAACAACCCATCTCCAGAATCCGTCCATGAACATGCAAGCACTTTAAATTTCTGCTCAAGCATGTGACTTTTCTCCCAGGCCAGTGGAATCTCCAAAGACTCTGTCAGGAATAACCAACCACCCAAAAAAAATTTGTGAGCCCCTTAGAATTCAAACCCTAACTCAAGCATGGACAACAAGACCCTAACAAACCCCTACTACTGGACTGGGTTTTACTTGTATTTACAAAAATGCAGAGGATAGAAAAGCCATAAAAGGGTACCTGGAGCTGAATGGGCGGTTGCTGAAGAAGAGGAGAAAGTGGTGGGGGAAAAGAGGTGGGCACGACTCCCTGCAGTAGCTGCCAGGTGTCCCACTGATGGACCATTCGCTGGAGCCCATGACACACAGATTACTGGCTCTCTCTCATCATGCTGCACACCTGTCTCCAGCACCTGCAATACCACCAAATCAACTCATTGCCCAGACATGGTTGTCACTGCTGAAGGGGACACATTTCATCCTGCACCTGTGTAAAACAATTTTCAAAGCCTCACATTTATACTGCAGTGTCGATGACAATATTATGTTGTTATAAAAGGCACATGACAAAAGAGTGAAGTTCCTTTGTTTACCTGCTGGAAAAACCGACTTGCTGCAGCTTCTTGTGGGTTGGAGGGTGAGAGGGCAGTGGTAATGACAACAGTGCTGGAAGCTCCATAAGCCAGCCAGCTAGCACCTGCAAAGCTGGGCAACCAACTGGCAGCTTGTGGCCCTCCAGCAGGAACAGCTGAGGTAATGTGTTGGTGGATTGAAAGCTCAACAAGAGGAACCTGTTGAGGCTTCATGACTGCAACCCTTCAGCATAACAATTCTTGATACCACAAAGACTGGCACCTCACAAACTCCCTCCCTCCCTCCACCATGCCCCTCTCAGGTCCTCTTGGAAAATGACTCAAATAAAAGTAGTTGCAGATCATATGCATGAAATGTCTGTGTGAAACAGCAGCCCTGCAACAGATATCCTCATACCCAAATTAGCATCTTGGATTCCAGCCTTGCCCCCTGAAAGTACCCCATTGCTCAGACTGGGATACCAGCAAACTAGGGTGAGAGGCATTCAGCCTGAATCATTGAGACTTGTTCCAGAGAATCATCATCCACACAAATAACATTGCAACTGTAAAGAGATCTGGAGATTAAGAGATTGGCGATGAAACCAGCACACTTCCAAAAGTTCCAGAGATCAAGAGATTGCCAATCAACACAGTGCATCCCCTAAATCCTCCATCCACAAAATGCACATCTCATGGAGTTCTTGGAGTCTCATAAATCCAAAAAGAAAGTCAGAGACATGCATTGACTATGATGGATATCCCATGATTCTGTTCCCCTAAGAATCAGTTCTACTGCATGTGTGCTTTTTTGCTTTCAAGAGTGTGTGGAGAATTTGAAGGATTTCATGCATAAAGGGAGCTGAGGAGGAGAAGGAAATTCACCTGGTTTTAGTAAAACTCTTGTGTTAATGCTGAATTCTGATCATGCCAAAACTGATCACAATGATATCCAACACCACAGAGAAACAACAATCCAGATTGCTTGATCAAGTCCCCACCCCAAATCGGAAGCTTTTGTCCTTTATGCAAGTCCCGGATTCTCTTGCTGGTAGAATTCCAGAAGCTGATTTCCTAGAAACTACATCAAAACAAGGGTAAAAAACTTGAGAGGCAATCTCCTCTGCCCTTTTCTCAAACAAAACAAAATTGCAAACGGAAACAGAAATTGCAGACGGACCCATATATCTATTTTGTAAGAATCAACAAACAACAACAAGAAAAACAATGTGTTTTTATCCCAACCCAACACACTTTTAATCCCACCATTTCCAAGATCCTAAATGGGTACTAATGAGGTTCCCCCCACTCACCCATTCCATGAATCCACCTGGGTGTCCGCTCGGCGTCGCTTTTGATATCTTCCTCGAAAGATTTTGATGCCAAAACTGTTGACGTCTACCTCGAAAAGCCGAAGTCGCTTCACCCATCTCTATCCACGCGATTTCAAGCCTGCCTCGAAAGGCGAAAAAAAAAAAAATCAAGGCAGAAGAAGAGGGGAAGAAACTGGCACAACCACCACCACCCCAGGAGGAAGTGCACGCCAAACCCTAACCCTAACCCTAAAGAGCTGCAAGCCAACGAAGGGGTTTATTGCACTGTTCTTTCTCTCTCTCTCTCTCTCTCTCGCTAAGGGGTTTTCAACGATGGGGTTTCTCTCTCTCTCTCTCTCGTCGGAGCTCTCTCTCGTCGGAGCTAAGGAAGAGTGCTCCAAGGACTTCCATAGCTCCGATCGGTACCGCTCGTGAATCTGTTTGCCGCTGTCGGCTGGTCAACTGTGCGGCGTCGCCATGGTATGTGTCGTCTCTTTCCGCCTTTCTTTCTTTCTTTCTTTCCTTTTTTTCTGTTGGTTCTTGAGCAAATTCTTATGGGTTTTGTGTTGACAATCATGGTGGTTGCAGGTGAAGTTTACTTCAGACGAGTTGCGGCGGATCATGGACAAAAAACACAACATCAGGAACATGTCTGTGATTGCACACGTTGATCATGGTAAGGCGCTTTTTTGCCTCTTCACTACCCGAATGGTCTATTGTTGCATTGTTGATTGCAGAGTTATCGATTCTTTGAGGAGATGAGGCATTGATTCTTGTACCGATGTTCTTCAAACCCCTCGCTTGACAGGATGATGGCTTTTCTCTTCTTAAGCTTAGAGTGTCGTTGAGATTCTTGACTTAGTGCCTGCTCATACAAAACAGTGTGGATTTAGGGTTTCATGTTAAAAAAGAAGCCATTTGGCGTGGGTTTTTGAATCTCTTGTCCAGGGAAATCAACCTTGACGGATTCGCTAGTTGCAGCAGCTGGTATCATTGCACAAGAAGTGGCAGGTGATGTCCAACTCACAGATACACGGGCAGATGAGGCAGAGAGAGGTATCACCATCAAGTCCACTGGGATTTCGTTATACTATGACATGTCGGACGCATCTCTGAAGAATTACCATGGAGAGAAAGATGGCAATGACTATCTCATCAACTTGATTGATTCACCTGGTTGTGCAGGTTCTGTACAACTATATCAAGCAGATCATCAATATCTGTATGAATGATCAGAAGGACAAGCTCTGGCCTATGATGGCTAAACTGGGATGCTCACTCAAGGGAGACGACAAGGATCTGATGTCCAAGGCACTGGTGAAGTGGGTGATGCAATTGCGGCTTCCTGCAAGCAATGCCCTTCTTGAGATGATAATTTGTCATTTTCCATCTCCTGCAACTGCCCAAAAGTACATGGTGGAGAATCTGTACGAGGGTCCACTGGATGATCAGTATGCAGCAGTCATCAGAAACTGTGACCCTGAGGGTCCTCTCATGCTGTATGTGTCAAAGATGATTCCTGCCTCCAACAAGGGTCGGTTCTTTGCCTTTGGACGGGTGTTTGCTGGGAAGGTGGCCATGGGTATGAAGGTCCGAATCATGCGGCCCAACTATGTGCCAGGTGGAAAGAAGGATTTGTACACCAAGAGTGTGCAGAGGACTGTGATCTGGATGGGTAGGTGCCAGGAATCCATGGAAGATGTGCTTGTGGAAACACAGTGGCCATGGTAGGACTGGATCAGTTCATCACCACGAATGCAACCTTGACTGGTGAGAAGGAAGTTGATGCCCACCCCATTTGGGCTATGAAGTTTTCTGTGTCTCCTGTGGTTGCACGTTGCAGTGCAATGCAAGGTTGCATCTGACCTGCCGAAGCTTGTGGAAGGTCTCAAGAGGTTGGCCAAATCAGACCCCATGGTTTTGTGTATGATTGAGGAGAGTGGTGAACATATCATTGCAGGTGCAGGAGAGCTGCAATTTGAAATTTGTCTGAAGGATTTGCAGGAAGATTTCATGGGTGGTGCTGAAATTATTGTGTCCAACCCAGTTGTTTCCTTTCATGAGACTGTGTTGGAGAAATCAGTCTGCACAGTGATGAGCAAGTCCCCCAACAAGCACAATCACCTCTATTTTGAGGCAAGGCCCCTGGAGGAGGGACTGGCAGAGGCCATTGATGATGGTCGCATTGGTCCCCGTGATGATCCCAAGGTGAGGAGCAAGGTACTGGCAGAGGAGTTTGGGTGGGATAAGGATCTCACAAAGAAGATTTGGTGCTTTGGGCCAGAGACCACCAGCCCCAACATGGTGGTGGACATGTGTAAGGGAGTCCAGTACTGGAATGAAATCAAGGATTCCCATGGTGGGTGCATTCCAGTGGGCAAGTAAGGAGGGTGCATTGGCCTGAAGAGAACATGTGTGATATTGCATTTGAGGTTTGTGATGTTGTACTCCATGCTGATGCCATCCATATATGGGTGGTGGTCAGGTAATGCCTACTGCCAGGCGTGTGATGTATGCAGCTCAGCTCAGCTCACAAAAAGCCTTGCCTTCTAGAACCAGTGTATCTCGAGGAGATCCAGGGCCCAGAGGGGGCACTAGGTGGCAGCTATAGTGTCCTGAATCAGAAGCGGGGCCATGTGTTTGAGGAAATCCAGTGACCAGGAACACCTTTGTACAACATCAAGGCATACCTTCCCATTATTGAGTCATTTGGTTTCTCAGGTACTCTGTGTGCTGCAACATCTGGACAGGCTTTCCCACCGTGCTTATTTGATCACTGGGAGATGTTGAACAGTGACCCACATGAAGCAATCTCACAGGCAGGGATTATTGTCAGTGAAGTTAGGAAGCGAATGGGTCTTAAGAACCAGATCACTCCTCTATCAGAATATGAGGACAAGTTATAATTGAATCAGGCTCTCGGCTTACAGTCAAATTGCCTCTCCAATTTTGGAACTCTGAGTATGTACTAATCATTGTCACAATTAGGTATCTCTCTTTTGGGAACTTGCCTGATCACAGCTTTCAGTCATAAAAGGAATTCTCACATTGCAAAAGTGATACTGTCCACATGGAGTGTTTGCAAATAAGGCAAAGGTCATCAATTTTTTGCTTCAGAAACTTGAAAGCTGCGCATACTGTGGTTTTAATCCAACATTGGCTTTGAAACCCAACTTCAGAAACTTGAAAAATATGGGCATTTTGCATTTTCATCAAGCCACTTGCTTTGCTTAATGCATGACACCTTGACTCTTGACCAATCTTGAGGTTTCTCTCTTCCTTGACTATCTAACAATGACAAGATTCAAAGTTTGCTAAGATACTCTTCTGAGAGCTTTGTCCTGGATTTTCACTGTATTTACTAGATGCTTGGTCAGGTGACACTTCTTCTACAATGTCCTCTCTCCTGCATTAGTTATATAAAAAAGAGCTAGCTTCATCAGTCTGAAGGAAACTCATGTTATTGCCCATTTCAAACAGGACTCCTCTTACTCTGGTGGTGAGCAGACAGAATGCAGAACTAGTGCAAAACTTGGTTCTTGTGCAAGAGCATCCTTGTCACATTTGAGGATGGTATCATCATGCTCACAAATATAGTTTTGTTTTCTGCTATGAAATATAGAACTTTACTCCATCTCTGTTCCTCAAAACATATTTCATAAAGCATCTGAGATTACATCTCCACCACCCCCTTAGCATGGGGTTTTCTCCCACTAATAGGATTGAGAGTCCTATTGCACTAACAACCACAACAATTCAACAATTGGATCTGTTACTCCACTTGCTTCTAGAATCACCAAACTGTCCTTGATTACCAACATGGAAAGGGACACACTACTCTTGCTTTGTCACATAAAGAATTCAGGATTCTCCGTGTTACCTCAGGTGCATTTTTTTCATTTGGCATCCTTGGACAGCAAGTTGTTGTCTGCAATTGGTCTGGCATTGCTCAATGTATCAACCACTGATCCACGCTCGAACACGGCTGCAGCTCCCATTCCAGAACCAATGCACATGGATACAACACCAAAACGACAATCCTTGCCGCGCCGCTTCATTTCATTCAAAAGAGTGGCTGTGCAGCGGGCACCAGTGGCACCAAGTGGATGACCTAATGCAATGGCACCTCCATTCACATTGATCTTCTCCTGATCAAGCTCCAATTGCTGAGCACAATATGTGAATTGAGAGGCAAAAGCTTCGTTGATCTCAAACAGGTCAATGTCACTGAGTTCAAGCCCGGCTGCTTGAACTGCCTTGGGTATGGCTACCGCAGGTCCAATTCCCATAACAGCCGGATCCACACCAACAGCAACAAAACTCCTGAAAACGCCTAGCACAGGAATACCCTTCTCCAAAGCAGTCCTTCGCTTCATGAGCAGCACAGCTGCCGCTCCATCACTGACCTGCGAGGAATTGCCTGCTGTGGTGGAGCCATTCTTCTTGAAGACCGCCTTAAGCTTGGCAAGATCAGCGAGCGTAGTTTGTGGTCGAATGCCATCGTCCACAGCGATTGTGACCTGTTTCTCCTCTCCAGTCTTAGGATCTACAAGCTTGGTATGCACAGGGATGATTTCGTCACGGAATTTACCTGCAGCTGTAGCCGCGGCGGCGCGTTGATGTGAGGTAACCGATGCAGCATCTTGCTGCTTGCGTCCAACACCGTAACGCTCTGCCACGTTTTCTGATGTGACGCCCATCGGCAACAAACAATCTTGCGCTCTCTGGTTGCTCTCCACTCTAGGATTCACAGAACCTTCCCAGGCCATGGGATTGCTTGTCATGGATTCCAAACCAGCTCCGATTCCGATGTCATAGAAACCGGCTTTGATAGCCGCTGCAACATCAGCCACCGCCTGAAGTCCCGAAGAGCATTGCCTATTGACAGTCCTCACCGGCACCGTTTCTGGAAACCCTGCAAAGAAAGCAGCCATTCGACACTCGTTGGCTCGTTGCGCACCAGGAGCCAACACACTCCCGACGACAATATCTCCGACTTCCTGCGCCTTCACACCTGTTGTCTCGATCACCGCCTTCAACACCGGAGCCAACAGATCATCGGGAAATGTATCCTTGAATCCCCCTCGCTTGGCTCGACAAATCGCGGTCCGGTACGCCGCTACGATCACCACATCGTCAAGAAAATCCGTCGTCCGTGGATACGGTGCACTATCTCCCGCAGCACAAGGCGACGAAGAAACCACCAGATTTGACGACGCAACACCACCGACCGCTCTTCTACGAGCAGCAGCTGCCGGATTCAAATGCTCCAACAACACTTGCTGCCGCAAACGCATCTTGTTGTTCTTATTCTCCATCTTTTGCTACCACAAAAAAATCGCAAACCAAAAATAAATAAAATCAAAACCTTCTCGCCGTCTCTCTACCGTCTCTATTCTTCCGTCTCTTCCTCGACGACAAAAACACCAAAGAAAGAAACAGGAACGAGCGAGCGAGCGAGCGAGCGCGTTGGCGATGGCGGAGAGAAGAGGAGAGGAGAGAGGAAGCGTGCAGGGTTTGAAGCTTGGACGTGAGAAAAGAGGAAGCGAGCAGGGTTCGAACCTTGGACGTGAGTTACAACAAAGGGGAAACGGAAAGCGCTGCTTTTGAACAGGGCAGAAGAAGCGCAAATAAAATTTCGGTATTGGGCAGAGTTAATTTGGAATGGGCAGAGTTAATTTGGTAATGGGCAGAGTTCAATTCGCAGTGGGCAGAATTAATTTGGAGTGGACAAAGTTTATTTGGTAATGGGTAGACTTTAATTTGATAATGGGCAGACTTTAATTTGCTAATGGGTAGACTTTAATTTAGGAGTGGGCAGAGTTATATTTGGTAAATGTGAACGGTGCGGTTTACCTACGTGTCTTTCTTATCCACAAATTTCTATAATTTTAGTAAAAAAACCAACAAAACGGTGGGAAGTTACAGTTGAAGTTACTGGGATTTTTTTACTGGGAATTTCTTAGGTACTCTCTCTGAGTGTTCAAAAATAATAATAATTTTTTTTGAGAATTTTTTTTTTTAAGAGCAGCGCCACTTTTATTGTCTACAAATTATTTATTAGTGTTAATTCGAGCCTAAAGACAGGCCAGTTTTTTTATTGGCTAAATTTTTTTAAATAATAATAATAATAATAATAACAATAATAACCCAAAAAAAAAATTTAAAGAAGGGAGGATTTAGTTACTACCATTACCTTACCACT
>Ga0209208_10003683_pt1 | contig 21921 bp, 18 predicted proteins | sample S1TSphfallax_3_FD_187694 | JGI IMG/M metagenome (GOLD analysis project Ga0209208, IMG submission 187694) | Host-associated microbial communities from peat moss isolated from Minnesota, USA - S1T2_Fd - Sphagnum fallax MG (SPAdes) (version 2) | ecosystem: Host-associated > Plants > Peat moss >...
TGATCGCCATCCCGCCGAGCAACGGTCCGAGCGCGTTGGCGACATTGAATGCCGAATGGTTGAGCGCGGCGGCCAGGCTCTGCGCGTCGCCCGCCACATCCATCAGACGAGTTTGCAGCACGGTGGCCAGCGCACCACCCATACCGATGGCGAACACGTCCAAGGTCACGGTCCAGACGTTGCGCGCGGCGAGCGGGTACAAAGCGAGCACCACCGCCGACCAGACGAGCATGACGCCGGCGGTGGCCATGAGCGCTCGGTCGGCGAACCGCGGCACCCACAAGTTGCCCGCCGTCATGCCCAAACCGAAGGCAGCGAGCACCAGCGGCACCATGCGCGCCGCCACGTGAGTCACGTCGATGAGCGTCGAATCCAGATACGTATACACCGCGAACAATCCGCCGAAGCCGATTGCACCCGTGGCCAGCGTCAACCAAACCTGCAGGCGCTTCAAAGCCCCCAGTTCGCGCAGCGGACTCGCGCCCGTCGCAACGCCCTCACGAGGTGCGAACTGCGCAATGAGGGCAGCCGAGCACACCGCCAGTGCCGCAACCACCGCGAATCCCCAGCGCCAGCCGCAGGCTTGGCCGAGCCAGTTCGCGAGCGGCACACCGACGATGGTGGCCACGGTCAAACCGAGCAACACCCGGCCCACCGCCTGCGTGCGCCGCTCGTTGGGCACCAGCGAAGCCGCGACCAACATGGCGATGCCGAAGTAGGCGCCGTGCGGCAAGCCGCTCAGAAATCGAAACGCCAGCATCCAGTGATAGTTGGGCGCGAGGGCGGACAACCCGTTGGCGAGCGCAAACAGGCACATGAGCCCGACCAAGAGCGTACGCCGCGCAACGCGGGCCGACAGCACCGCGATGATGGGGGCGCCGACCACCACGCCCAGCGCGTAGGCACTGATGACGCGGCCTGCCGTGGGCTCGCTGATGTGCAGATCGCGCGCGAAATAAGGCAGCAAGCTCATCGTCGCGAATTCCGTCGTACCGATGGCGAAGCCACCCACGGCCAACGCCAACTGCACGAGCCCCGGGCGCACTTGATGGCGCGTTATGGGGAGTGCTCCGGCGCACAAGCGCCCAGGGCGACGACCAGTCGTCCACGGATCTTGCCCTCGATGAGTGCCGTCGCCGCGGGTATCGCCTCGGCCAGCCCGATGGTCGTGGTCATGAGGTCGAGCGTGGCGAAGTCGATTTCGCGCGCAAGCCGCGACCACGCCTGCTCGCGGTCCGCCAAGGGCCGGTACACCGAGTTGATGCCCACCAGCGTGACGCCGCGCAAGATGAACGGCGCGACCGATCCGGGAAAGTCCATGCCCTGCGCCAAGCCACAGGCGGTGACCACGCCATCGTCCTGCATCGCGGCGCAGACGTTCGCGAGGGTGTGGCTACCCACGCTGTCGACGGCACCGGCCCAGCGCGCTTTGGACAGCGGTTTGCCGGGCGCGGACAGCAGGGCGCGGTCGATGATCTCGTCGGCGCCCAAGCCACGAAGATAGTCGCTCTCGCCGGGCCGGCCGGTGGAGGCGGTCACACGATAGCCCAAGCGGTGCAGGATCTGGATGGCGACACCGCCGACACCGCCACCCGCTCCCGTGACGATGATGGGTCCGCGATCCGGGACGACCCCTTGCCGCTCGAGCGCGATCACACAGAGCATCGCCGTGTAGCCGGCCGTCCCGAGTGCCATGGCGCGCGCCGCGCTCATGCCGTCCGGAAGCGCGATCAACCAATCACCGTTGACGCGCGCGCGCTCGGCGAGTCCGCCCCAGTGGCCCTCACCGACACCGAAACCGTTGAGCAGAACGGCATCCCCGGCCGAGAAGCGGGGATGCCGACTCGCCGTGACGATTCCGGCAAAATCGATGCCGGGGATCAGGGGAAAACGGCGCGCGATCGGGGCCTTGCCGGTGATGGCGAGGCCATCCTTGTAATTCAACGTCGAGTGGCTGATCTGCACCGTGACGTCGCCGTCCGGCAGTGCGGCGTCATCGACCTCGGTCAGGCGGGCGCTGACTCCCGTGGCCGTTTTATCGATCAAAATCGCGGCGAACGTCATGTGGCCTCCATCCCTATTTTTCGTAACACGCTGAAAAGCGGCGAGTCGCCGCCCATGGCCCGGACGCGGGCCGCGACGGCGACCAGCACCACCTTGGCGCGCGACCGATCGGCGGCCGCGACGACCCGCTCCAGCGGCTTGAGCGGGATCAAATCCGCATCGTCGACGATCAACACGCTCGTCTTGGTCAAGCCGCTCTGTTGGGTCGATGGGGCCGGTGCGGGTGGCCACCCGTCGTCCCCGACCAGCGTGCGCGGGTTTAGCGTCAGCACGTGCAGACCATCGGCATGCCATGCCCACTGCATCGTCCCGTTGAGCACGGACCGGTTGGCGTCGGCGAGCAGCACGGCCTTGGCGGCGCCGTCACCGACCAGGTAGTCGAACGTGCGCTTGAGGCCGTCGTCCGACGGCAGTCGCGACGCTCCCGCCGCCTGGTTGTGCGCCGTAATGGCGTAGCCACGCCGGCCCGCCATCGCCACCACGCGATGCTCGAGCGATTTCGCGGCATCCAGCATGTCGCGCGACGTGAAGCGGTCCGCGCCGCTCGGCGCGGGCACCAAGTCGGGCGACTCCATGACCGTGCGCACCGCCGCTGCCCACTGCGCGTCGCCATCGGTCCGGGACCGCAGGAACCGCTCCAAATCCGCTCGGGTGAAGGTCGGCGATTGGTGGGTGAGGGCCCGCAATGCCACGGTCGGATCCTGCAGAATGGCTGCGCCATTGTCACCGGCGATGCGTCGCTGCGCGTCGATGCGCTCGATGAGATGTCGCGGTAAACCGGCGGCCGGCGCGCGCCCGAGCCCCATGCGGCGGGCGGGCGTGAGTTCGATCTGCTGTGCCTCGAGCGTTCGATGATCGATGCGCACGGCATGGCCCGCCCGGGCGAGATGCTCGTTGGCGCGATCGGCCCACATCGAGCGCCACGCCAGAAGATTCGCCTTGGCGTTCCACAGCCGCTGCTTGGGGCCGAAGCCGTGCGCCGTCACCGCGCGCAGCGTGAGCAGGATGTGGACTTGTGGGTTGGCCGGTTTGTCGCGGCGTATGGCGAAATCGGCGATCATTCCCTGCGCGACGAACATGGCGGCGACGTACTCGCGCACGAGCAGCAGGGATTCGGCGTGACTCAGTTCGACGGGCAGACCGATTTCGATGATGCGCGCGAGCTGCGAGTCTTTGCGCAATTCCGCCGCCTCGACCCGGTTCCACAAAGCTTCGCGGTCATGCGCCCAAGGCGGCGTGCCCGGGGGCGCCATGATTTCCGAGTGCGCGACGACCCGCTTGCCGACATAATTGTGCACGGTGCCATAGCGCTCGTCGCGGAGCCGTGCACCGGCTCGATAAGCCGCCGCGGCGACGATGCTCTGGCCCCGGGCCCGGGAGATGACGTTCGCATTCAAATGATAAATTGCCACATGCCCGCCGGCGTCGCGAAGCCCGCAAGGTTACCGTAACTCATGCCCAAACTCGACGATCAGATCTCGACGCTCCAAAGCAAGCTCGAGCAGCTCAAGCTGCGCCAGCAGCGCATCGATGCCCGCAAGCGCGCCATTGCCGGCCACCGCGAGCGCAAAGCCGATACGCGGCGCAAGATCCTGCTCGGCGGTCTGTTGTTGGAAAAGCTGCGGCGCGGCGACGTGGAGGCGGGCCGCATCACCGCTTGGCTGGATCAAACGCTGACGCGAACGGACGACCGCGCGTTGTTCGGCTTACCGGCGCTCACCGACGACCGCGAGCCCGAGCGTTCGGTCGCGTCACTCAAGGACACGCCCGACCCGTGAAGCCCAAGCGGCGCCATGCGTCGAAGGCGACGATCGCCACCGCGTTCGACAGATTGAGGCTGCGGCTCTTCGGCCGCATGGGAATGAATAGCGAGCGGTCCAGTCCGATGCGCTCCTGCACCGCCAGCGGCAACCCGCGGGTCTCTGGACCGAACACGAAGGCGTCGCCCGGGCGGTAGTCGAGCTCGCTGTAGCATTGCCGGCCGCCGGTCTCCACGGCGAACACGCGCGAGGTCTTGAGGTGGGTCAAGCACGCGTCCAGATTGGCGTGAACCTTCACGTCGGCGAGGTCGTGATAGTCGAGGCCCGATCGCTGCAGACTCTTGTCGTCAAGCCTGAAGCCCAGGGGTTGCACCAGGTGCAGCATGGCGCCGGAATTGGCACAAAGCCGGATCGCGTTGCCGGTATTCGGTGGAATCTCCGGCTCGTACAGCACGACGTGAATCATGGGTCGTGAATCAGGCCGGCTGGTCGAGAAAGACGCGCTGCGTCGGATAGGCAAATTCGATGCCGAGACGCTGGAACTCGTCGATGATGTGAAAGTTGACCGTCTGTTGCAGATCCAGCATGGGATTCAACTTGGGCTGCTGCGCAAAGTACGACAGCTCGAACTGCAGGGACGATTCGCCGAGCGTCTTCAAGTGGCATCGATCGAAACGCGCGTTCGACTGGGCGCGCACGATTCCCTCGAGCAGCTTGGGGATGACCTTGAGCTTGTCTCCGGACGTCGTGTAATTGACACGCAGCGTGGTGAGTACGCGTTGTTCGGGCATGCGGCCATAATTGCGGACGCGGCTCTTCAAGATGTCGGCATTCGACAGGATGATCTGTTCGCCGCTTTCGCTGCGCAGACGCGTGGTCTTGATACCGATGTGTTCGACCGAACCGGTGAACGTGTCGATGTTCAAGCTGTCGCCGACCACGAAGGGCTTGTCGAGCGCGATCGACAGGGACGCGAACAGGTCGCCGAGCACGTTTTGCAAGGCGAGGGCGACCGCGACGCCGCCGACGCCCAAGCCGGCCAGGAGAGCGGTGATGTTGACGCCGAAATTATCGAGTGCCACCAGGATCAGGAGCGACCAGATCAATATCCGGGCCACGAAATTGATGATGTCGAGCGAGCCTGCGAACACGCGGTCGGGACCGCGCTCCATTTCCTTGATCTCGAGATAGAAGCGCACGGAACGGACGGCCCACAGTCCAATTTGCAGCAAGACGAGCGTGGACACCGAGTTGCTGATGAGGTGCGCGAGCTTCGCCGGGAACACGAGGTTCTGCTGCCCTGCGTACAGCGCCATGGCGAGAAAGAGGAATTGCTGCGTATAGCGCAGGAGATAGAAGATGAGCCGCACCGGCTTCGGATGTTGCGCCGTCGACAAGCGCCGATAGCGGGTGATGATCACTCGCCGCAGGATGGAGAGGGCGGACCAAACGCCAACGCTCACGGCGCCGGCAATCAGCCAGTCCACCAGGGAGTTGCCGTAAAAAATTCGCTCGGAGACGCCCAGCGTGTGGGAAAGGAAATCAGTCATGGTCCAGCAACCGAAATATATGTTCTTGCGCGAGTATAAACCTTCGCGCTTACCGCCCGCGGCGGACGGCCCGGGTGCCGGCCGCTAGTTCACGTCTTCCATGCCGAGTTCCTTCATTTTTCGCGTCAGTGTGTTGCGTCCCCAACCGAGCAATTTCGCCGCGTCTTGTTTCAAGCCGTCGGCCTTGCGCAAGGCCACCCGGATGAGGATGCGCTCCACTTCGGGTACCGCCTGATCGAGCAGCCGCTGCGTCCCCGCTTCCAATTCTTGTTCGGCCCAATGCGACAGCTTGGCCATCCAATCATGGTTGGTCGCCTGGCCCACGGGGACGCCGCCCAGATCCGCAGGGATGTCCTCCGCGCGAATCTCGCGACCCGGCGCGGTAACGGTCAAACGACGGCATGCATTGACCAGCTGGCGCACGTTCCCCGGCCAGTCGAACGTCACCAACGCCGTCTCGGCCGACGGCATCAACAGCTTGGGCTCTACACCCAATTCCTGCCCGGCGACGCTCAAGTAATGCCGCAGCAACTCCGGGATGTCCTCGCGGCGTTCGCGCAGCGGCGGGATCTCGATGCGGATCACGTTGAGCCGATGCAGAAGATCCTCGCGGAAGTGCATGGATTTGACGCGCGTTTCCAGATCTTGGTGGGTGGCGGCGATGACGCGCACGTCGACCTTCACGGGAGTCTGACCGCCGACCCGGTAGAACTCGCCTTCCGCCAACACTCGGAGCAGCCGCGTCTGCAGTGCGGGCGACATATCGCCGATCTCATCGAGAAACAACGTGCCGCCGTCGGCCTGTTCGAAGCGGCCGCGGCGCAGCGCATCGGCGCCGGTGAATGCACCCTTCTCGTGGCCGAACAGTTCCGATTCGAGCAGATCCGCCGTAAAGGCTGCCGTGTTCAACGCGACGAACGCCTTGCCGGAGCGGGGGCTGTGCCGATGCAACGCGCGGGCCACGAGTTCCTTGCCGGTGCCCGACTCGCCGGTGATGAGCACGGTCATGCTCGAACGCGAGAGCCGGCCGACGGCGCGGAACACCTGTTGCATGGCCGCAGCCTGGCCGAGCAATTCGGGAATGCTGCGCCGGGTGGCCTCGACATCCGTCGAGACCGTGGCCTGTTGGGCGGCGCGGCGCACCAGATCCACGGCCTTGTCGATGTCGAAGGGCTTGGGAAGGTATTCGAATGCACCTCCCTGGTAAGCCGCGACCGCCGCATCCAGATCGGAGTGCGCCGTCATGACGATCACCGGTAGACCGGGGCGCGAGACCTGGATCTCCTTGAGCAGATCCAGGCCACTGCGGCCCGGCATGCGGATGTCGGTCATCAACACGTCGGGCGCATCGGCGCGCAATGCCGAGAGCGCGTTGTCGGCGCCGTCGAAGCATTTGGCGACCATGCCGCTGCCCTTCAGTGCCTTCTCGAGTACCCACCGGATCGAGGCATCGTCGTCGACCAGCCAAACCTGCAGGGGCTTCGCATTCATACGGAATCCATGGGTAGGGAAATCACGAAAATGGTTCTACCCGGCGCGCTGTCGAATTCGATCAGACCGCCGTGGCGGCTCACCAGATCCTGCGCGATTCCCAAGCCGAGGCCCGTGCCGTCGGAACGGCCGGAGACGAGAGGGTAAAAAATGGTGTCGCGGATCTCGGGGAGCACGCCGGGACCGTTATCCTCGAATTGAATCGACGCCACCAAGCGATGCCGCTTGGAGCCGACGCTGACATTGGAGGCCGCGCGCGTGCGCAGCACCAAACGCGGCGACTCCACGCCGCTGCTCGACAGAGCCGCGATGGCATTGCGGCCCAGATTCAGCATGGCCTGGATGATGTGGTTGGGATCGACCGTGAGCGCCGGCAGGCTCGGATCGTAGTCTCGATCCACGGTCACCCCGGTCGGTGCCTCGCTGCGCAGCAAGTGATAAACGCGTTCCAGCAACTCGTGCACATTGACCAACACCTTGGCCGGCGGACGTCCGGGTCCCAGCATCGAATCCAGCAGATTCGTCAGGCGGTCCGCCTCGCTGATGATGACGCGCGTGTATTCGCGCAGCGCCGGATCGAGGAGCTCCCTCTCGAGCAACTGCGCCGCCCCGCGCAAGCCGCCGAGCGGGTTCTTGATTTCATGTGCCAGCTGACGAACCATCAACCGGCTGCCGCCCAGCTGTGCCAACAGGGCATTCTCGCGCGTGAGGCGCCGGTGCTGGGTGATGTCCTCGATCTCGAGCAGCAATTGCGGCGCGTGGCCCATGGTGACCTGGGTCACGGCGCAATCGAGAATCCGGTCGATGCCCCCGGTCGCCGGCCAGGCGAGCTCGCGCTGCACCACGCCCTCGCCGCCGGACCGCGCACGATCGAACAGCACGAGCAGCGTCTCGGCGCCGCGCGCGAGTTCGGTGAACCGCCGGCCCAGCGCCTGATTGGCCCCCAATCCGAGCAGGGTCTGCGCGGCAGCGTTCAGATAGCTGACGTTCAGGTCTTGATCGAGCAAGAACACGCTGGTGACGAGGGCATCGAGGAGTTCGGTACCCTCGATGGTCTGGATGCGAAGTTCAGCGGCCAAGTGGCAGAGTCCGGCAGGCTGCTCGGGCCCAGGGTCCGGTCAGGCCTCGTTGCAGCCTCAGGACTTCTTGTGCTGCGGTGCCAAGTCCGAGGGTTGCCGCACGTAAAAAGTCACTCCCTCCGCGCTCTGCGACCCGCCGGTCGCCTGATCCGTGACAGTCGCCGAGATCACGTAGGCTCCGCGCGGCAGGGACTGCAATGCAAACGACAGGGTGGTCGGCCCTTGGTCGAGTTTTTTTCCGTTCAACTCCCAGCTCACCGTCTGTCCGGCTTGCAGACCCGACTCGAGATGCAGGCGAACCGGCACCACGTCGTCGTTGAAGAACACCTGTTCCTTGGCCGGGGACTCGATCGACGGGACGGAATCCCCGCTTGGCCCATGTTGCTGACCCGCCGGGGGGTACCCCGGCGCAGCCGGCGCCCCGGCGCCGACGCCATTGTTCGACGCCGGCCCGGCGGTGACGATCTTCTCCGCGCCCGGCACCGACTGATCCGAGAAGTGGACTACCCCGTCCGCGTCGGTCCACTTGTAGACCACGGCCGCGCCCGCGGCGCAAGCCGCGAACAAGGCCGGGATCATCCACAGTCGGATCAGGTGCATGGCCTGAAAGCATAGCCGCTTACAGACTGTAGTACATGTCGAATTCGATGGGATGCGTGGTCATGCGCATGCGCGTGACGTCCTTCATCTTCAATTCGATGTAGGCATCGATCACGTCATCCGTGAACACGCCGCCGGCATTCAAGAACCCGCGGTCCTTGTCGAGATGCTCGAGCGCCATGTCCAAAGAATGGCAGACGGTCGGGATGTGCTTGGCTTCCTCGGGCTCGAGATCGTACAGATCCTTATCGGCCGGGTCACCGGGATGGATTTTGTTTTGGATGCCATCCAGCCCCGCCATCAACATGGCCGCGAAGGCGAAGTACGGATTCGCCGTGGAATCCGGAAACCGCACCTCGATGCGACGACCCTTCGGGTTGGCGATCCAGGGGATGCGGATCGAGGCCGAGCGGTTGCGTGCCGAGTAGGCCAACATGACGGGCGCCTCGAATCCGGGCACCAGCCGCTTGTAGCTGTTCGTGCTCGCGTTCGTGAAGGCGTTGATGGCGCGCGCATGTTTGATGATGCCGCCGATATAAAAGAGCGCCGTTTCCGACAATCCGCCGTATTTGTCTCCCGCGAACAGCGCCTTGCCGTCCTTCTGCAGCGACTGGTGCACGTGCATGCCGCTGCCATTGTCGCCGACCAGTGGTTTGGGCATGAAGGTCAGGGTTTTACCGTATCCGTGCGCCACGTTCTGCAGCGCATATTTCAGGATTTGGACCTCGTCGGCTTTTTTCGTCAATGTGTTGGCGCCCACGCCGATCTCGCACTGGCCGCCGGTCGCCACCTCATGGTGGTGCACCTCGATCTTGAGGCCCATTTCTTCCATCGCGAGACACATGGCGCTGCGCAGGTCTTGAAACGCGTCGACCGGCGGGACCGGGAAGTAACCGCCCTTGATGCCGGGGCGATGCCCCTTGTTGCCGTCCTCATAGGCCTTGTCGCTGTTCCAGGCCCCTTGAATCGAGTCGATCTCCGCGGAGCAACCGCGCATTTCCGATTTCCAGGTCACGCTGTCGAAGATGAAAAATTCGTTCTCGGGACCGAACAGCGCGCCGTCCGCGATACCCGTCGATTTCAAATATGCTTCCGCACGTTTCGCAAGTGACCGCGGGTCGCGGCCGTAGCCCTGCATCGTGGTCGGTTCGATCACGTCGCAGCGCAGATTCACCGTCGTCTCTTCGTAGAATGGGTCGACGAGCGCCGTGGCCGGATCCGGCAGCAAAATCATGTCGGACTCGTTGATGCCCTTCCAGCCGGCAATGGAGGATCCGTCGAACATCTTGCCGTCTTTGAACAAGTCATCGTCGACCAACCGCGCCGGGATCGTAACGTGCTGTTCCTTGCCAATCGTGTCGGTAAATCGGAGATCGGCGAATTTCGCCTCTTTTTCTTTGATTAATTTGAGAACATCAGCGGGGGTCATTGGTTTCCTCGCGTAGGTGTAGCGCTGTGGGCCCGGCGGGCCGGGTTCTGTGACAATGCAGCAAATGTGCCACGGGGTGCCTCATAGCGATCAAGCACTTGCGATCCATGAGCGGGCATTGGCGCGCCATTATGACCCAAAGCGATGGCTCGCGCTCCGATTTGGTGCGTCCGCACCAGGGTGCCCCGGGTAAGCGGGGGAGCGGGGACAGGGCTTGCATGGCGTCGCTATACTCGCGGCCGTCATATAGCCGGAGCAGTTGATGGCCAAAGCCCACCTCAAGCCAGCACGAACCAAGGCGCTGCGGGTCACGCCGCCGCGCACCTTCCAGGAGCTCATATTCGCCCTGCAGAAGTATTGGTCCGATCAGGGCTGCATCATCTTGCAGCCCTATGACATGGAAATGGGTGCCGGCACCTTTCATACCGCGACCTTCCTGCGCGCCGTCGGTCCCGAGCCCTGGAGTGCAGCCTACGTGCAGCCGTCACGGCGGCCGACGGATGGGCGCTACGGCAACAATCCATTTCGTCTGCAGCACTATTACCAATTTCAGGTGTGCATCAAGCCCTCGCCGGACGATTTCCAAGAACTCTATCTCGGGTCCCTGCGCGCCCTCGGCTTCGACCTGCTCACGCACGACATCCGCTTCGTGGAGGACAATTGGGAATCACCCACCTTGGGTGCGTGGGGTCTCGGCTGGGAGGTGTGGCTCAACGGCATGGAGGTGTCTCAGTTCACCTATTTCCAGCAAGTGGGCGGCCAGGATTGTCGTCCGGTCATGGGTGAGATCACGTACGGCTTGGAACGGCTCGGCATGTACATTCAAGGCAAGGAGAGCATTTTCGACATCGTTTGGACCGAAGGCCCGTTCGGCACCATCACCTATGGCGACGTCTTTCATCAGAACGAAGTCGAACAGTCCAAGTACAACTTCGAGAAGGCCGACACCCCGTTCTTGCTGGTCAGTTTCGATACGCACGAGTCGGCGTGCCGGCGGCTGCTCGCGGACAAGTTGGTGCTGCCCGCATACGAACAGATGGTCAAGGCGTCACATTCGTTCAATCTCCTCGACGCGCGGCATGCGGTATCGGTCACCGAAAGACAGCGGTTCATATTGCGTGTGCGCACGCTCGCCCGCGCGGTTGCGGAAGCCTACCGAGAGAGCCGTGAAGCGCTCGGCTTTCCGTTGTTGAAGGCCGGCTCCTCTGAGCCCGGCTCCTCGAGGTCCGGCGCCGCGCTCGAGGTCGCTTGATGGCCGCACGCGACTTGTTGTTCGAACTCGGCACCGAGGAGCTGCCGCCGCGCACGCTGTCGACGTTGTCGACGGCACTGACCGATGGCGTGCAAAAAGGCCTGGACGCCGCCGGCATCCTGCACGGCCGCGTCCACGGTTTCGCGACGCCGCGCCGTCTCGCGGTACGCGTCGATGCGTGTGCCGAATCCGCTCCTGATCGGCAGACGGAGCGGCGCGGCCCGCCCGTCGCCGCATCGTTCGACGCGGCCGGGGCACCGACGCAGGCAGCCAACGCTTTCGCCAAGAGTTGCGGCGTCGCGGTAGCCGACCTCACACGCTTGGTCACGGACAAGGGCGCCTGGCTGGCGTTTCACGGCAAGGATAAGGGCGCGGCCACGGTCGATCTGCTCGGCACCATCATCAATCAGGCCGTCGCCGCGCTGCCGATCGCCAAACGCATGCGCTGGGGCTCGCGCACCGTGGAGTTCGTCCGGCCCGTGCGGACCGCCGTGCTCCTGTTCGGCGATGACGTCGTGCCGATCCACGTGCTCGGCCTCGACACCAATCGCTTCACGGCAGGCCACCGTTTTCACGCACCGCGCATGATCTCCCTGAGATCCGCCAAGACCTACGAGAGCCAATTGCGCGGCGCCAAGGTGATCGCCGATTTCGCCAAACGCCGCGACGCGATTCGCGCCGACGTCATCGCAGCGGCGGCAGAGGCAGGCGGAAGTGCGCTGTTGCAAGACGCGTTGCTCGACGAGGTGACGGCGTTGGTCGAGTGGCCCGTGGCCGTGGCGGGACGTTTCGACGCGCGCTTTCTGACGCTGCCGCGCGAAGTGGTGATCGCCACCATACAGGATCATCAACGCTACTTCGCGGTTGAGGGCCCCCACGGCGAGCTCACCGGCGCTTTCGTGACCGTCAGCAACATCCGCAGCAAGAATCCCGCCGTCGTGCGTGAGGGCAACGAGCGCGTGGTGCGGCCGCGGCTGAGCGACGCCGCCTTCTTCTGGGATCAGGACCGATCGATCCCGCTCGACGCCCATGCCGCGAAGCTCGCCGGCATGACCTTTCAGACCCAGCTCGGCAGCTACGCTGACAAGACCGAGCGCATCAAGACCCTCGCGCGCATCATCGGCGAACGCATCGGAGCCGTCGATGTCGGCCGCGCCGCGGAGCTGGCCAAAGCAGATCTCATGACCACCATGGTCGGTGAGTTTCCGGAATTGCAGGGCATCATGGGTCGGTATTATGCAGAGGCGCAGGGCGAGACCGCAGAATTGGCCTCGGCCTTGGAAGAGCATTACAAGCCACGATTCGCGGGTGACGGACTGCCCACGACCCTGACGGGCCAGGCGCTGGCGCTCGCCGACCGGATCGACACGTTGGCCGGCATATTCGCGATCGGAAGCCGGCCCACGGGCACCAAGGACCCGTTCGGCCTGCGCCGCGCCGCCTTGGGCGTGCTGCGTATTCTGCTCGAGTGCCGCCTGGATCTGGATTTGGCCGAGCTGCTCGATGTGGCGGCGGCGGCGCAACCCGTGCAGCGACCCGGCGTCGCGGCCGAGGTGTACGATTTCATCGCCGAACGGCTGCGTGGTTTGCTGTTGGAGCGCGCCGACGGCACGTCGGCCGAGATGGTCGATGCGGTCCTCGCGGGGCGACCGCGCTCGCCGTTGGACATCGAGGCCCGCTTGCGGGCGCTCAAGGACTTTTTGTTGCTGCCGGATGCCGGCGTATTGACGGCGCTCAACAAACGCATCGTCAACATATTGCGCAAGGCACCCCCCGGTGACGGCTTACCCGTGCGGACGCAGACCCTGGTCGAACCCGCGGAAATTGCTCTGCACCAGATGCTGGCCGCATCGCACGATTCGGTGCAGGCGGCCATCGCCGCACGGCGTTACACGCACGCGCTTCAAGCATTGACCGGGCTGCGCGTCGCGGTGCACGACTTCTTCGAGCATGTGATGGTCATGGATGAGGATGTGCAGCGGCGCGACAATCGTCTCGCGCTGTTGCGCGGCGTGGCGGACTTGCTCGGCGGCGTGGCGGACCTGTCGCGTCTGCCGGGCTGAAGATCATCATGCAGGCCCTGCGCTCCGCCGTATTCACCGCCTATATGATCCTCTCGGCTTGTGTGGTGGGAGCGATCATGGGCGTGCTCTTCTGGATGCCCTATCGCCACCAATTTGCCATGGCCCGGTGGTGGGCCGGTCGGCTGTTTTGGATGCTCAACTTTCTATGCGGGCTTGATTTCGTCGTGGAGGGGCGCGAGCGCATCCCCTCAGGCGCGCACATCGTGATGAGCAACCATGCATCGGCCTGGGAAACCATCGCGCTGTTCGTCGTTTTTCCACCGCATTGCTGGGTGCTGAAGCGCGAGCTCTTGTGGATTCCGTTCGTGGGCTGGGGACTCAAGGTACTGCGCCCCATCGCCATCAACCGCGAAGCGGGGCACCGCGCCGTGAATCAGGTCGTCGAACAAGGCAAGGCGCGGCTGGCGGACGGAATTTGGGTGGTGATATTTCCGGAGGGCACCCGGGTCCGCGCCGGCGAGACCAAGAAATTCGGCGTGAGCGGGGCATTGCTCGCGACCGCCACGGGCCAGCTGGTCGTGCCGCTGTCCCACGATGCCGGGAAGTTCTGGCCGCGCCGCGGGTTCGTGAAAAAGCCCGGCACCATCCGGCTCATCATCGGCGAGCCCATCGAGTCCGCGGGCAAGAAGCCGCGCGAATTGACCGAGGAAGTCCGTCAGGCCATCGCAGCAGGATTGACCAAGATCGCTGCATCGTGAGCCGCGATACGCTACATGCGGTCGCCCGACTGCAATCCCCAATTCGCTCCGGCCAGGTGCCGCCAATCCGCCCGCGTGTGATCGACCGGCAACACCATCAGGAGGCCGGCTCGAATCGACAGACCCATCCGCGCGGCGGTCCGAGCGAGCAGGGGATCGAGCGTGTACATGAAGAATTTCCGGTCGGCGGCGTGACTTGCGGCCGCGAGCTGCGCGATGCACGTGGCGACGCGCGGGGCAGGGCAGCCCAGCCATTGCAGCCGGTCGGTCGATCCCACCGTCTCCACGAGTGCCGTCGCATCATGGGCCATGCGCACGGCCCGCACCGGATTCGCGCGGTGCACGAACTGTTGCAACCAATCGCGATGCCGTGCGTAGTGAAAACGCACGTGCGCGCGGGCTGCGAAATCAGTCGGACGGGATGCGACGTCGGCCGGGTCGAATCTGCGTGACGCGGGACGCAGCGCGGGGCGACCCCTGATCTTGCGTGCCGCGGAGACGACGTAGAAACTCGGGATTGAATAGGCACCGAGGCGCTGCAAGCCGCGGGCGCTTCCATTTTCGCGCGTGACGAATCCCAAGATGGCGGCGCAGGATTTCTCGCGGCACAGATCGATGCCGGTTTGGAGTAGTTCTCGATAATGTCCCCGCCCGCGCTCGCTCGGCAGCGTGGTCCCCGCACTCATGATGCAGACGTCGATGGGGCCGTCCCGCCCCGCCGTATTCTGACCCACCGTAATCTGACGATAACAATACGACACGCCGGCGAGAATCCTGCCGCCGGCGGTGCGCACTCCGATGTCCGTGCGCCTGTCGAGAAAACCGCGAGCCATGTAAAAGTCGAACGACGCGCGGTCCCATTGCCCCGGAAAGCCGGCATTGAGAAAGTCTATGTACTGTGTGGGTTCAAGCCACGGCGGGTTCAACTGGGTGGCGATCATGCGGCCAGGCGGGCGCGGCCCGCCACCTCGGACAAATGCGGCCACCAGATACGATCGCCGAAGTGCTTGTTGATTTCCGCGAACACCCGGTCGAGATAGCCGCAATAGCTGTCGTCCAATCCATCCAACATCACGTGGCCGCCGCCGGACTTGAAGATGTGCGCCTTGATGTGCAGCACCCCGCCGAGATTCAAGATGGCGAGCGCCCGCTCGATCGGTGAAGTCGCCTGAAAATTGCAGCTCAGATGGACGAGCCGATGATCTCCGACGAGTTGCGGATAGAGGAGCGACACGCCGGTCAAGCCGCTCATGGCCGTGACCGCCTCGCGCGTGACGTCGGTCTGAAGATCGCGCGCCGAGCACAAAAATTCGAATCCCAGGCGGCCGAGCGCCGCGATCAGCGCGGCTGGCGCATTCCATGCCGGCGGCACGTAGCCGCGCACGAAGCGAACGCCGGCGGCGCTGAAAATCTCCATGCCGCGCTCCACTGTCCGGATGCATTGGCGGACGGATTGATCCTGGAATTCGACCGCAAAGCGCGGGCCCGGATGCGAGTGCGTGAGTCCGTGCAGTACCACTTCACTGCGCTCGAGCGTATTCAGGTACCTGACGAGCTGCGGATGGCGGTCGAGGCGAAAATGTCCGGCAGGATGTCTTCGAGTCCAGTGCACGCGCGTCTTGAGCCAGGGAATCCGCCGCAGCACGAGTGTGTCCGGCACCAAGGATTTCAGGCGCCAATCCGGTGTGACGCACAGGGTGAGCTTCAGCTGCGGATGCAGCCGCTGCAGCTCGACCATTCTCCCGAGCGCACCGAACGTCAGATCCCCCCCCGCCTCGTAGGGATCCTGCGATGTGCCCGGATGAACGTCGTCGATGCTGAAACAAACCGCTCCGATTTTGCCGTCGGGCAGCCAACCCTTCAACCGCGGCTCACATGAAATACTCAGACACGCTCCTCGGCCTAGGCATGCGCAAACACCTTGACCGGACCTTCCTTCAACTCATCGACGAACGTGTGAATGTGATCGAGCAGTCCGCGGTCGATTTCGAATCCCCGTGGCAGAATCACGACGCCGTTCTTGCGCACCAGATCCTCGGCGAGAACCATGCCCGCCACGAGATCGCGCGGCGCGGTTTCGATCGCCAGGTTCTGGGTACCCGCGACGGGCATCATGGCGCCGAGTTTGTCGAGCAGACCGGCATCGTAGGTGCCCGCGGACTCCCCGAGTTTCGCAAGCGCCTGTGCTTGCGTGAAGCCCTGTGCCTCGAGTGAGTCCCAATCGAGAACGATCCGCAGCAGCGCAGCACCGGCGGGCATGGTCTTGCCGGCCAGCGGCGCGCCGCGGATGTTGGCCGCCAGGTGCGACAGGATCTCGATGACCGGCTCGAGCCGCGGAATGTTCTCGAGCATCTGCGTCGAGGTGTCGATGCTCGCGGCGATTTCGCGCCGGTCCCCGTCATCGAGCTCTTCTCCCTCGTTGAGCTTCATGAGGGTCTCTTCCGGCAGGGTCACGATCCCCAGCTGGGACAGCACCGCGGCGGCCTCGATCTGCCATTGGTCGCCCCACAGCAGAAATTGCACGACCGCGCGGATCTTCGACCGCAGGCGCAAAGCGCGGCCGAATGCCATGGGCTTGGTAATGGACAGCACCTTGACCATGGACTCGACGCAGCCGAGCAGAGTCTGCTGCAGGAGCACCTTTTCCGCGATGATGAGCTGGTGCTGGGTGACCGCGGCCCCGAAGGCCGACAGCAGCTGGTCCGGCGGACAGGGCTTGGAGATGAAGCGGAAGATCTGTCCTTCGTTCACGGCCGCGATCGCCGACTGCATGTCGGTGTACCCCGTGAGCAGCATGCGGACCGCATCGGGTGCCGCGGTGCGCGCGGCGTTCAGAAACTTGGCCCCGTCCATGACCGGCATGCGCATGTCGGACAAAACCACGGCGATGTTCTTGGTGTCGCGTAGCAGCTCCAAGCCCTGAGCGCCGCTGTTGGCCAGATGCACGGTGAAACGTTGCTTCAAATGCAGTCTCAGTCCTTCGAGCACCTGCGGTTCGTCGTCAACGCACAAAATATCAAGCTTCTTGTTCATTCACGACCTCGGTGACTTTCTGTCCTTGACGTTCGATGGGCAGCCGCAGAATAAATGTCGTGCCCTTGCCCACCTCGCTGTCCACGGTGATGCGTCCATGATGGCGCGCGACGATGACGGACTGCACGATCGCAAGTCCCTGCCCCGTTCCCTTGCCGACCTCCTTGGTCGTGAAGAACGGATCGAAGATTCGCGACTTGACGCTCTCCGGAATTCCCGTACCGTTGTCCTGGATTCGGATCACGGCATAGTTGTCTTCCATGGCGGTGGAGATACGGATCAGTCCCTTTTCGCCATTCTTGTTCTGCGCCTCGATCGCATGCGCCGCGTTGACGATGATGTTGAGAAATACCTGATTGATCTCGCCGTATTGGCACATCACCGGCGGCAGCGAGCCGAAATGGGTTTCGACATCGGCAATTTCCTTGTAGACGTTCTTGCAGACGGTCAGCGTCGTCTCGAGGGCATTGTTGATGTCGACCTTGGTATGCTCGCCGTTGTCGGGGTGAGCGAATTCGCGCATGGCGCGGATGATCTTGGTGACGCGCCGGATGCCCTCGAGCGCCCGCTCGGCCGATTGGTTGGCGTCCACGACCAATTGGTCGACGTCGATGTGCGCCAATGCCTGCTCGATGCGCTTGATGGTGGCGGTGGAATCGCCGGCTCCCGCGGTCTTGACGAGATCCGTGAGTTCCGGCCACAGCACGTCGAGTTCGCCGACGGCCATCTTGAGGAAGTAGACACTGTCCGACACGAACTGCATCGGCGTGTTGATCTCGTGGGCGATGCCGGCGGCGAGCGCACCCACGGACGTGAGCCGCGCCGAGAGGCGCTGCTCGTGTTCCAGCGCCTGGCGGTTCTCCTCGAGCCGCTTGTACTCGCTCAAGTCCGTGATGAAAGTCTGAATCCGTTCGGCCTCGCCCTTTTCGTCGCGGATGACCCGCAGCTGCACCAACGCCGGAAACGTCGAGCCGTCGCGGTGTCGCAGACGGTATTCGCCCGGCTTGATGTTGGGGTTCGCGAGCGTCGCCGCAACGCGGCGGTCCCGTTCCGCCGGATTGACGTACAAGAGGCGCATGTTGAGCTTCATGGCCTCCTCGCGCACGTCATAGCCGAAGATGCGCATGGCCTCGAGATTGATGTCGGCAAGCGAGCCGTCGATGCGCGACGTGACGATCGCCACCGGCACCGAGTTGAACAGCGTGTGATAGTGGGTCTCGGCGCGCGCGTTGTGATCGTTGCGGCGCCGCAATTCGTCGTTGTCCGCCGTGAGCTTCGCCATCTCGGCCGCCAAGTCACGCGCGGTGCGGCGTGACCGCCAGGCCAGCGCAATGGCGACGCACGCGGAAACGATGGCGATCAAGGCCACGGATAGGGCGGTGGTCGTGGAGATCATCATGCCGATTTCGCCCGCTTGACGATGCCGCCCGACTCGTTCATCCATCGTTCCGCTGCTTCGGGCGACATGCTGCGGGCGAAATGGAACCCCTGATAGAGATCGCACGTGGTCATGCTCAAGAGTTCGTATTGACCTTGAGTCTCGATGCCCTCCGCGATCGATTGCATGCCGAGGTAGCTGATCAGATCGATGAGCGACTTGACGAAGCCGAAGTCGCGAGAATCGTGGGTGGTTCGTTCCACGAACGAGCGGTCGATCTTGACGCCCTTGAGCGGGAGTTGACGCAAATAGCTCAACGACGAATACCCCGTGCCGAAGTCATCGAGCCAGGCGCGGATGCCGAGTTCGTTGAGCCGCTGCAACGTTCGCGCGGCCGCGCGTAGATCCTGGATCAACGTCGATTCGGTCAGCTCCACGCAAAGGCAATGGCCGGGCAATTCGAACTCGGCCAGGACCTCGCCGATTTCCGCTTCCAGGTTGGTCTTGAGAAAAGCCTCGGCCGACAGATTGAAATTGACGAACAAGTCGCGGTAGCCGGCGCGGTACCACACGCTGGCCTGGCGCGCGGCTTCGCGCATGACCCAGTTGTTGAGGCGGTGCGACATGCCGGCCTGGACCGCGATGTCGACGAACTTGGCAGGCGGGATGCGCCCTTCGGTCGGATGGTTCCAACGGATCAGCGCCTCGAATCCGGCCACGGCATTCGACACCGGCAGGACGATGGGCTCGTACTCGAGCACGAATTGATGCTCGTCGAAGGCGCGGTTCAAATCCACCTCGAGCTGCAGTCGGCTCACCGACTCCTTCGCGGTGGCCGAGTCGAAGACGCAATGGCGCGTCATCGCTTCGCGCGGCACGGCGGCCAGTGCCGTGTTGGCGTGATCGAGGAGGGCCTCGACGTATTCGTAACCCGACGACGTTTCGGCGATGCCGATGCTCGGATGCAGCATGAACGTGTGGCTGTCCATCGAGATCGGGGCTTCGATCTCCCGGATGATGGATTCGGCCAGCTTCACGGTCGCGCCCGGATCCGTGGACTTGAGCACCACTGCAAGATGGAAATCGCCGACCCGGTACAACAAGTCTTTGGACGGCAGCACGAACTCGACCCGCTCGGCCGCGACGACGAGGACGCGGGAGGCGAATTCGGTTCCGAAGGAAGTGGTGATGTGCTGCAGCTGGTCGAACCCGATCGCGAGAATGCCGAGCGTTCCGCCCGACGATTGGCGCATGCCCTCCAACTCGACTTCGATGCGTCGGAGCAGTGAGCTGCGATTGGCGAGACCGGTGACCGTGTCATGCATGCTCACGACCTGCAGCCGCGCCTCGAGCGCGGCCACGTTTTCGATGGCTTTGCCGTAGAGCTCGTTGACGTTTCTACGCCGCGTTTCCGCTGCGTCGAGAGCTTCCGCGGCATCGCGCAGCCGGCGCCCACGGCGCAGCTCATAGGACAACCAGGCGAGGACGGCCAACAGCAGGAACAACATGGAAGCCCATGCGCGCAGCGGGAGATGCCAGCCGCCGCGCGGCGCGGCCCGAAGCTGCAGGTTGATCTTGGCCAGACGCACTGTGGTGCTGTCGGGCGACTCGACGGCGCCGTCATCGGTTTGATAGAGGGCGGTCCCGGTGGCCGCGTCGCGCAGCTGCAGGCGCAAGCCTCCCTTCGTAAACTGCGCGGTCAGTGCCTCGGGCAGCAGATCACTGAGGAGTATGGATTCCCCCATCCAGCCCTCCTGATCGTCGGCGGTGCGCACCGGGATGGCGAGGGTGACGGCATTGTTGCCGGAATCGGCCGCAAAGGGACCCAGCAGTAGCATCGATGGGTCGCGTGCGTGGTGGCCGAGCTCACGCTGCAACGTCTCCGGCGCGATGAGCAAAGGTCCGGCGTCGGCCGCGGTAACGCCGGAGGAGGAAGCACGCCATGCGTGCCAACCGCGCGGGTGGGGCACGCTGCGCAGCTTCGCAGGATCCGCGGCGAGCAGCACCGCCAGATTCAAGGCCTGGGCGCCGCGGTTCAATTCCGCACTCAACGCACTCGACAAGTCGTCGAGCAGGTGGTGCGAGCGCGTGATTTCGCGGTCCATCGCGACTTCATAGCGATAGCGCATGAGTACCGCCGTCAGCGTCAGCATCATCAGCGCACCGAGAACGAACGGCACAAACCGGGTGAAGCGTGCGTTCATGGTCTGATGGAGTTCATGATCTGATGGGCACGATGATGCCGAGTCGAAAGGTCTGCCGGGAGACGCCTTCGATGCTCAAGGTGTCCGCGGCCAGCGTGAGCGTGGGATGCAACGGCTTATGTCCGAGGGGAATCGCCGCACCGACATAGGCTTGGAATTCTCGGCGCACGGCACCGATCTCGCCCAATCTCGCGGGATCATAGCCGGTGCGGCCGAGGACCAATCCCCCGTAAAAATGTTCCACGCCGTACCAGTTGAGCGCCGCCTGGCCGTAGCGATCGGCGAGCGTGCCGCTCAGCGCATAGCCACCCGCCACGTTCAAGCCCCATTGGGGCGTGGGATGGAACTCGACACCCGCGCTCATGAGATGCCCGTGAATCTGGTCCAAGTCGATGAACTGATCTGCCAGATGGGTGGTCCACTGCACGTTGAACTGGGTATCGACGGCAACATGCACCTTGTAGAGCGTGCTCGACGGGCTGCCCGTGGTCACGGCATCGCCGATCGACCCGCCGGCCGAAATCCAGACGTGGTCCCATTGATGCCGGTAGCCGTCGAGGTCCACGACCTTGAGGCTGCCAACCGGATATTCAGTGTCGTTGAGCGTGATGATCGCGCCGCCATTGTCCGAGGCGTGCTGATACGACAGACTCCCGCCATAGCCCGTCCAGTCATATGCATCGTAGCGCGTGGCGAAGCCGCTGCCGCTGATGGTATCGCTGGCGTGAGCCGAAAAGGCCGCCACGGCGAGCAGAAGGGCGATGAACCTAAGAAAGTGCGGGTACATTGGCGGGTTGCCGTTCGGTGAGGTGAATGAACGACAATTCGCCCACGCTTTCCGCGACGCGCTCGCGGCGGATGGAGGCCAGGTAGCGGCGGCCGCCCCGCATCAACATGCGGCGCGTCGACTCCAAGGGCGCGATGTCCCACCATCGGTTCATGCCGGGACCCTTGTCGAACAGGTCCGTCGCCGCCGAGCCCTCGGTTTGCATACCGAAGGCCTTGACGGCCGAGCGGTTGAGGAAGATGACCCGCCCGCGTGGATTGATGGCGAATACCGGCTCCGACAGCGCATCCACGGCGCCGCGCCAGCAGATCTCATCGCATGGCTCCAAGCTCAGACGGACTATGCCGGATGCACCCACACCGGATGCACCCGTGTCGATGAGTGCGGCACGCACGCGCAGCACGACCTCGCGGCCTTGCACGGTCGCGCCTTGGACCTCCTCCCCACCCGCCGTAATCAAGCGCTTGATGACCACCGGATAGGCGAAGGCCACGGTGTCGAGCAGGAATTGC
>Ga0209208_10003684_pt1 | contig 21918 bp, 13 predicted proteins | sample S1TSphfallax_3_FD_187694 | JGI IMG/M metagenome (GOLD analysis project Ga0209208, IMG submission 187694) | Host-associated microbial communities from peat moss isolated from Minnesota, USA - S1T2_Fd - Sphagnum fallax MG (SPAdes) (version 2) | ecosystem: Host-associated > Plants > Peat moss >...
CACTAATTCGGCTGCATGTATGAAAAATCATTCAATAACTACAACTTGAATCATGGGTGGATTCTCTCTCTCTCCTCCTCCTCATTGATGCTGGTGATGATGGCGAATGAATCAACATCACATGTGATGATCAACTTCAAGAGAGACACTTATGGGTCCTTCAAATCTGCTCACTGGTAGATGTCAACTATAAACTTCCTAACTAATATAACTGATTCTTACCTTGCAAAGATTAGGCACTTACAAATCAACCAGTGTCTGGCCAACATTTCTGAAAACACCACCACAGAAGCAGCGACAGCAGGCATTACACACCAACCTTGGTGCTCTGCTGCATGCATGGAGGGATGAGCTGAGCAGCTGCCACTTACTAGTGAAGGCAGTTGAAACTGCTACTTTGTAGTAATGCAGGACTGGCACAATGGCAAAGCTGCATCAGAAAATTCAAACTTCAAACAAGGTGTCCAAAGTGGGTCTTAGAATAACATCACCAAGTGTGTGGGCCAGTTCTGAGCTTTAGCAAGACGACTGGGTCATCTTGCACACTCTAGGTAAGCACTATTCAAGTGCAACAAGCTAGATGTGGCTTGCTTTGCTTTGGAGGTTGAGGGCATTACTAGAATGGCCAGTTTTGGCATAATAGGGCATCAAACCCATAACTGGGAATGAAAATTTTACAAAGCGAAATAACTGGGACCCAAACTAGTTTTTTCCACCAATTTTGGTGGTGAATTGAGTTTCATCCTGTCTTTCCTTTTCTCCTGAGCGCCTCCACTGCTGCTACATATATTTTCAATGCCTGCACAACTACTATAATTACTCTTGAACCTTGTGCATTAAAAGCTGAGTTTCCAGCATTTCATAGTGAGATTTAACAAACAGCTCCACCACTAGAGGCTCTGTCTTAAAATATGGTTTTACATGGTCCTACAATATGCAATATCCATGTTTTCATTATTTTAAACTCAAGTTAAATAGGAAAAAAATCTACTCATTTTATGAAGATCATTCATGAAAATCGTTTTATTGCATTAGTACTGGCATATTGAACTTTTAATCGGTCCCACTTGGACACAATTTTGCATATTTGCAAATTGAAATTTAGTTCCCCATTATAATTTAAAGGGCATAGACACAATATTTACAAGCATATGCAATGTTTTGGAGGGCTGGAGTATGCACAATCTAAAACTAGATACCTAGATGATTCCAAAGAATGGTTACAATGCATAGACAAAATTTGGTTGAAAAAAGTTCATCCAATATAATGATGTCCCTTTCTATTTTTAACACATTCCACTTTCCAGTTACAAGATTTGGGATGTTTTTCTTTGTTTTTTTGTGTTGCATTTTGGGTTTAAGGTTTTAAGTGAAATGTGTTGATTGTCAATGTTTTGTTGTTGTGGGTGGTGTGTCTACATTGTTAAAGAAGTACTTATATTTTTTTGCCATCTTGTGCTTGCCATATTAAAAAGCTTTATGCATGTGGTCTTTGAAGAATAAATAAATAACTTGGTTACATGCATCGCATGCAATAAATGATGCAACATTTGGAGGTAATAGATGATGAAATTATTTTGGGGTGACCAAATGGGAAATGCATCATGTATCCACACATGTAGTTTCATATATTATGTTTTAAATAAATGAAGTTGTTATCGGTTTCTTGTTATACATTTGGAGTGTGTTTGGTAATTTGAATTTAGTATAAATTAGTTTGTGAAAATCTTGCCAATATGCTTTTGTTACACCTTATTTGCATTCATTTCCGGAAACATTTGCTCATATATGGTCTAGTTGAGATCTTGCTTTTGTGATGTTTCCATTACATTAGGGATTTAATTCTAATTTATCCATGAAATTTAATAATTTAATTTTTTTTTGCATGATTATTTTTTTCTAAGATATTCAACATTAAAATATCTTAATATAATGATTAGGCGATGTTCTAATGATTGTTCAATTATATTTTGAATTCTTTTGAAGAAGGTAGAAATTGAAAATGAATGAACTTTATACACACATACAATATGTATTGCTTTTTGTATATCACTATTAAAAGTTATTGTTATGCGTTCTAAACTGTTATTGGTTGTTACATTCAAAGAATCCAAATGCATGTGTATGTCATACATCATCATCAACTCGTGACCATCATCGATTGAAACATATGAATACTTAAATGAATTTATAAATTTGCGCACATCAATTAATGTGTGATGTATTTGTGTTTTTATAAAACATAAGATATGAGACATTTGAAGGTTATGGTCATGGTTGATGTTTTCAGAATGGGCAGAAAGAAGTTGTATTCAAGGCTTGTATAATTACATGAGAATGATGCAAGTTTTTAAACTAAAGAATCACAACAACACATTATGAGTTTTTTGATTGGTCAAAAAAACGACTACTATCATTTTCAACTACAATTGTAACTACTTGGTCACAAAAATCACTATGTAGTTGCAAAAGCCATTGAGATGTTATGTGATGTCATGGTTTTGCAATTGTAATTAATATGACGACTTGTGAATTTTTTTGGATAGACATATTATTATTTTTGAAATTATACAATGTGTTTTGAATAAATTAAAATTAGTTAATTAAAAATACCTTGACCTTTGCAACTAAAATAACAACTTCTAGTCTTACAACATGATGATGTGGCATTCCATGTGGTGATAAAATACTTGACTATTAGTCAACATGGTGACTCATACACTACTTTGGATAAAATGAAGCATTTATTAGTTGGTCACTATGTTAGAGATGATGCCCAATCCTTCAATGTAGTTCTTTGCATCAAGATGCAAGTCCAAAAACTTTATCCTCATTACAACAAATCTTGTCCTTTGAACTAGACACAAAAATGACTATTGTTTTTTTCAATTACATTTATAAGTATTTATTCATAAGAATCATTAAATAGTTGCAAAAGACATCAACATGCCACGTGGCATCATAGTTTTGGAGCTATAATCAATATGACAACTTGTTGGTCTTTTAGTAAATTATCATATTATTTTTCAATTTTTGTTCATTAGTTAGTTGCAAAATCCACCTTTGCAATTAGTAACAATTCAATCTCCCATGATGATGACATGGCATGTTATATGCTAACAAGATTATGTGACTATTCGTCAACATCATGATTCATGTCATTGATTTAACAAATTAATCTCATTTATTAGCTAGTTGAAAATATTGTTGTCCTTTGCGATTGATAATGACTTGGTCTTCCATGTGATGATGACATGGCATGCCATTTGGCAACAATGTGTCATGAATTTTCATGGCAATTCATGATTTTATGTGACGCCATAAATTTTTGTATGTCTTGAATTTATGGCACCAATATTTGTCATGGCATGCCATAATTCTTTGTGTGCCATGAGGGTTTTGAAGCCATGAATTCACATGCATGTGTATACGTACTAAACAACTATTTTTAACTTGTAATTATGACACAATGTTAATAGTTATTTTGAAAAAAACGACACATAATTTCTTGACTTTTAAACTATTCACTATGAGAAAAAAGGTTGTTTTACAATTGGCCTTGTGACTCAATTTTTCAGTTGCACCAGACACTTGCAACTCACTATATTCATAAATCATGAATGCCATTCAATAAATTGCATGAATCGCAAAGTTGCAAGTCACTGTATATATGGTAAAATTTGCAATTCAATTGCAAATCTATCAAAACAATTCATTTTCGACTACTATGCAACTCCATTATAACTACACCCACGATGACATGCTTACATCATTAATTGTTATCCATCCATTAAATATAACATGTGGCACCATGAAGATTTTTGGACATACATTTTTATTTTTTTTAAATATTGATGATCTCCATTGTCCATTATGATTGTTAAAAATGGTTTTGACATTGTGACATGTGGCACAATAAAAAGAATTCACATGGCATAGTAATTATATATTTGAAAAAATAAATAAATATTTTAGTAGTTACATAGGTCATACATAACCATAGGTAGGTAGGTTGGTAGGTCTTAAAACCTACATACCCACATACTTACCTAGGACCTACCTACCTACGTATTTACATATGTAGTTAAAAAAGTAAGACCTACTTACTTACCTAGGTAGGTAAATAGGTAGGAAAACACAAGAATAAATGAACTAAATAACAACCATGAAAATATTATTTTTTAATTTTATGTTTTGCCTTTACAATCAAACTTTTTCAAGCTCATCTTAAAATGGCACATGTATTTTAATGTGAGAACATAAAATAACATGCCTTCTTCATATAGTTTATAACATGGGATTCAAAGACAAAACATATGGGTTAAATATTTTAGTTATTCCTTAATTGCAAATTGGGTTGCAATAATAGAAACATTTTCCCACATGTTTTGTGTTTGTTTTTCATTATGTAAGTTATATAATTAAATTAGTGATTATATGATAATTAAATATGTGAATTAATTATTTGACTCCCATTAATTTATTGTCAAATGATTAATTATCTAAATTCATATAACTAGTCATTTATCATTTGAATTTTTCAAAAATCTTATTAGTTATTCTAATTAATTTATGAATTAATTATATGAACTAGAATTATTTATAATTCATGATAAATAATTATCATCTAATTAGTTAATTCATACTAATAAAAATACATTTTGAATTAACAAATAATATATAATTAAATAATTAAAATAATTCATCAATAAATATGAAATATGATTATGGGTAGAAAACATCAAGATATAAGCAGGCATATCCATATGTACACTAAATTGAGATTTAAATATAATATACACATTGCTTTTAATTTCATGTCTAAATTAATTATATGTATTCAAATAATTTATTAGGTAATGAATTTAGATAATTAATGATTTGGTAATTATTGATGAACTAAATAATCAATTCAATTTATTATGAAATATCCCCATCTTGGATAAATATACATCTGATTATTATTTAATAAATTATTTTTTCAGTTAATTTAAAATTAATTATATGAATTTTATTTGTTCATTCATATTAATACTCAAATATTTAGTATAATCAAGAAACTCATAATAAAAAAATGTATTGAGCATAATTAATATTTAATAGTCAAATTATTGAAACAATAATTCTTTATAAAAATTACATATGAATATGTATCCTATTAAGTTATAGACAATTACACTATAATCATAACATAATTGAATTGTAGTACTTTAGTAATGGCACATTAGTGGCCTTACTAATTGTATCAATGTGAATCATAGTTGAAAACTAGTTGCAAATGTATTCCATGATGGGTGGTGGAAATGTGAACACTTGGCATGATCGCATGTATGTACATTGTACATTAGTTGCAACATAGTTGTTATTTTAATGGCACATTTACAACAATTATAAAATAATTGTCACATGTAACTATAATGTAACTTCTAAAAAAGTCAAACACGGTTCCTTACATATGTATGTAGGATGTGTATAAGTTATCATATAAAATATTCATTTTCAACTCTCTTGCAACTATAATACAACTAATTGATTTTCTAACATGGAAATTTAGTTATTAATATCCCATATTTCTAGGGGATAGTTGTACAATATTTGTAATACTCACTTGGGATAATTGCACAATGTTTGTATATGAATTTTTTTTGAGCTTTAGTTGTAGGGTAATGCGGTTTCAACATACACAATTTTTCATAGTGACTTAGCACATTAATTTAGGTTAATAAACCAATTAAATTAACCTATGTATAAACTATTTAATAAAAACCTAATTTGTAATATAGGCTACCTTGTAAGTTACTTAATTAAACACAAAAATTTTACTACATCTACTATGTTTAAATATACGTAGAATATGTGACCCTATTAATAGGTTAACCTAAATAGGTTCATTTAAGTTCCCAACTTTAGGTTTTTTGCCAAGTTAACATAAGTAACTTCATTACAAAATATTTTATCAAGTTTGTAACCACCTCAAGTTTGTGTGACTAGATGTGACTATGATATTAAATTACTATTTACTAAGGTTACTTGGTAGGTAACTTTTCAAATACTTGAGTAGGTTGTATTTTCTTATTACATTACTTAAGTATATATCAAATGGATATTTAAATAGGTGCTTAAAATACATAATTTAGGAACCTAGGCTCCCTAGGAAATAGGTTAAATACAATCATATATAGTAGGTAATAATTATTTATCCATGTTTAGCCATGTTTCTAGCCTAAATAATTGTGTTTAACCATGTTTGGCCTAAGTAATTGTGTTTAGCCCCATTTATGTTAGTTTTGCCATATTTCACTTAAATATTTGTGTTTAGTCTAATTTTTTTATTAATTACTAATGTTTAACCTAAAGGTAATTATTTACAACTAAAATTATTCTAAGTAATTATTTTTAGTCATGTTTAATTTAATCTACATCTAACCTAGATTAACCTAGCCTTAGTTAGGTCTAGCCTAAGTTAACCTACTAAAGTTTAAGTCTAACTTAGATTAACCTAATTTAATTTAGGTGTATTATACAAATTAAACTTGTATATCCTAGATATCTAACCTAATTTAGACATAATTTAGGTTTAGCCTAAATTAACCTAGCTCAATTTAGGTTCAACCTAATTTAGTCTTGGTTTAGCCTAAAGCCTATGTAATTTTAAGAGCTAAAATAGGGTTTTTAAAAAAAAAAACCTAGGCTAGGTTCGTAAGTAGTATAGTTTGACAAATTAGTTCATCTTAAGTTAACCTAGGGAGGTTGTCTAGGTTTAAGTTAGGTTGGTAGGTAATAGGTAGGTTAACTTAGGTCAACCTAAGGAAGTTTAGGCTAGGCTAGGTTGGTAGGTAGTAGGTAAGTTGACCTAAGTCAACTTAAGGTGGTCAAGGTTAATTCAAGGTTAAAATTTTTGAGCTTTGTAGCTTTGTATTATATATAATTAATATAAAAATATGTGGTAGTACAATGGATGAAAATGTGAAGTACAAAGTGAAGGTGAGGGTTCAAATCTTCACTCTTGCAACTTAAGATATTTAGGCTGCTTGATTTAAGTTAATTTTGATTACGTTAACTACAAAGTCTAAGTTAGATTAACTTTTGGTCATGTGCAATGATTCATAACATGTGTTTATATATTTTTGACAAATGTCATCCATCCATCAAGGTGTCTTTTGTAACACTTAATTGAATAAAATGATTAAATTGAGATGGCATGCACCTTACACGTCATACCAAGATTAATGATGAAATGGAATTTCATTATTATAAAAATAAAATAAAATTATAGTTGTTAAAATGATTAAGCTTTACAACTGAACGTCCCTTGCGACTAAATGGGTGAAACAACACGAGTTTAGTAACCCATCGGTCACTAGTCACATATGTTCTTTGTGATTAGTATGTAGTTGTAAAGGCCAATCGCAAAACTCAACATTTGTTGTGAATGAATGGTATCCAAATTACGGTTGTTTTTAATATTTTCATTTCTATATGTACTTTTGGATCCACAGAAAAAATCTAATGTTAAAGGGGAGCTAATAAATATAATTTTTCTTTTGTTTGAATGGGAGACAGAACTATATATGTTAAACCGTGTTTTCTTAACATTTGTTGGATCAAAAATAAATTCATCTAATGATAATCCTTGGGAATGATGGATAGTTCTTCTTGCTACAAGTTGAACTAGAAATTGAATCCTTGTTATAACAAATGATTGGGAGTTACCAACTTTTATATTTTTTGTGATAAATTCAATTGGTGTCCAGTTTTATTCAATGTTGTCATTGTAATGATGATTAAACTTTGGGTGAAAACATATTAAAGAGGGGCCGTTTTAAGCAAAAAAATGTACTTTTTCTAGTATATATTTTGTGAGCAATTTTTCTTTGATTTCATCTAGCATTTTGATAAACATATAAAATGGATTTTGGTACAAAGGCCACCAACATAATTCTTGTCATGTTTCAAATGAAAATAAACTTTCAACAAAATATTTTTTTTCAACACACTTATACTTGTTTGAATGAAAAACTTATTTAGATGGTTTTTTGTGAAGTCACATGAATCAAACTTTTCAATTGTAATTGAAATGGTACAATCAATTCATATTCAATATATGATTAAGTATTTCATCAAGTTTTGCAATTATTTGAATCATTTAAAAAATATATTTGCACTTTATAGTATATCGTGACAACATATAAATTCTCGCAAAAAAAATTTTAATCATTTAATATTAATCAAAAAATGTTTTTTTAATTTCACAATTGCATTATTTGGCTATTGAACTACCTAATTTAAAGTATAATTTATGAAAACCTCTTTTAATATTGGTTTGGTGGAAGTTGAAAGTTGCATAGTTTCGAAAAAAATATTTGTGATTAGATTTTTTGGCCACCACAATGTGTTTTCACCCATTTTCTCTTGTTAATATTTTAATTAATTTTTTTTGAAACATTATCCATAGTATGGTTTTATTGTTATATGTCATCGATATTTTAAATATGTTATTAACTCCATTGACAAGACCATAAAATGTTCCATGATTATTAGCACATAATTCAATTAACATATTTTTTTGTATGAATTGCACAATGCAAACCTGCAATTTAACTTAAATCATTCAAAAGTTTGTAAGATGGGGGGCATGATGGTTGATTAATGTCCATTGCTTTGAAAATAAATGTGGGACATGATGTGTTCATGAACACATTTTCATTATTTTTTGCACAAGTTTATTTATATAGAATAAATGTGAAACAATTGAATCTATCAGTGGTTCTATATTTTTTATCACTATACAAAATTTGTTCAAAGTTTGTATGAAAAACATATCAAATTGTCACAAAACTTTTTAGTTCATAACATTGGATATATATGTGTTTGCCGAAAAATTGGTGTTGATGCATTAACATTATCATTGATATTTTGAAAGATCTAATTATCTTTCATAGATGGTGCTTGGTAAAATCACTTGTCGTGATGAAATCAAGACCACAAAAAAAAAAATTGAATATGTTTTATAAACTTTAACCTATTATTTATAACATTAATCATTATAGCTCCAACAAGTAATATTTAATCTATCACAACAAGTTGTCATTTTTCATATCGACATGTAATTATATTTAATGTGTCTGTTGATAAGTTTGGTAGATCAAATAATGATTATTTGAAGTGGTATGTTCAATGTTAATTGTATTGTTAAACCATTAGTATTAAATGTTGCCTTGCTTATGGATGCCATGAAGAGAACCTTCAGTTTTATTAAATTTGAATATATGTCTTCATTATATAATTGTAGTATTCCTTGAATTATAAAAATCCGCATAAAAGTTTTATTAGTTTCAACAACCCCTGTAAGAAAATAAAGAAATTGGTGAATTAGGGTTTAAATAAAAAAACATAATGTCATCGAATATGAACTTTTGTTCTTCATTTAATTATCTAATTAAATTATGATATTCAAATTCTTCCATCATCATAAAATGTGATGATGTTATGAAATTATCATATTTTAATATTTGTAAATTTTTATTGAATCCATTACATGGTTATATCACAAAATTACATCCTAAATCATATTGTTCAACATTAATTATGTTTGTAATAGGTATTGCATGATGAGAATCATTCATAAGATAGTATGTGTTGTCATTCCAAATATCAATTAAATGCAATTTTTTATGTTGAATAAATTGAATCCTCTATTTCTTTTATATTTTAATATAACATTTTATAGTTAAAAATAGATTTTGTTTGAAAATTTTCACCTTGAAGTTGGTAATATGCATCATGCCATATGACATTAGTTGATGCACCCCCAAACTCTTCAAGAGACCCAAAGGTGGGTCCCCGAGTGAAACAACGAAAAAAAAAAAGAGTTGGGGCACACTTTTTAACTCCTAACACTTCGGGGGTAGGAAGGCATGCTAGAGCTTTAGGATGAGACTAGGACGAATTCACAAGTGAAAGTTCAAGATGAGATCAACTTGCAAAACCAAAAAAAGAAGGCAATTAGTGCAAATCGAATGTAAATGGTGCAATGGACTTTGTAAGGACAACCTCAAGCACAAGTTTTACACGACACACAACCTTTGGGAGGAGGCATCACTCCCCTCCCTATAGTATATTATGTGCCTCTTCATGAGGACGACATCCAAATGTCACTCTTCCCCAAGACTCCCAAGTGAGAATCCCAAAACTGAAATTTTTATTGTCCCAAAACTTTGGACGCCCATATTTTTTTTAAATCAAGTCTTTTTAAAAAAAATTGGAGCACACTAAAATTATAACCCCTTGAAAATATCTTTCCAACAGTGTATAACATGCTCCAATTGAACCTCATCTGACCCATGTTTTCAAGGGGTTTATGGTTGGGAGTCAAATAGTCCAATTTGACTCTTACCCCCTCTTTTGATCATAATTCATGATAATCATGACTAAATGACCAATGTGAGGGCACTTTAAGCATTTATGCTTCAAGACCTTTTTAATGGTATCCTAGGGACTCAATTTGGTGCTTGTTTGCCTTTCCAACCAAGGCTTTAAACATTCATAACTTTCGCACAAGTGTAATTCCCAAAATGGGAATGCACTTGAGAATCATTTGGTTTCGTCCCTTGCATTCTCCCCCATTTGTGAGAGTGTGTTTCACACCTAAACACATTTTCGGCCTCATGGGCCCTTGCACTTCACATTTTGTCATGGACTTAATGTTAGGGCTACAAAATTAATTGTGACTTTTCTAAATTTTTAAGTGATGAATACAATGTAAGTTGTTCTCTATAAAAAAATCAATATTCGTATGTTTATTATAATTTACAAACCTAATACTTTTGGGTTTGTGGCATCTTGAATTTTTTTAATGTTATAAAAAAAATAAAAATTTCATAATTATAACGATTTATAATGATTAAAATGATTAAGGTATTTATCTATGACTGATGGACACATTATATCAAATGAACCTAATTCATTTAATGTAACTCATGGTTTTAACACCAAAGTGCATTTCTCAAAAGGAGATGTATTAGTGAATTTAACTATTCAAAATGAATGATACAAAAATAAAGAAAGCACAAAATGAACATCAAGTTGAACAACCATTTGTTGAACATTAAGAAATGCATTACCTAATTATTTTATTTGTGTTTATTTTATGTGCAATGCATTTTTGTACAATAGAATGTAATTCTAATGTTATCAATTTATTTATTTTTGTCACACATGATGTGCAATATGTTGTAATTACATATGGCTCCAAAATAAATTAGATATTTGTATTTGCAAACAACAAATGGGTAACATGTATACTAAATGCATTAGTTTTCATGTTTAAGGGAGTTCATTTTTAAAAAATGTGTGGTTTTTAAAATATATATTTTCAAACTTAATATACATATTATTATTATTATTATTATTTTAATCCATGTTTAAAGAATTCAATAATTCAGAAAAAGATACATTTTCATTTGCTTTAAATTTTCAAAGATTAAAATATCTTGTTTATTTGTGTATTTAGGTGTTTTTTTGAAAACAAATAAATGCCATCAATTTCTAAAGGTTCAAGGATTTTCTTTGTCACAGATAATGGGTAATGAAATTTGCAAAAAACATGATTTTTTTCTTTACATGTACACATGTGTTGAAGTTGTTAGACATTTTGTAATGAATTTGGTAATAATGATACATTGCAAGAAATGTACATATTTACGAATTGTTCAACTTTTTATTTGTGTTCATTCAATACATAGGTGCATATTGAATGCATGAAAGTCCATGGTTGTGTTCACTTCCATGATTTTGGAATTTAGTTTCCAAAAAAAGGATAAAAAACCTCAAAAAGTTTGCAGAATGATGATGTTTTATGATTGTAATATCTTACACATGTGACAAAGTCAATTTGTATCAATTTTGTTTTGTCAACACATTAGAGGTCTTCTATTTTATTAGGGAGATTTCTTTTTATAACAAATAAAGTGTGTAAAACCTTCACAAGAGGATCCACAATCTTTCAACAAATGTGAAAGTGACAAAAAATGTTGGAAAACCAAGTTTTTGAATCATTCCAAATAAATTATTCCATAACTTTTCAAAATAATCAAGTGAATTATGTAAATTTTTCTAAATCATGATAACCATGTATGATTTGAAAATATTATCTAATGTGGTTTATCTTGTTCTTGAAAAGCTTGTAAAGTTTTACTTCATAGTTTTCCTTTTTGAATTTTCACCCAACCTAAATTGATCAATTTTTGGATGGAAACCTTAATAGCTTAAAAAAAAAGGTTTGAAATATAGGTTGAAAAATCCCCATAATTATGAAACAACTCCCATTGAACTACTTGTTGATTTGAAAAACCTTAAAAAATCTATTGAGGATGGCCATAACATATTGTTGGAATTTTAGTTTTTTTGAGTGTTTGTCTTTAAATAAACCTTGAAGATGGAAGTGTTCACTTAAGGTAATAGATTTTTGAACGTGACATTGTTGATCCTTTTTTATATTTAGTAGTAAACATTGATTTAAATGTGTCATAATATTTTGACTCTCTTCAAGAGATGATAATTGATCCAATAAGTAGGATATAAAATCAAATATATAATTGTTTATTTCATATGTATAAGTTGAAACTATATGAAGCCATACAAATGTAATACATGTTCAAATGATGAACTAACAAGGTTTGATATAAATATGTCCATTGTTATGGATTAATATTATATATGTATATATATAGTTTTCCAACAAAAATATATTAAAATATCATTCACATAAGAATTTTAATTTTACCGAAAAATTATTTGCACGAAAAATTAATTTTTTTCAAAATTGTTTTTATTGAAAAACTATTTGCACAAAAAACTTGTTACATTGAAGAACACACTTACTTATAATGTAAATTTACTTTATTTTTTAAAAATGATAAATGCATTTATATTGTCAAAATATTTTGTATATAAAAATGCTTGCATTTTAAATTTGTTTTACATACAAAATTTGTTCCATACTATGGAAGTTGAAGTTAAAAAATTGTCCCTTAATTGTAGAAAGAATATGGGAAAAAAAATGATTGTTGTTCAAAAAAAAATGTGATAAAAAAGTTGCTTATAAGGGTCACACAAAAAAAAATTATTAATTCTAAAATGTTGAAATGGTTTTTTGTTGAAAAATCCATTTCAATTCATCAAAGTCAAGCTTATGTTTCACACTACGTTGCAAATCATCTTTACTAAAAATAGGTTAAAAATTATAACCAAATCTCCACCACGCAAACTAGATTCCATTTTTGACAAAAATTGTTCATTATTTTTGTGAAAACCAATAAGGGTAAATGTAGGTGATCAATGAAATTTATTATGAATCTAAATGGAAATGAAGAGTTGAACTTGTTTTGAATGAGGCAAAGCCAAAAACCTGAACTTTGTCATATGCACAATTGCTTCCAACCATTTGCCCTTAATAGTCAACAACATAGGCTCTTTGTTAGTTGTAATGGTAGCACGTAGGAATTTAAATTTTACAACTTTTGACTTTGAACAACAGGCATTGCAATACACATCACGAGTTGGTGAAATGATGATATTTATTAGATAATCATTGCCACAAAAGTTTTGGAATGAAGGTGCCACATGGTGGCTATAATGGACAACATCGTAATAACTTGAAAAAAATGAAGGTTTTGTATTAAAACAAAGTACACATCATTCAAACTAAATAAAATTAAAAACATACATATGTTGCCATATTTAAAAAACCATCAAAAGAATCCCATAGCATAGGTGGTAGTTCAATGTTATTTCCACACACAAAAAAAACAAAACAAGCACCAAAAGAATCCCATAACATCAAGTGGCCACTAGATTTACCATTGGGCGACCACCCAACTCAATGTTGTTTCCACCAAATAAAAGAGAAAAAAAACCCACTAAGAAAATTTCATAGCATCAAGTGGCCACCCGATTTCAAGTAGCATCAAGCAACCACTTGATGTTGTTTCCACGAACAATAAATAAATAAATGAAACAACCATTTTAAAAATCCCAATCGAATGACCATTCAATTTTAAAGCAACCACTCAATGATGTTTCCACTAACAGAAAAAAACAATGAAATAACCACCCAAAAAATCCCAATTGGGTGGTCACTTGATTTCAAGTAACATTAGGCAACCACTTGATGTTTTCCACATTAAATTTATTAAAAACATAATGACTAAAATTAGCACAAAATAAAATAAAATTGTGTAAACAAAAAAAAAGAAATTTTCCTCTTTGAATGTAGGTTGAGTGCATCATAGATTTTGTGTAATTGGAGAAGGCAAGCTCGAACTCCCTCATCAACAAGCTTGCTGAAGATTGTGTAATGTTATGCTTATAAAAATTGATTTCCTTTGGAAGTTGCTACCATATTCTTAATTAAGACCATTGCACATTGCCCTTTGTTGTATGCTTCCAAAAGTTGTTCATACTCAAGTTTGAAATTATTGCCCATGGTAAGAACATCTTGATCAAACTCTCCCTCTCCATTTATAATCATCAATTGTTTCTGACCCCTACTATCTCTTCCCTTCACGTAAATGACAATAACCGCAATACAAACATAATTCCAATTTTGGACAAAACTTTTTAATTCTTAATTGAATTTGTGTGAAAATACATTAGAATCAATTCAAGATGGAAGCTTGAAATTAATGACACAATGGTTGTTGATTCAATAATAATGATGATATGCATATCACCTTTCTCAAAACTTTGCTTGGATTTTGATTTTATGCAAAAAAAAATCACTTTCACATACATCTTTTTTTTCAAAAGTTGTTCATTCATTTCAATATGGGGTGATTTCACCCTCAAAATGATCATGCTCAGAATAATCCTATTTATCAAATCACAACGTAAATATGCGTAGCTTGGATATTCCATGGTCCTATTCACAATTTGATCAAAGGTGCCATACTTGTTTAGTAACTTTGTTTCAAAAGCAACATCTCTAACTCCAAAATCTAAATCATCCACCCCAACAAACAATCTACCTTCCTTCATTACAATAGCAACCATTTGTGCAAAGAATAAAAAATTTACCAAAAGCAAATTGACAACAAACAAATGAAGAAAAAAAAAAAATGCACTTGGAAAGACACACACTTATAAAGGAACAAAAAAAAAAACACTCCAAAATGACAACATATGCAAAACACAATGTGCAATGTAATGAAGAACCAAAAACATCAATTGCCCAATGCTCTAATTTGGAATGGGTTTAACATTTAAACCTTAAACCTTATACTATTTTTTTCATTGATTTTATATAATTTTGACTATTTTTTACTTTAATTAAATTCATTCAACAAGGTTATCCATGATTTGATTGCTAAGTAATGGTTTGGAATGGATTTAAGATCTAAACCTTAAACCCTTTACTATTGTTTTCAATAATTTACATTATTTTGATTATTTTTAAATTTCAACTAAGTTCATTCAACAAGGTTATTCATGATTTGATGACTAAATAATGGTTTATAATAATGACTATTCAAATAGTATTATTTTTATTGTCCCATTTTTTCAATCGTTCACTTCATGGTTCATATGAACCTCAAACCATTTACGAGTTCACATGACAAATCCAAAATAGTTAAAATATTATAATTTGGATTAAAAAAATTACAACTTTATTGTAATCCTTTATGTATTTATCATTTTAAAACATCCTTTAAAATCTTTAAATGTATTTTTAAAATGGTTAGAACTTTTAATTTTGTTCAATTATGTGGAAAAATGTTTAACTCCCAACAAATTAAATTAAAATTTTATTTTAATATTTTTGGATTGCATGTATGAAATGTTTAGTTCCAAAATCAAATATCCTTATATTATATTTCATTTTCTCATCCCATCTTTTGATGATTATTTAATTTACTAGTTTATTCTAGTTATATTTTTAATTAGATTCAAAATCTTGAAAGTTTTTATTAATGTATTCATTGAAAGAAATTGAAATTATATTGATGTTTCTATTTCCAAAATTTAATAAAATACTCAACTTTATTTTCAAAATTCCATACATTTTTCAACATTTAAATAATGGTATAAAAAAATTATTGTGGTTTTGCGCAAACATTAAAAACCTCAATATATTGAAACAAAACTACTAAGATTTTATCTTGGAAAAAGCTAAACTACAAATTTTGTTTGATAATAAGAATTTTGATTGCTTGAAAATGAAAATATTTTTAATTTTTTAATAAAAACATTGTAGTCCAAAAAATACAAACATGCAACCAACTTGGTGCTAATTATTTCTTTAAGGAAGAGGGAGGGCACATCATCAAGTGACCACCTAGTTCTATGCCTTTTGTAGAGACAACGGAAAAGCATTAGGTGGCCACTCAATGTTAATCTTTGAAATTTGTTTTCTAATTTTTTTAAAAACCACCATGCAGCCACCCAATGTTATTCCTTTTTAAAAGAAGGCAAAGAATCAAGCAACCACCAAATATTAATTCCTAAATAAAAATGTAATTTAAAAAAAAAACCACCATGTGATCACCCAATGTTATTCCTTCCTTAAAGGAAAACAAAGAATTGGGTAGCCACCCCGTACTAATTCTTGAGAAAAAACAATTGTAATTTTAAAAAATCATGGATATATAAACATTTTAAAAACTATGCAAACTAAAACAGAATAGGGGCCATTAAATTACATGTGGAATAGAGCAATGTCCCAAAGCTTGTAAGGTCCAAAATGTAAACAATTTTAAATACAATAAAAAATAAAATTTATCCCCTTCATTTCCAAAAGGTGTATCTTTGTCAAATTTTAATGGATTTGAGCAATTTTTGTTGCATTGAATGTAATAAGTGGAATGTTTGCAACATCTTTATTTTTCAAAACTAATGGTCACCATTTTAAACTTGTGTTAATACCCTTTTCAAAAGGTGTGTGTGTACCTATTGAGCTACATTTGTTGGGTACCTATTGTGTTATAGCTACTAATTAGTTATAACATGGGCTTCAATTTTGTATTTTTGGGTGTAATGACCTTTTGGATCGACACAATACAAATTGTTTTTGAAACATTAGATACAAATATTTGCACACATAGAAGCTTCCATTCATTGAATATTATGTGTCAAAATGTTTTCTTAGAACGCATGTTCAATATCATGGTGATTATTTTATCACAAATAGAATATATATTGTTTCAGATAATAAATATTCTAATTTTTTCCACTTGGCCCTCATGAAAAAGAAAAAAAAAGAAAAATCCAAAAATGATAGCGCCACCCAATATGTTTTTAGTAAAATAAGAATTAAAAAATTTGGAAGTGGCTTTTAAAATATAAGGAAGTTGTCATATATATATTTTTTCAAACAAATCTTGAGGTTATATTTTTCATTTAACTTTTCTAAAAAAAAACTAAAATAAAACTTTTGAAATTACATAAAAATTACCAAGATTGACCACCCCAACCCCTATGAATAGTTAGTTAAACCCTCCTCACCCCACCCTAAAAACAACCCCTTAAATAGAAGGGAAAATCCCAAGCCCCCTTCCCATCCGGCCCCAAGCCCCCTTTGCCATCTCACCCCGAGGTACCAACTCAACCCAACTTAGCATTGCAAAAAAGAAAAACTTACACTAAACCCTAAACCCTAAACCTTATCCATTCAGCCTACTTTAGATTCACCGTCCCCTATACCCGTCCAAAGAGGGGATAGGGGGGTGAAAGCAGGTCCAAAGACAGGGTGAAGATAGGGTGACATTAGGGATAACTCTCTAATAATGTGTGCTCCAAATGCACTATGATTTGCCCCATTGGGGATCCTTATATAACTAGTTCAATCAATAGAAGGGTTGTGAAACCATGTAAAGGTGCATTCACACCTAATGTTTAAGTTAGTGTTAAGTGAAAATCTAGGTGGCATCTTAGGTGGCACCCCAATGTTAATTAAATGGGTGATTATTTAAGATTAAGTGAATGTTAACATAAAATCTTCGTGGTAAATAGGTTTAAGGTTCTAAATGACTACCTTGGTGTTTAGGGGACTTAATAATACTAGAGTCCTTAACACCAAGGGCGTGAATGCACCTTAAGTAGGTTATTACATCAGGGTCAAAAGACTTTTTTAAAACCTAATCTAGCCAAAGCAACTACAGAATAGTCTTTGAAATGTGTTGGGGGGGGGGGAAGGTACTTTAGGTTCAAGCTTGGGGGGGAAGTATTGGGCAACTTTTTAAATGTCCCTTCACTTCCCACTATGCTTATGGCCCATATGGCCAAGAATCACTCAATTGCCATTGTGGTGGGCCTTATTCTCTTTGGGCAAACCCTAAAAGTTATTATACCTATAATGCTTGAGTGGCTGGAATTGAGCACCCAAAGGGGTTTTGTCATCTTGTAATTCAATGTGCCCACTTCTTCTTGTGGGCAAAATAAACCAATCAAAACACAAAAATGAAAAAAAACCCATCAACTAGAAAAAGTTTGCTCATTCCTAGAATAAAAGCACCAAACCTAAAAATAAGGAGGAAGCTTCAAAAACATCCCTTCCAAAGCATAAGGAAAGAAGCATGTTTCCAAATGAATGGAATTGTGTGTGTGTGTGTGTGTTAGAAGAAGCAATCACTTAGATGTCAGCAATTTACTCAAACAACACCCAACTGCTAGCTAGGTGTTAGCAGCATGAAAAATTTCTAAGTTTGGTCCCCAAAACTCTACTTTAAAGCTTAGTTAGATCCACTAAATATTTATTAATAGAATTTGTTGCCACACCATATGCTAACATTTTGATGGTAAACTGTAAAGCCCTAAAATCTCAATAGCATTTCTCATATGAATCATTGTCTCATTGCAACTTCCTTAATTTTAAGAAACAATTCTCTCCTCGTCTAAAAACTAGCTATTTAATTATTCATCAAACACATGTTGTAATACAAAGTAATCATGAAAAATGTGAACATGCCCTACCTATTTATTTCTCTCTCCGTGTTTAGTGAACGTTGAAACTTGCTACAAGTCTTCCTCTATGCTTCTTCCACCATCTATCCTAATGAATTAACCAAGACTATGCAAGCTATTTTGTGGACATCATCATCTTGCAATTCAAATTACAATTAAACATGAAGGTTATTTTGTATTTAATTCCAATGGTTCATTGTAGTTGTCAAATTGCATTTATTATGTGACTATAAAAACTTACAAATCTTTTGCAATGCATGCATATAATTAGAAGAGTTCACACAACCAAGCAATGCAAAGTAACAACATGCACTCAAGAAGTTCACACAACTAAACAATGTATACTAACCAAACGACCTAAAACTACAACACATGCATGACCTTTTCAAGCAACCAAACAAACCAAAGTTGTGACACACATGCGAATAACTTCACACAACTAAGCAATACAGAGCTAGAAACGACATGATTGTGGATTTAAAGTTGGGATGCACTTTGCAATGCACACATAAGAAAGTTCATACAATTAAGCAATGCCCAATTGGGAAAAACACGTTGTTGCAAAGGTGTCACACCATGTAAGACAATGGTGAACTTGATTTTCTATTGATGGTGGAGTTCAACAACGGGTCAAACAAATATTAACACCAAGAGTCCAATCACATGGATTTGTAAAGTGTTGTTTTGGAAACATTTGGGAAATTGTTGGTGAACTTGTACTATGCAATCAAACAAAATTGAATTTGACAATAATTCACTTAAAGATCATGACCCTAGCTTGGTGCATGGTCCACTCTTGGGGGGGAGTTTTAAAATATCATTTTTGAGATGAAAGAAAATTATGATGAGATCACATTTCGCTTAATGATTTGTAAATAATAAATTTAATGATTTGTAAGCTTAAGAATCATACTCTCAAAGTGATTCCCATCCATTTACATGAGAATTTGAAAACCAAATCACTTTCAATTGAAAATTTGATTTTTTTTTTTCAATGGCTATAAATTTTCCCATGAGAACTTTTGATTTGGATCCCAAATGGGAAAATACTAAGCCATTAAAATTGTAAGATTCATAGTTTGATACTTTTGAGACTTCCATTGGGAGTTTTAGGAAATCGACAATATTTTTTATTTAGCCTTCATAAAAAGTTACATAACACAAATTGTAAAGTGGAGAATTATTCATGTTAACCCATAGTTCGTCCATGCACAATTTTGGTTTCAAATGAAATAATCACCATTTTTCTTTGGTTTGCATAGTTTGAAATGTTTGGGAGGTCAACTTGAGGATCTAAACCTAACATTATGCCAACACCTTGAATACATGTGTGCATTACTTATATTTGTAATCATTTGTGACATACACAAGTCCATAATTGTATACACAACTTAGATTTGTTGTTATCATTAGTCATTCCATGGTTGTAGTCATACAAACCATGAATGTAGTCATGACAAACATATCCAATGGCATATGTATTATGACATGGCCAAAAACAATTGTAGTCATATATGGGCCATGAGATTGGTTTGACTATAATCATGTAAGTCACAAGTATTCAATTTGATTCAATTATTCATGTATATGTGCCATGGTAAAAGTGATGAATTTAGTTTGACTATTATCAAACTAAATAAAATCAAGTTACCCAAGGACACCTAAAAATGTAAATGATGGGTAGATTATTTTGCTTATAAATATTATGTTGTTTAAAAGGATTTAGGGTTTAAAATTTGCCAACTAAATGTGATTAAACATTTGTTTGCACATGAGAGATCCTATTTTTTTTTAAACATATACATTTACCTCAATGGAATATTCAATATAAAGATCCATTATTGAATAAACATCTTTTTAATTCAAAAAAAATGTTTGAAATTAATTTTCACATCACATTTTCAAATATTTATTGTTAGTCATTTTAACCTTGCCACCATGATTAAAGTTGGGGCAAAACAAAGGAATGGGGTTTGAACAGTTCAAAAGCGTGCCAAGGTTTCAAATGAACTCCCAAGGGTTGAAAGAGTAGTGTGCAAGTGCAAGAAAAAAACCTTCAAGATTTTAAAATGTACTCACTTTTGGAATGAAGTTTTGGAGTGTTCCTAAATCTTTGGATCAAAATAAGAGACCGACTTGTTTCCAAATTGAATGTTGTTTGGAACATTGAAAAGGTCTCAAAGAATGTTGTTATAAATTGGGCTTACATTGCCCCCCAAAAAAATAATTATTGCATAATTTATAATTCTTTGAAGGTTTAAAAGTGAGTCAAATTATCAAAATGATTCCTAACCATTTAAATGATGATTAAAAATGTGTAAAATAAAATTCAATTGACATACATTCTTACAAAGTTTTTTTTTAAAGGATTATAAAATATTATAACTATTCATATCACAATATTATAATATAGATTATGGAAAAATATATATAACTTTAAAATTTTAAAAACAAATATAATTTTTGAAAATAAATAATTATTCGTTTTGTCATTGTGAAAACTGACCCTAGGCTACGATAATTATGCTTTTGACTTAGATTAATGGGGGAATCATGTTTTTGTAATTCTTGTCCTTTTTAAATTGCAAGTTTCTATTTGAGCCTTGACTCTTAGTGTCTTTGCCCTTGGGGCTGATTTCAAACTTTTGCACCAATAGGAATGCTTGAGTTGGGGTTGCAGGGGAAGAGGTTTTTTTTTTTTCATTTTTCCTTTGTTCCCAACATGTTCCCTTCAAGTTCCCAATGGGTTCTCATCAAGTTCCCAATATGTTTTCCTAGGTTCCCATTGTGTTCCCCAAGGGGTGTTCCCAATAGCACCTCGCTTTAAACCCCTATGTTTTGCCCAAAGTCCTCCCCTTCTCATCTATATAGGTGGGCCAAAGGAAGAGGCACTCCATCATCTTTCCATAGAATCTTTTATTTTGGGGAGCCTCCATAGTTTCCACTTTTTTTTTTTTGGTG
>Ga0209208_10003685_pt1 | contig 21916 bp, 19 predicted proteins | sample S1TSphfallax_3_FD_187694 | JGI IMG/M metagenome (GOLD analysis project Ga0209208, IMG submission 187694) | Host-associated microbial communities from peat moss isolated from Minnesota, USA - S1T2_Fd - Sphagnum fallax MG (SPAdes) (version 2) | ecosystem: Host-associated > Plants > Peat moss >...
AAATGGGGGTTTTTTTTTTTTTTTTTTGGTGCTTCCACTCACACTCTATTGGTGGGGACTTTGGATTTTTTAGGAATCTGGGGGTTCATTTCAATGGCCCAGATTTTCTAGGAGGTAGATTCATGGATGGCCCTGGAAAGGGAGAGAAATGGACTAGGTAACCCGTGAGAGCAGCCCGGATACCCGGAAAAAAAAAATGAGCCATGGGAGTGGCGAGTTTTTTTTTTCCATTAACTGGGCTGCTCGACTCAGTACGGGTTGTAAAATGAGACCTGTCCACCAATGGGGTGATGCCACGCCGCTGATTTTTTAAGGAGGAACCAGTTATGGGTGGCTAGAAAATGAGCTCACCGGGTGATACCCTAGGAGCAAGATGTTTCCAAAATAAGCCCTTATTTTGGGAACGGCTCACTCCGAGGACAATAAACCCTCATGTAAAGACCGGCCGGAAACCGCTTTTTTTTTAGAGTATCCGGAGGTTACGTTATTAAATAGCAGAGTTTTTCATCGTCATAGAGGACTAGCATTTCGTTTTTGGGGGAGGTACATTTAGTTCACAAAAGGCTTCTCTCGTTAATAATTAAAAGATTTTTATTAATAAAAATTTGTGCTTTTTTTTTTCACCTTTCAATGTCACAAAAAATTCAGAGAAATATAAATTAAACAGGTTTCCAGATTAATGAAAAAAAAAATCTAATTTTTTTTTTAACTTCCAAAAAATTCACTAAACATAAATTTGAAAGAGCGATTAAAAGAAAAAAAAATCAGGAAAAAAAAAAACCAAACACACATACAATAAACAAAATTAAATACATTAAAAAAAAATCAATTGGCATTTAATCATGACAAGATTAGAAAGCAAATCATGAAAATTTTGATTGACATTTAACCAAATGATCATCAATGTTTGAAATGAAATTGGATACAATCTTTGAAGTTTTGTTACTAAATAGTTCACATGTAAAAGTGAGAACCAAAACAAACATTACCAAATCAAGAATTGTAACAAGGTACATAACAAGCTAACTACAATAAAAGGATCTAAATTTGAGAATGTAATGCTACAATTAGTAGGGTTTTGAAATTGGTACCCACCAATATTGGTGATGATAGAAGACCTTCTATCATACCTTGACATGATCTCAATCATCTCCGCAAACTCCCAAATAGCAAGGTCATCTTGAAAATTTGGAACAAATACATTAGTAGTTCTTTTATTTTGAGTGCAAACATCTATTAGATTGTCTTTTAACCATTGGTGTTACGTTCATGTTTTCTTTGTTCTCCAAATGGTCCACAACCACAAAAGGGTCCACAACCATCGTAAGTGCACAACTCACATTTGCCTTGTGAAAAGACAATGACGTGATTGAATCACAAAACAAAAAATCAAATTGAAACAAAGGTTAGAAGAAAAATCCTACCTTTAACTTCTTTGAAACTTCATGTTCTTTGAAGAAGGCCCCATCAAAGGATAAAAAATGATCATCACATATTTCATAAAAGATAATATGTTTCATAACACAACTTTGAACCTCAATGTTTGTCTAATCATACCTATAAGTAGTATATAAAACAACATCAAACAATAAAAACTAAAAACATACCTCTTCCAATCTTGTTGGTAATTCTTACCAATAAGACTAAATATCTTCGTTAACCACTTGCTTAAAGGTCATATCATATTCTTATCAACAAGAATCTTCATAAACCAAACTCGGTCTTTATTTGAAAAGACTTTCAATTTCATAATCAAGAATAAAAGATGAAGATTTGGCTCACCCCAATGTGGTTGATGCATCATCAATGTTTTAAAAATGTCAACGACATTTTGAATGTAACAATTCACAATTGACCAATAATCATTGGCAACACAATGATCAACCGAAGATTTCCAATTCACACTCATCCCTTGCTTATACCTACACAACATTATAAATCATATCCATCATAGGCCACTAATTGCAATCTTAATAATGCATGAACATATATTTGAAACATATGCTAAAAGTTCTTAAAATTAACTTTCACACAATAATATTTGTTTAAACACACATTTTTAACATCTTGTACCATATACTTACAATCAATAATTGGTACTTTTTGGTAAATGTTTATTTATTTTAGAAAACAAGGTTCAATAATTTAAATTTAAATTTTCCAAAATTTTCAATAGTTAAAAAATAACTATGCAAAATACACCTTCTATTTTATATGTGTAATAGTACCCTAATGGTTGGGACAATAAATAATTTTTCACAAGTTGGGAGTTTGATTTTCAACTATTTTGGCAAATGTTACTATTTCTTTCATTTTTTTGATTGAACCTTTCATAAATTTTTTTGTTGAACATAAGTTTTAGGTATGGCATAAACTACAACATTCTATATATTAACTTACACACATTAATGATTGTGTAAATGTAAATTTAAAGTAAAAGATGCCTATCATAAAACTATCCTAAACCCATTTTGAAAACAAAATATGAAATGTCTTAATAATTGCCCTAGTTGGGTTTTAAAGCATATTGAACCCAATTTCATGTATCATGAATGGTGGTGATGAAGGTTTTAATGTGATGTAAAAACAACCTTTGGATGACACTTGAAGACTAAACATTTTCAAAACATGGAAAATTTAACCCAAGTTTAATTAAATGACATCAAATTTTCATGATCTTCACTATCTTTGAGTTTTTATCCATTTCTTTAATAACATAGAACACAATTCCATTGAAACCATTTGCTTGTCTATAACTTTGAAAGGACAACAAATGAAGACATTAAAAGCATGGAAAGTTACAATTGATCATAGTCAACCATTCCTTTGGATCAACATTCACTAATTTTTTATAATTCTTATTTCGTGCTCATCCATATACTAAAAATAGCCAAGGTTTTGAAGATGAACCTTTCCAATGTCCTTAAAAACAAAGCCCAACGTCATCTACATAAACTTGCCAAATGCAAGAGCCATACCTCCTACCCAATCCCTAACATAATCTCTAATTTTATATCGCAATGGATATTTATCATTTCCAACCTTTAATTTGGAATTATATTTGGATTTAACTCAAGTTTAAGATTTGTTTTTGGCTTGTATAGTCATGGTGAATTGAATAATGTTTTTTTTTAATGTGTTGATAGAAAACATACAACTAAACAAACAACGAAAATCCAATTCTCACCTATAAGGAGAAGCCATACAAAGAAAATTTTGTTTATAAAGAGGAGCTACACTTGAAAAGGTTTAACAACAGAGGCTTGAGGATAGTAGGATGTTTATGCAAGTTAATACTACAATGTATATATTTCTCTTGCACCTAGGCATCTCCCAAGCCCTTATAAGGATTCATCTAACTCCCAATCCAATCCCTCATAGATTTAGTATGGAATTTTGATTTTTAAAATCCAAAGTGGACGTTATAATTCATTGTGCAAACCTCATGCACAATTTACATTAGGTTGCAATAAACTTTCCACAAGTAGCATAATGTCTTTGCCATATGCTTATAATATGTGTGTATAATGCATAAAATTAATGTATTTCAAGCTAGTAGCTTGGACTGTATAGTCAATTTAATCATGATGTTATTAAAGTAAGAACCATGGTTTTGAAATCATGTGTAACCAAGGAAATTTCCCATTTGCAAGCTTGTGCAAGAAACTTGGTTTTAACAAATGTATATGAAAGAACAATATATATATGAAAACAATTATTCCTACCTTCTTGATTTAATTTTTTAAACTTTAGCTTTATTTAGTAATTTCTTTAAATTTTTTTTTGCATGGCTAAAATCATGTTTAGTGATTCTTTAGTAACCATCATCAAGATACACAATTGAAATCACATCAATGAGAACTCTAGTAAGCATCATCTATAGTAAAGTTTTTTTGGGATTACCATCCAAGATTTCTAGTGATCATCATGTTTAGTTGATCATGGGTTTATTAATTAACATTCAAATTATTCCTTGACCTCAATTCATATAATCTTTTGTGACAAATATGTGCAATTATTCTTGAATAATAATATTACTTTCACGATATCAAAGCTTGGGTTTCTGAATAGTGTGTTGGGTGTTACAAACAAAATTTGTTATCCAACTACATACATTGATATCTAGTGTGTTTGATTTTTCATTTGATTTTGTTAGAGTCTATAAGCTTCTTACACACACATGTGTTAAGAAATTGACACTATCCCAACAAGATGGTAGGAGAAAATTCTTTCTCCATGGCTCATTCCAATAGCCGAGAAGGCTTAAGAAATTATGTTGTTTAAAAGGTCAAGTTTAAAATGATCTTAAGAAGATAAAAGTTTTGGGATGTGATTGTTGCAAGTGGATCAACTACAATTGTTGTTGCAACAATTAGACCAACCACAACAATTGGAGCAACCAAAGCATTTCCAACATCATTTTCATTTTCTTCTATGGTAACACAACAACCTTCAACCAAAACAAAAGTTCTTGCACTCTAGGATCAAAAAAACAAAGCAATTGCCATACTTTTTATTTATGTTAAAAATGATATTATACTATTCATAGCTAACCAAAATGACCCAACCATCTACTAGAGTGTATTTCAAAATACTTACAAAAATAATAATATGGCCAAAACATTGTTATTGATGAAAAAGCTATACATTTCCAAAATGGAAGAAGAGAAGACAATTGTTGATTTTGTGCGTAATTTCAAAAAGATAACATCTTTGCAAATTGTAGGATAACTAGTTAATGACAATACTGTTGTCCATATGATGTTTAATGAATTACCAACAAGCTTTGAAAGTTTTGTACAAGTGATAATTGGATAAGTGCAACTCCCAACTTTCAACAAACTCGTCTCCAATAAGCTTTTCCATGAAAAGCAACAATGTGAATCCAAGTTGGGCAAATCAGGAAAAGATGAAATTATTCTACCTTAAACCTTAACAACATCAATGACTTGTCACTATTAACTACACATTTGGATCAAGATCAAAGTTGGTATTTGGATTTAAACACCTCTTAGCATATCACAAGTAATCCCAATGTGTTAATGAAATTACAAAAGGGTGTTGGTCCATCAAGGATCAAATTGTTTACAAAACACATTCACATAGTGGAAGGCAAATGTGTGGTCCATTTTCCTCACAATGAAAAAATGACCCAAGTCTCATAAGTTCTTTATGTGCTAAGTGTAACAAAAAAATATGCTTTCAATTACAAGCATCATAAATAAAAGTTGTCATGTTTTTGGTAGTAGACAATGTTGGATCATTAATTCCAAAGATCCAACAAAGGTGGTGGCAATCAAAAATGTTTAAAAGTGATGGCAATGGATTTTACAAACCCTAGCTATAACATCTTTATTGAAAAGGAGTCCCCAATAACATTATGGCATCAAAGATTTCAACACCTCAATTATCAAAGATAACATGAACTATTTAGATCATGATTTGTCATGGGAATGCCAAAATTGCCATTGTCCAATTCAATATGTGGAATGTGCATGGTTGGGAAGGAGCATAATGTTAAAGGCTTAAACAAAGCTTAATACATGTAATTAAGAAAATTTGGGTATTTCCATGGCAAGGTGTACACAATTTGTGTCAAAATTTGAAATACATATATCAAAGATATTCACATATAAAATTTCACTCATTTTGAATTTTTCTAAAGATCACATATAATTGATTAGAACCAATATAATAAAATAAGTTATATAAAGCATGAATATGCACTTGATTTATATGTTTGTATTTATGTAATTGTACACCTATATTTTGATTAAAAATATTTTAAACACCTTGCTTAATAGCAATTTACCATTTTTCATGATTTAAAATTTTCACTTTTTCTTTCTAGAAGGATAAAAAAAACACTTAACCCAATTACATTTTTAATGTGATAACATTTTACAATTTAAAAAGCTCATAATCATCAACATTATCATAACATAATGTATTACTAAACATTTATTTATCATCTAATATGAACATCATTTCTTTTAAATAAATAGAAAATTTTCATGGAAAAGATTTCTCATTATGGTTTTTTCTTTGTATGTGAAAAAATTCATGAATAAATTTCCATGAAAACTAATATTTCTTAGTTTCTTCATTCTATATTACAATTTTTGTGACAAGTTCCTATAAGTTAGAAATGTACTCCAATCAACCATTTCATTGTCCAAATGTGCATTAATTTCACAACATAATGAAATTTTATAATGTTATTCACCTTTAATTGCATAATTCTATCACAAAATCTTTTCCAAATATTTAGACAGGCACATTAAATGTGTTGTAGTGAAAATTGTCAAATTGTGACTATTTTTTGTGTATACCATAACACAAAAATACCCAATTAGCTCATCCATTTAGATATTTGTGGGCCCCTTCCATGTCCTTCTTTGGCCAAGTCTTGTTATTTCATTAAATTCATGGAGATTAGAGTAGGAAAAGTTGGATGTATTTCATGAAGGTTAGAAGTGAAACATTTGTTGTATTAAAAATATTCAAATCATTGGTTGAAAATTTGAAAGATCTCAACATCAACACATTGTGCTTGAATCAAGTAGGAAAATAACTTTGTTTAAGGAGTTCAATGAGTTTTTTCAACAACACGGTATTGCATGACAATTCAAAACTATAAACACTCCTCATGAATAGGTAGTAGCGGAATACAAGAATAAAACCATCTTGGACAAAGCTATTGAACATGTCATTGAACATCAATGTTACATTTTTTTGTGGATGGAGGTTGTCAATACTACCACATATCTCATGAACATGGAATGACATATTCCATAAGAGTTTGATATTAAGAAAAAACCCAAGGTTGACAACATGAAAGTCTATGGTTATTTGGTATATGTTTTCACACCCAAAGATCATAGAAACAAGCTGAAAAATCATAGTAGAAAATGCATGTTTAGTCACTATGATGTTTAATCTAAAACATATCGATGTTATGACCCAACAACAAAGGAAGATATCATCACCAAGGATGTGGTCAATGACAAGTCAATAGTCAATTTACATTAAATTCACGACCACAAGGTGCATGTTGAAATGATTATTATTCCATTCAACAATGTTATCAATTTTCCATATTGAAGTGGCATTTCTTAACCAAGTAATTACACCCATGGTGTCAAATTGTGGCGCAAGTTCAAATGTTGATTTTAATCATGAACACCCAAAACAAAATCAAGCACTTGCAAATGCTCACAAACCACAATGGCAAGTCACCTTAAAAGACCACCTAGATCTTCATTGGATTATATTATTCTGTAAAATTCCAAAAACCAGTTAGTTATGCAAAAGCGATAGATTAATTGCATTGGAGAAAAGTCATGTAATCCAAAATTGATTCCATCCACAAGAATCACACATGGTGACTTGTAGATTTATTTCTTGGAAAATGACCAATTATTCCAAAATGGGTCTTCAAAACCAAACGACAAGCCAATGGTGCATTAAAAAAATTCAAAACAACATCAGCAGCTTACGATTTTGAGCAATTAAAAAAATTGAATATGAATTTTTTTTTGCACTGGTCATGAAATGGACTACAATTTGTTTAATGATGATTGCAAATTGGTTTCATGAAAAGACGGAAAATTAAACATCTTGATGTGAAGACCACATTTCTTCATGGAAATACTCAAGAATTTTTTTTCATGTTGTAGCTAAAAGGATAAACACAACTCATAAAAAAACAAAAGGTTTGCCTCCTCTTGAAGGCATTTCATGGCTTCGAACAAACATCAAGGCTTGGTACATCAAAATTGACAATTTCCTTCCCACTTTTGGTTAATTTCATAGCAAATTATACCACAACTTGTATTTTTTAGTTCAAGGATGATGTTATGTGGTTCTAATCTTTTATGTTGATGATTTGATTTTGACTGGAGACAACACTAAAAAGCTTGAAATCCTAAAAAAAAATCTTACCAAACAATTTGAAATGATCAAAGGTCAAAGCATACTAAGGTGGAGTCATTTTTGGCATATGTGGAGTCCATGTTAGTGTTAAAATAAAAGTCCATTTTACATTGTAATAGAAAGAATTATATTGCACAAGTCATATGGCAAGGATAAACAATTTTTTTTACTTCTAAAATTTATCAATTGTAGATAATTGTATAAAACATTCATATTAAAAAAATGAGAAGTTGAATTATTAATTCAAATGAATAAAAGACTTCATAAAAAAATCCATATTTCATTGTATATCTCAATTTATGGTTTTCAAATTCTTTCAAATTTGTCTTCCTTTGTATCAATGGCATCATACTGCATTCTATGCCAACAAAAAAATCAACTAAACATTTTAGTAAATATAACGAGTTCGTAGTCATATTATATGGACTATGACACTGGGTTCTTAGCATTTCAAAAGTCCAATATGTTATAGTGACTCAAAATATATTCATGAAATTCATACAATATGATCATTTCACATGTAGTATTATTTTTTTGAGTCATGTTCACATATTATTCATTTATATTTTGTTCCATTGCCCATGATTAATAATTCAACAAGTTGTGACAAGATTGTGTATTCCACTTTAGTGTGCTTTCACTCTAAACATGCATTTCATGAACCTCTACATAAGTATAGAATTTATCTATGGTTTAGAGGGGACATTGCTTGTACAATGAAACTATGTATCAAAAATACTTTGCAAGTTTGAAATGCAAGATTGTCAACTTGCAGCAACTCCTATGAATGAAAACATTTGATTATGAGCATATATGAATTTAGAGGCTATGGATGTTATGTCTTATCAACAATTCAAGGGAAATCTCATCTTTCTCACACACACGCACTCAAACATTACATATCTAGTGAATGTTATTAGTATATTTATCAACAACCTTCACGAAGTTCATCTCAATGCGACCAAACACATTCTTTGATATGTGAAAGGTACTCTTAAATTGGGACATTCTTTCGTCATGAAAACAAGACCTCCTTGACAAGATGGGTGGATGCGGATTGGGCATGTGATTTTGATGATTGATAATCCACCACATGGATGTTTTTCAAACTTGGACACAACCCACTATCTTGGACCAATAAGCTTCAATTACTATATCAATGTCTAACATTAAAGGGTAAAAACATGGTAAAATATTCAAAAAAGTGAATGTTTATAGATTTTTTATGTATCATGCATATAAATCCAAAGAAGTAGCCAAAAAATGGGTGGAAATATAATTATAAATCATCCCACCCCTCTATTATTATTATAACAATTCATTTCTAAAAAACATTAAGACTAGATTTTTTTTTAAATAGACCAAAAGTATCCCCATTTGCCAAGTGGTAAATTTGTAAATGGGGATACTTTTAGTCTACTTTTAATATTTAGTTACCCTATTATTTTTGGGGATATAAATATATATCACTATAGTTTTAAGGGGTGACCATAATAGAAAATACAAAATCTATCTATTAAAACCTATTTACCACACTTTACAAAAGTCCACATTACAAAAAAAAAAAAGATGAAAAATAGATTGCAAAATCTACCTTCAATCTACTTTTACAATGTGGAGTTTGAAATTTAATGCACAATAGTGAAAAGTTATTTTATCTTTAATCATTCAAATCAAAATATTCAAGATACAAATGGTTTATGATGGATTTTGTTGTTTATTTTGTTCTACTTGTCAAGTAGATTGCCAAGGATATTATTGTGCACTTTAACATGCTTATGCCCTAAAACAAAATACACATCTTTTTCAAAAATTGTGTTAAAGAAACGTCATGGTTTTCAACCTTATTGAAATAACTACAAGCTCTAAAGGATGGACCAATATAACTTCTATGTGATAATTGAAATAACATTAAACTTGTACAAAATCATATTTTTCATGCGTGAATGAAACACATCAAAATTCAACATCATTACATTAAAGAAAAGGTGCAAGCAATGGAGATTCAAATTTTCTTCATTTTTAGCACAACAACAAATAGACATTTTCACAAACCATTAGGATTGCTCAATTTCAAAACTTGTAAACCAACATTGGTGTGGTTGATCTTCTTAAACTATATTCATTGCTTAAGAGCCAAGGCAATCTTTGGTCTTCATTCATAGTTTTTACATAATTTAGATCATAAAGGTTAGGAGTAAGGAGGGGTAAAGGAAATTACTCATGCCTTATTTTATTTTATTTTTAGACTTTAGCTCTATTTAATACAAAATTAAATTATATTTTTGCATGGCTAAAATCACATTCGATGACTCTTCAATAAGTAATGTCAAGATAGATGACTAAAGTCACGTTGGTGAAAAATCTAGTAAACATCATTTACAACAAAGCGTTTAGATAAGATTAATGTCGAAGATTTTTAATGACCAATGTGATGCTTAGTTGATCATAGGTTTATTAATTAATATTTAAATTGTCCCTAAACTTCAATTGACAGTTTCATAAATCTTTTGTGACATTTCTTTGTAGCTATTATAAAATAATATTATCACTTTCAATATATTTTCCCTCCTTCACTTTTGTATTTATATTGTTTCGTGTTTATGTTTATCGTCATGCATTTCATTAAATGTTCCTTGGCAATTGGGTCATTTATAGTTGATGAATTATTTTTCAATCAAATTTCAAATTTTCATGTTGTGGCTCCACCTCCAATACCAAGAAGCTTCCCAAGATTTTTTTTTTATTTCTCAAGAATGGGGATGTGGTGATTGGCTACACCTAGGATTGTGTACATAATACTTAATGGATGTTGGTCAATGGTTCAAAGATCTATGTTCCAAAAGGGTTTAATTAAGTACAACAAAACAAACATTATTACTCTTATGAATACTCGTGTGAAAACTACACATATGAGGTTGTTTGTTCATAGGAAACAATAACTTAGTGAGAAGGTGGCAGAACTTGCTACTTGTGTTCAACAATCTAGGAAGAAAAGAACAAGTTAATCTAGTTATGCAATTATTGCATTTTTTGGTGCCACAAACCCCTACAAAAAAGCTAATGGATATCAATAGTTTTTGGAAAATTTGGTGCCATATATTTGCAAGAAATACAAGCCCTTGTCCACTTATGAAAATATTTTGTTTTAGAGGTTAATGTTACACCAAAACCTTTGTGTTTTATTTCATTCTCAATCTTTTTTTGTGGAAGAAGTATTGCCAACCATGGTCAAGAAAAACATGGACCATCATGTTTTACCAAATCTTGCATTTATAACTATAGTTTTTGTTAATTTTGACTTATGGATGTCTTGCAACAGTGTGGATAATTTTGCTCTAATAATTAATTCCATGAATGACATTTGGTGCCATGCATGTTATTGTTGGGTTGTTTGAGGTGAATGAGAACAATTGGGCAGTCTATGGTTGTACATTTGTAAGTTTTGTTGGATAGATTTGGTTTATAACATCGAGTTATTGCATTTGTAAAGGATGAAGACATTAATTTGTTTGTTATGGTAGCATTTATGCATTCTAGTATTGGTTGTGAACCCCTAAAGATTTTTAAGGTTTATGAGGGCACATGCTTTGGGCATCTGATGTCCGAGGCTTGGTCAATATGTAAGAGATGATGACAAAATATCTATTGAATTGAAAAATGTCAGTGTGAAATAAACATAAAGTGGATTATAAACAATTATTACATGGACCAAAATGTCAAGGAAAGGGAGGTAATAATGGGCATGGGTTTGTTTTGAAAGTGGGATGCAACATTGCAAATTGAAAACTTTTGTGAAGACCATATTTGCTAGTATGGTCATCATGTTTGAAAAAACCCTTGAGTTTAAAAATGTCATCATTATTTGTTATGGTATACAAAAATATGTTGTTTTATAAGAAAGAATACCTAAAGCCCAAGTGTGGGCTATTGTTGAGGCAATCACCTTTACACTGAATCATGTTGTATTAGCCTATGTGATGAATCAAAGTTGGAAGGGGTCATTAGTTGTTTTCAAATGCCTTGACAACAACCATTACTCTTACTATTGAAATGGAAGTTACACTATTATAGATTTCTAGCAAGTTTTAAATGTTTGACCCATTTGAGGCCAAGATCCTCCTTCAACAAAAGAACATGTGGTTGGAAGTGATAAAGATAATCAAACCTTTTTTCGAGTTTTTGAAGTCTTTTGATGTGGGACATGTTCATAACATGGTGGTTATCATGTTGGATCCATGTTTCAAGGCTTTGCACATTGTGGAAAAGTTGGTGGGATGTGGGTATGCAATCCAATTGGCATCTAAATATGATGTCAAGGTTGTTGTTCCTTTTTTGATGGTTTGTTTTGATCGGCTAAACCCTACTACCATTACATCTGTTATTATAGTTTATTTTGCAGAACAAGAACTTGAACTTGAAGAAGACATGTTCAGTGTGGGGTTTCAATGAATGAATCTTCAAGAGAATTATCTGTATTTAGGATGCTTTCTATTTTCTCATTTGCATGTGTAGATCCACTAGCTTGGTAGTGGATGCATGAGCGTTAGTTTTTTAATGTGGCTTTCCTTGCAAATTATAGGAATTTTTTGTTCCTAGATAGATATTGAATGTGTTTTTTATCTTGTTGAAATGTTTACAACTTTAAGGTGATGCCACTTGGAAATGGAAAACACAAACTAAATTATTATCGTGGTGAAGTATTAACCTAATGACTTGTGTGCCAATTGCAAGCCACATTCAAACTTCAAGCAATACTTGAAAGTAGAAGAATCTTTGGCAAAAGAAAACTACAATTTAATGGAAGAAAATAAATTGTTTAAATAATTGGAGGTTGATAATGCTTAATTTTGTTGGGTTAAGGTGGGTTTGTGTTTTGTCTGGGTGGGGCAAGGAACTTGTATTGCAATTGGGTACAGTTCTTCATAGAACTTGGGTTCAATTTCCCCACAACTTACTTTAAATTTGTTTGTGTTGTTGTGTTGCTTTTGTTTTTGGAAATTCAGGCTGTTGTTGTAAGTTTTTTCTTAAGCAATATAGTTGGAAATTTGATATGCATATCTTTTGTTGCATATTTGCCATGTTTTGAAAATTGAAAACCAACATATATACATAATTAACAAACAAATATATATTTAAAAAAAAGTGTAATTGAATACTATAGTAAAATTGATTTTTTTTGGGAATATATATCCTTCTTTGTCCAAATTTATAAAAAAAATCTTCTTTGGTATCCATAGGATAGGTGTAAAAGTTGATAATTGAAACAACATTGGTACCTACCTATGCCCTACCTAATATTACATAGTTGTAATACTCTACCCACCTATTGCTTATACCCAACTACCTTTTACCTTCAAAGTACCTAGTATAGGTAGTAAAATGTTTTTGTGTTCATATTTTTTATGATGCCATTTTATGTCATCATGTGGCACCAAAAGTGTAGTGCATTGGTTAAGGACTTCGTTTCTCCTTGTAACGGTGAGAGGTTCAACTTTCATTTTAACTAGGCTAGGCTTGAGTTATAGGTAGGCTAGCCTAAATAAACTTGGGTAAATAGGGTTAGGTAGGTAGGCTATGTTAAGTAGGTTTGAATATTAGGTAGGTAAGCTAAACTATGTAGGCTTGAGTAGATAGCTTTAGGTAGGTAGACCATGTTAGATAGGTTTGATTTGGTACGATAGGTAATGTAAGCTGAGATAGGTAGGTTATATAAATTTGGGTAGGTAGGTTAGGATAGGAAAACAATGTAGGTTCAAGTGTGCAGGCTCCATAAGTCTGAGTAGGTAGTCTATGGTAGGATAAGTAGCAATTCTTTGAAGTGTTAAAAGTCTAAATGTATTTGAAATTGCAATATATGAATGGTGAATAATACTATGATCTAGCACCTGTGTTGGTACCTTCACCTTTTTGAGTGAGGCTTGTTAGCAATCATATTAAGCTCAAAAAATGCTTGATTTGAAGTTAGAGACCCTGATTTACTCTCCAAATGGAATATTTGTAATATTAATCTAAATGGATTTTGTGATTTTTACCATGGTACTAAGGTGAGTGTTTTTTCACCTAAGGCCTCAAGCTGCATATACAGGGGGCCAGGGTGAACCAGAACCCACACTGGCACCTTTGCAAGGGATAACAAAGGAGATATGAAAATATATATTTCTATATAGTTGGTTACCTACCTATCAGAAACTGATATTGAAATTTCTATTGAATTCTAAAAAATCAAGTGATTATAAGCCCCAAAAACCATTAAAATTTCACATTGCAAAAATTAACCCAAAAAAAAAATGCTAGTAAGGACCTCATTCACATCAAGGTTGCTCAAATAGCTACCTTTGGCCTTGAGAACATGGACGTTTTCTTCATGTTCAAGATCAACTTACAAAAATGACTAAAGGAAAGGGCCTTCAGCCTTGACCCTACACCCGGGCCACCATCACCAGGTTGGTCAGTTGGTACCTAGTAAAAATGTACAATTGGGTAGAGGGCTAGTGGTGCTGCATGTGCCTTAGGAAGTTGGTGGGAGTAAGTCAAAGGGAGGATTTTGCCTTACAAGGAGAAGAAGGCCATTTTATATTCAAACTTGCATGTCGTAACAAGCATTGGTTTGGTACATACTTGTTTGTGTTTTGTGTTGTCCATGAGTGGTAAGAGTTGCATGCTGCTATGTACTCTCCAATGGAACCACTCCTATAGCTTGTAGGCAAGAGAAAAGCACCACTTCTTGATACCACTTTGGTGAATGTTTTTTCTCACTTCAGATAGAATCTTGATGGGAATATTGAATACCCATATGCATATCTCATACCAACTGACATGAGGTTGTTGTCTATTCATGTTCATACTCAGGACACCCCCAAAGCATGTTGGTTGTTATACAGACCTGTCTGATATGTGTATTAGAAGAACATTTGAATACTCATGTTCTTACCTGATGTCTGAATTGAAAAAACTTTAATACTTGTAAGGCAACTGGTATGTTAAAGTGGACATACCTGTCCAACACTGCTATATACCTGCTTCATACCATCCAAAAACCAGTCTTGGACCCAATGGCAGGACCAGACTGGTATGAAAGTTCAAAAAAGTATCCAATCCCAGTAGCAGCCTCGTATGGAAAAAAAAGAAAATCCTGATACCAAACCAGGCTGGTATCTTCAAAAGTTGATAACAGACCAACACTGGTTGTAACTCTTTTGAAATGTTGAACCATTCACAAGGTTTGGGGGCTCACAGCCACAACATAAGCATTCCATGCATCCACTTGCTGAAAGGAATCAACCTCCTCGTATTTGACACCATTATTCATGTCTACTTCTTCATCCTCTTCCTGTTGTTCTTGTGCCTGAGACATTTCCCGCATCCATATGTGGACTTCCTGGAATCCTGCCTCCTTCAGAGCCTCAGTGACCTCTGGGATTGTCCACCTACAAAAGGATGTCAAATCATCAATTCTCTACTCTGCACAAACAGAGAATTCATGACCAATCAACTCAGCAAACACTCTCTTGTATCATAACAGAAATGCACACTATGCAAGAGAAATGATACCCATCACCTTGAACCAAGAACCCAACCATAGCCTCCAGGTGCACAGACTTCAACCCCAGAAGATAAGCAGGCATTAGAGCAGTCCTAGCTCATTGTACAGAACAAACCCAAAACCTTGTTCCCCAGCAGCTTCTATACATGCAGGACAAGCTAGAATCATAAAACCCTAACAAGAAAAATCCTGGAATAATGGTGGCTAGAATTTAAAGTCACCAGTGGTATGAAAATGCCCCAAATCCCTTGTTCCCCAGCAGCTCCCATAGACACATGGGACAACCTAGGAACCATAAGCCATAACAAGAAGAATCTGGGATTAATGGTGGGCTAGAATTTTACAGTCGCCAGTGGTATGAAAATGCATGACGTAAGACACGTTGTTGTTCCTTAAAGATACGGAAATGCAAGCTGATCTTTGTTGTTCGGGTTGTGACATCAAATTCCTCTTGCTCCCATGTGTACTGCACAAACCACCACCCCAACAGAACAACAGTCACATGTGCAATCCAGACCTTCTAGCTGCCTCGTCATTTTCCAAAGCCAACTGCTGGTGAGCATGCACATGTGTTTGAGGTCACCTTGAAATGAAGCATTCATATGCAATCATGTGTTCAAGTCCACATCCATCCACATAGAAAGCTTTACAAAACTTCTGTGCATCACCATATAATATTTTACCATAAAATTCTCAAACCGACGACGAAGCTTCAAGGCACATTCTGATGAAGTTCCTCCATACAGATCCATGGCAAAGATACCTCCTTCATCTGTAAGTGTCTGTCGAACTTGCTGGAAATACAAGACCAAATCATTGCGAGTATGCAGGCAACAGCAACTGTAATTGAAGGCACAAACAATGTCTGCTGCAGCACCAGCACCAGCAGCAACAGCTTGTGTGACCTCCTCGTTTCCTTCTTCATCATGATCATTGTCATCTTCACCATCTTCTTCATCTCCTTCCTCCTCTTCAGAAATCAAGCTGGTCTGCTTCTCAAAGGCATCAGATAGTGAATGACTACAACAGTGAGCTGCTGCTGCTGCTCCAATAAGCTTGGCCCTGGAGATAGGAAAACGGACATCCCCTTGGTACAGAGTAACTCTTCTGTGTGCATCACCACTAGCTTTCAGTAGATTGTGTTGCAAACCCCAGTGAAGAGCCTCAATGTCCAAGTCCAACCCAACTGCAGTGCGTCGAGCATCCCCTTGGACCCATTCTGCACTGCCCAACACCACATCCGTCAAGCTAATGTCAGAACTCATCAGAGGTGTTCATGAAGGGAAAAGGAGAGAGACGGTGCTCTCTCTTAGACGAAGGGTCAGAAACAAAAAGTTGTCGAGAGAGAGGATGGTGCGAGAGAGAGAAAAGGAGCAACGGACCAAATGAGAGCGGTCCCACAAAAGTCCTCCCGGAGCCGGAGAGGAGTTCTCCCACCAATGTAGACCAGGAAGAACTTGAGCAGATAGCTTATATCTCCTCTCGGCGACTACTACAACAACGACAACCACCAAGCTCACCCCTCAACCCCTCAACCCATCACCTACATTCCATAGCCAAGAGTGCAGATCGCACACCCATAGATCTACACTAACTGTGAGGAGCAACCCAAAACCAAGAGGAAGAACATACCTGCACAGAGCGTTGATATAAGCTATACTTGTCGATGGCCACATCGTGGGCATGAGGCTGCTGCAAGTATGCAGCAGCGGCAGCAGCGCATTCAATCTTCTCACCGTGGTGTTCGGAAGAAGCTAGAGGAGGAGGAGGAGGAGGAGGAGGAGCATACCAGGGTAGATCGTCATCATCCTCTTCCTCCTGTTGTTGCCGTAGTTGCCTACCCTTGTCTCCTCCTCCTCGTTTCTTCTGGCGCTGCTGCTGATGCTTTCCCTTTCCCCCCATCCGCTTCTCCTCTCACAAATCTCTCCCTATCTTCTCTTGGACGCTCTTCTCTCTCAAAAAAAAAACCGCAAATCCAGAACTCTGTTTTGTGGAGCTTTGTTTCCTCTAGGGTTTTGGTTTGGGGCCCACCTATACCCCCCGCTCTCTTCTTCGTTTCCAGAGGAGGCGGTTCCCTGTCCGGGTCTTTGGCTTCTCTCTTGTCTTCCCAGTAGGAGAAGGAGGTGTTGTGCTGGTGGTGCTGGTGGTTTCAAGCGGAGTATGATGCGGAAGTCATCGACCAGGAGGACAGGGGTGCTGCCGTCCACAGCAACGGTCTCTACTCGTAAGGAACAGGAGGGACGTTTGAGGTGGGGAGAGCTGGAGCTTCACAAAGTCTAGGTGAAGAAGAAGAACAGCAAGTGCTTCTTGTTCTGGTCCCTTCAGGATTCTGGTTCTTGTTGAATCCTTGAGGGTTCATCATCTAGTTTGTGAGTGAGGAGGCCAAGAAAGAATTCAGCTGCATAAACCCTAGCCATTTCACCAGATCCCCTGTTGTCTGGAACTGTCTGTGTGGGACATCTCATCCTCTGATTCTTCTTTCTCTCTGATGTTTTGTTTTTGTAAATGCAGGCTCAGAAAACAAGGCTGCACTTAGAGAATTGGAAAAGATTGATACCTTCTTCAGCCAGTACGTGGAGAAGTTTGATGAAACCTCAATAGGGTGGGTGAGAGGGTCAAGTTCTTGCAAAGAGAAGCTGAGAATTGTCTCCATTCTACATGCATCGTGATTGTCCATTCTGGCACTTTAGAGCCAGGGATAGTTTTGAACCCCCTCATGATTCTGAGCAGGACAGTGGATTTCTTTGTTCTCTGATGATATATAAGGGATAAGAAGCTGAGATGTTGAAGATCATGAGAGGCTTTCATTTGTGTTCTTTTCTGGGGCAGATCCATTGTGCAAGTGACAGAATCAAATGGGTCGCACTTGTTTTTGGGTTGTAAATGAAAGGCCTGATCGTATTGAAGCATTGTCTGAAGACCTTGCTGTTTCACCAACAGGTATCAGAGTACTTCTGCTAGCCTGGTATGCAGATCCCTCCTGAGGGAGAGATCCTGTTGATATAGAAAACTCAGACGAATTCAATATTTCATTGGTTTTATGTTGTCGTCCAGGCTTGAGGTTTGCCTTTGTGACCAACTTTGTTGTGCTGTGATTCTTGTTTTTTGTCGTTGTTCTTCTCAATTTCATGTAATGTATCTGTTTGATTTGGCTGCATGCAGGAAGTTGCAGGCAGGCTGACAAGGTTACTTCTCTCTGGTCAGTGGCCACTTCACACCTTTCTGTAGCTGCTAGTTTGCAGCTTATTATTTCAAGCTTTAAACTCTCTGCTGCCTTCATGTGCTTCAACCAGATGTTCTTTCTTTCTTTGTGTTTCAGTAGTACCTGAACAGAACTTAACCAGCAAGCTTCTCCATGAGTTTGGAAGGATTTGTGTTCATGAGTGTTGTGTTGGGCTGTGTGGTTAAATACTCAATCTGTAGTGAAGAATAGAAAGGGTGCTTGTATCTTTTTTGACCCTGGACACTGCTAATTATAGCTATTTTGGCTGGGAGTTGTTGCAGGATGAATGGCGGAAAGGAATGAAGGCAATGTGAGTAGACAGTGTGGACAAGCTGAAGAAGGCAACAAGAGGTGTGAAGTCTGTAGGATACTTGGTCCACATATTATCTTAGTGTATTTGCAACTCAAGACATACTGCAAATTTTTTGAAGCTAAATGACTGGGGTAGGATTCTTTCTGTAGATGAAATTCTGACTTTCACTGCACTTTTATTAGGCTAGAAGTAATTTGCAACAACTTTGATTTCTTGTGGTTTGGGTTCAGGTCAGCAGCCAGTATCTGTTCAAAGACTTCTATTTGTTTGTTTTTCAGTATTGCTTAACAGGTATTTAACTTTCTAAACTGGTCTTTGATTCGACTCAGTTGTTTTTGTGCCATGCACTCTAATTTGTCTGTTAAGGTGTAATTGACTGCCAGATCTGTGCTGCTGCTGGGGTTCTCGAAATTGTAGGTGAGGTGATGGGAATGGTTACTTTGACCAGTGTAATGTCATTTTGCAGAGCCTTGCCAGAAGACACTTGATCTAGAGAGTTCATGTCAGATGCTGGAGTTAGTTTTGGGGCCTCGTGCACATGTGCCATCATTCCTTCAGTTTTTGCAGGTACCCTCCTGCACTTTGTGTCCATGATTTGCTTTGAACAGCATCTACATGCTTTCCTTCAATTTTGGCTCCTCTGGTTTGCATATAACTTAATGTGTGAGGTGTGGTGGATGGTGTGTAGGAGCAAACAGAGTACAAAGCAATGAATATGGATCAATGGACTGCTTTTCTTCGTTTTTGTGAGGAGGTAGAGGTTCTGAGCCCCCCCACCCACCTGCCTTGATAGCTAGCTTCAATAGAGATACTATGCTTTGTTTTGGTATGTGAAGCAGAAATTTGGCATCCAATTCTTGTGTATGATTATTGTGGATTTGGGTGCTCTTTGTGTGCCAGATTAAACCTGACCTAAGCAACTATGATGAAAGTCAAGCATGGCCATTGCTCTTGGATAACTACATGGAATGGGCTAGGAAATGCACAATGATCAGTTTGTGACCTCCATGCTGGTCTATGCAGAACTAAATCTCTTGGAAGTCAATGGGTTTCAACGTCACTTCCTTTTTAGGTGCTGAAGTGGCGCCTGGTCACCATGGTGCAATGCTTTGTTCAGATGTGAAAGGCAGAGGGCACACATAATTTGGTGAGCTGAGTTGCAAATTGTAAATCAATGTTGAAGCCTTCTTCAGGTTTGCAAAACAGCTGTCTGTGTAGGCGGAAGATACATGATTTGGAACTGCTGATAGTAGCAGTGGCCTGAAAAGCAATTGTCATTGCTGACTTTGCCTACTTTGTCTGGCAATCTTTGCCTTCCTGTCCATTGGAAGTGACCTTTTCATAATATGTTGACAGATGCTCTGTGAAACCAGGGCACTGTAGAAGCAGTGCTCTCGGAAATAAGAGCTTCACAACAGATGTGACAATGGCTTTGGTTCATGATACTGATGTACTTCTCTCCTCCAATTTATGGTTTCAACTGCTAGCTTTTTTATGGGTTTTTCTTTTTGGTTCTTAATGGTCATCTGCTGGTTCCACTTTGGTTTTGTCAGTTCTACTTGTGACATGAATCAATGGTGGTGAGCCCCATTACGCTTTGCAACAGCACCTATCAGAACTGCTTACCACTTGAGGAAATGGTTTCTGGCCCACCAGACTTGGGTGTATACCTTCTAGGTGGAAAACATGCCCCCTATGGCCCATTCCGAGGAATGTAACAGATTTTGGCAGCCTTTTTTTTGCTGGCTATTGCTATATATAGCCAAAAAACTATACAAAAAATTATAAGTATGTGCTTTTTGAGGTTTTTAATAGCCAGGATTTGACTAAAATTTAAGGAAAATTGCAAGATATGGTTCAAGTATATATATCCAAAAGCATAGAAGGAAATTTAAAAATTCAACTTTCATGTTTAGATTGTTGCCAAAATTTTGCTAAATCTTCCAGTGGATCATTGCCACTTTGGCTACAACACAAACTTGGCCCAAAACTTTTGTTAAAAAACACTGGATTTTGGTGTCCAATTTTTAAAAACTTTCCCTTTTCCCTATGTTTTAAAACTACGGCTCAAATTAACTTACGAAAAAAAATTCATGTTTTTCTTAGATCAAACTTCTTGCTCAAAGTTGATGAAAGAATTGCACCTTATAAAAAAGAACCCTAAAAATATGCTATACACTTGTGTGGCCGGTGCCTTTGGCCCAAGTGTTACCACGTCCTCACCTGATTTTTACTTCCAAAACCTGGGTTTTCTTTTTTGGGAATTTATTTGAATTTTCAGTGACAAAAATCACTTTAAAATCAATATCTCTCTCACATTCTGAGTCCAAATCTTACCAAATAAATTCCATTAAATCCTGTTCATCAAGATCTTTCCAATAACAAACTACAGCACATTCCAATTCCTCCAAAGTTTTCAGCTACGATTTAATTTAATTTTGCACTGAAGAAATCATTCAATATTCAAGAACTTTTGCACCACAAGTCCAAACATCATGGAACCAAAAGCCCATGCACCCCTCCTCATCCAGAGCTTTCCAAAGACACCAAGAACACGATCCGAAGCATCCCAGTTCGGTGGGATCTCATAACTACAAAGCAAATCAAAACAAAAGAAACTACCTTCCATCATAGATAGGTCATTGTGTAAAGCTTTTTAACATCCTTGCTGGCTTGACCTAGGTGGAATGGGGCCCAATATAATACAAAAAGACATATTGAGCCTTTTTAAAATAAAAAAATCAACTTTCTACAAGCATGTTTTCAAAAGAGCCATGTATCATGACTTCAAGCCCATTAAATAAATGTCATTCAAAATGAGATGTCAAACTCCGCATAAAATTTGCTAAACTTTGGACCAGTGTTTTTTTTTTTTTTTTTTCATATTTGTGATGTAGCT
>Ga0209208_10003686_pt1 | contig 21915 bp, 18 predicted proteins | sample S1TSphfallax_3_FD_187694 | JGI IMG/M metagenome (GOLD analysis project Ga0209208, IMG submission 187694) | Host-associated microbial communities from peat moss isolated from Minnesota, USA - S1T2_Fd - Sphagnum fallax MG (SPAdes) (version 2) | ecosystem: Host-associated > Plants > Peat moss >...
GTTATAAAATTGTGGTGATTATACTTCCTATTGTGGGTGATCCAAACAAACATCACAATTCAATATTAAAACTCAAATTCATCTTTGGGAAGGTTTGGATATGCAAATAGGATAATAAGTTTCATTTCTCCTTGTTAATAAAATTCTAGATGGGTAGGAAGATCATTTGTGCTAAGTATGGAAAGAACATAAAATTAATTATGGGACATGCAAAAGATAATGGTTGATTTTTTTAATTTTAATTTTGGTTGAAAGGAGTAATAGGTGATGGTCCAAGAAAAATAAATTCAAACAATAAAAATAAATTTGATTTTCAAGTATTTGAAAACAAATCCATGGCAATAGTGACTTAATAAGAATCAAAACATTTACATGTGTGATGGGACCATATTTGTGGGAATTTGTTGGGATATGTAATTAGATTGTTGACAAGGGGGTTTCAAAGGAAATAAGAAAAGGATGGCCCGATGGTGGTTGATTTTGTTAGGGGTTGTCAACCAGCAAAGGGGGTGGGTTGAATAAATTGGTTAAAAATAAATAAAATCAAAATTATATGCAATAATTCATCAACCTTGTTATTTGTAAGAAAAAAAATTTTGGCGAACAAATTAATGGGGCTTATGAATTATTGGAAATGAAAGGGAGATGGCTATAGAACCCATTTTAATGATTTTATATCTTTGTGGGGTTAGTTGTTTGGTTTTTATTTTTTATTTTTATAAATCATTTTATTATTGGAATTCAAAATAGGGGTGGTTGTAAATGGTCTCGAATGAAATATATGTATATATTGTTGGGTCCATTTCAATTTCACTTTTAGTTTGGATTGTTTTTGTAATGGGTTCATTTTATTATTGGGTTCTTTTGTAAATGTTTGTTGATTTTTTTTATTGATTGGATTTTCCAATTCAAATATTGCAATTAAACTATTAATAGAATTGGCATTGGGATATTGATGTATGGTATGTTGGGACATTGGCCTAGTTTTGGAAGATGAATGAAATATTGGTTATTGGATGGATATTGGACTTAGCTTGGTGGATATTACAGTATTTCATCCATATGGTTATTGTTACAAATAACAACTAGGAACCTAAATAATATTATGGTGACTTTATCAAAGCAACAAATATGTTAATTATTAATGTTTTTCATTGGAAACATTATCATGGCAATCATTACCTTTGGAAGATGTTGATGTGATTTTGAAAACCAATGAACATTGACAAAATTGGAATCAAATTTATTTGTATGAGTTCTTCTTATTGTCAAAAAATATGCTCACACCATTGAAGGCCCTTGTCAATGAATTTTACCAATCAGATTACAAACCAAGGGAGAAAATGGAGAAGGTAAGGGATGAGGAAATTGTGGTGGATGCACAATTATTCGATGAAGTTCTTAAGTTGCCATTATTGAAATTTGAAATTGATGGTTTCAAAAACAATAGTACTACTCCACAAACTTATTTCAAGACTTGATTGAAAGTAGGCCCCAAAATGATAAAGTGGATGCATTTGCAAGAAGTTTGCATTGAAGTTGCATTTGACTTACTTGGAGACTTGCCAATTACATTTGGTAATAGCAACAAATAAAAGGGTAATGTGTAATTGGGCGAAATTTGTGAATGGGTGAGTAAGAATGTTGACCATGAATTTTTTTTTTTAAGAAGATGAATATTGTTATTTGTGGGGATTGCCTTTCTTTCCTCATCCAATATTGCATGAAGGCTTCAAAGGTGAACCCAAAAAAGACAAGGCATGAAGATGTCCTTAGTAGTTCAAGGCAAAAAAACATTACTTTGAAAGATTATTCAGTTCATTAAAGCCTAAAGAAAGTGATTGTCCATCAAGGAAAGAGGGTGGAGGCATTGAGAACTGGGAACCAAGGGGGAAGGAATTGGAATGAAAGGATTGCATGATTGTTCAAACAACTCCATGTTTTATCCCATGAAGTTAAAGGGATTAACAAATTGAAATTGGAGTTGAAATATTCCAAAATGGAATTAAAGAAAGTGACAACATTGGTGGAACATTGAAAGAGCTAGGCCCAAAATTTCAAGGCTTTTGAAAATGGAAAATTTGTCAAATGGAGGGAGGAAATAAAAGTTATGGAAAAGGAAAATGTTGCACTTATGATTTCATTATAAAAAAGTTGGAGGTCATCCAACAAAAGGGGAAAGGGAATGAACTCCACCAATAAAAACAAATGGAAAGTTTGGAAGTTCAATTGGTCATTTTGCTAAGGAAGAAAACCACGGCAATAAAAGTAGTTGTTGTGAATAAACATGGTGATCCAACTTTTATGGTGTTGCAAAAAAAGTTTGAGTAGTATTGGAAAGTCTTGTAAAAGGAATACAAGTTATTGGAAACCATTACTCAAAAGCAAATGGCCAAATTGAAAGGGTATAAAGCTCCATCAAAACAAGTTCAATTGCATCTTAGAGATTAATTTTGAAGACTTTAAAAGTTCTTTTTTGCCACCTCCTTGAATGCCAACTATGCATTTGATTATGTCGTGGGAAGGTAGCCTTTGGCATTAAGGTTTAGGATGAAGTTTTTTGTGATATCCCTTGCCCAAACCAAGATGATTTGAAATCATGGTTGACCAATATTAAATACTTGTATGAATAAATGGAAATTTTTAAATCTTCCAAAGGGGTCAAAACACAGTCAAAGGAGCCACAAAGGGCATCGGATGTTAGATTTTGTCATGAAAAACTTTATTTATTTTATTTATTTTTTCCATTTGAAACCATGTTAATCATGGCACGTTATTCCTTTTTAACACACATGAATATCAAGAAACTCAAATTAAAAATCCATTTGATCCAATTTTAAGTTTTGATTTAGTTAATGACTTTTGAAAGTGAAAAGTTTTGTCATTAAAAAAAGACATTTTTACAAAGGACTTTCAAAGGATTCATATAATAGAAATAAGTTAAAGGTACACAATATGAGATGATAATAACTACTATACACACTAAAAAAACATTCACAATTTCAAAAATGTGGAATTTTAAAATTTGAAAATTCAACGTATGTACATTTGAAATTTTAGATTTTCAAAACTTCAAAGATGTTTTACCACATAAAATTGGAGTATAATGTACATGATGTATTAAATATATATATACATTAAATTCAATTTTTAAAAATTAACATTTTTTGGTGTGATTTCAAATTATCATCATTTTTCAAGATGAAACATAGAATCTACAAAGAATTTTCACATTGTTACAAATTCATATTTATTCAAAAGTGGTTAAGGAAAAACATGTTACTTATTAGGGAATTTTAATCATTTTTCATTACAAGTTACAAAAAAACTTATTCAAAAATTCATTCATATGAAAGAATTATTTTGGAAAAAAAAGAAATGCAAGACTAATGGAAAGTAACGCTTGTGGTTCATTTGATCTCGTTTCGACCCAAATTGATGATGGAATAATGTTACTAAAGTGCCAAAGGTCGACATGTATGGATATTTCCGGTCTTACATTTGCATGGACTCAATTGTAGATTCAACACCAATTGGAAGAAACATCATTTGTTCCAAATTGAAATGAAATATTGAAAGTTGGATGGGAGAGAAATCTCCTTATTAAAAAACCTACACCAAAAGAAATGGCTTTGACAAGATTGGTCTTTCCTAATGTTCCATTCAATTGGGAATTTTTGAATTTGTGGGAAATGATGATAAATCTTTTGTAAGATGTAAAAATTGAAAGTTATTCTCATGGGATTGTTTTTTGTGGTTAGGTTGGGATTTTGGGCACATTGCTCAAAAAGAAAACATCTTAACCATGGAAATTTGGCAATCTATAAGTGTTGGAGAGGTTTGGCCTCTTTCCATGAAAGGGGAAAAATTGTTTTGTGCATGTCCTAGGAGGGGGAGATGGTGAGAAGGATAAAACATTGTAAATATACTATATAATCAACAATTCATTAATAGAAATGTTCATTCTATTGAATGATGTCATAAGGCATATAAGGTTTTTTGGAAGGAACATTGTATGCACACATACCTAATTTGCTACCAAGTTTCCATCTATTATGGGGTGTTGGCCAAATGGTGCTAAATGTTTGGCCTAAGTTTTAAGGTGAATCACCTTATGGTAGGAGGTTAAAAATTTGCTTTGATAACAAATAGTTATCATCATCCCTTTCCTCAACCTCATTGTTTGTTGGAATTCATGTGCCTTTTAGGATTCATTTAAAGAGCTGATAAATCTATTTACAATGATTTTGAATCAACCCAATACAAGGCATTCCACCAATTTTGTGATGGGTAGTCATGTGAGTATAGGCCTACATCTCATGAACCTATAACCAACCGTCATCGGAATTCAAGAATTATGTTCACATGATGTTTCACAAATTGGAGTGGGGTTATGTCGGAATTATGGAAGTTTTTTGGTTGCAATTAATGACTTCTTAGGTTACATTATGGTAGTTAGGTTCTTGGGAAATGATGGTATGACCAATTTGGACTTTTTGTGGGATTTGTTCATCTTCTAGTCTTGGTACTTATGGAAGTTGAACAAATTATTTTTGGAGAACACATAAGTAGGACTTTTGAATTCATTTTCTTTTATCATTGAACATGAAGCCTTGACCTTTTAAGAACAGTAGAAAATACGATATGTGGAGTTTTAACTTGACATTTTCATTTGGTTTTGATCTTTTCATTTGGCATATTTGATTTACTTATGTTCAAGAATGATATTTTGTTGATGAAATTCATGGATGTCATGTTGATATTGTTGAAAGAATTACCAAGACAACTATGTGAAGCTTTTGGTAACTGTTATCATAATTTAATAAATTGTTTTGCTTGTGTTGTTTGTAGGATCAATCTCCTTGTATTGTTGTGATGATTTGGTTGTGTAATTGAGATTGTATATACCATTAAATCATTGAATGTTTTCATGGAGGATGAACCTTTTATTCAATTATTATTTTGAATCTTTGAATTATAATATTATTTTATATTACATACATCAAAGTAGAACCCTTAACGTTGAAGAAAGGTCGTCTAGGTTGGAATAGAACCCAAAAGCTTAAAGTGGGGCCCTCTTTGCAAAATAATGTTTTTATGTTTTGTACTTGCATGTTTTTATAAATAAGAACATGTTTTGGGTTTACGTTGAGAATATAAAGTTTCAATACTAATAATAATAAAAGGATATGAATATGAATAGTGATGATGATGTTTATTTGACAAACTCCAAAATTGAAAGGTGGAAAATCATGGTGTTCATTGACACACACCTAAAAAATGAGTATGTGAAAAGGGGGGATGTTTTTTATCAAACAAACAACTCAAGTTTTTTAAATGGGCAAAAAATAAAGAAAATAAAAGGAAATAGAAAGAAAGCTTAGGATTTTAAACTAATGAATGTTCACTTAAAAATAGTGGTGTCTATTGGGTAACAACCAAAGATAGATTAGTTAATTTATATTAATAATAGTTCCTAGTTCAAGTGATGAGAACAAGGACGTGGTATATCATGATTTTTTCCTATGGTCACCCTAGATGTTTTGAATTTTTATTTTTTTTCACATTCAAGTTGTAATTTTTTGTTCAAGTTGAATTCCATTTGACGGTTCATGTGGTTTGCCTTTAAAATACATATTCTTAATGTTGGTTTTTTCTTGGTTTTGACTATCATGTGTGATGTTGCTAGGGTTTTTTTTCTTTGGAAGATTTACTTCTTGCTTTCACAAACTTTCTAAGGAAGAATAGTTTTTTTTCTTCCACTACATCTTGTTTATGCATTTTTGAAGTTTACCATCTTGATTCTAAAGAGTATGTTTTGAAGTATGGTTTGCATGTAGAATCAAGCTATTGACCTTGAGGGTAGTTCATGCTTCTCCTTCACAAGATATCATTATAGGATTTTTTATTATAATTGTTGGAATTCATATTGAAAGTTGAGCTTCTTCTATAGCCACTAATTGAAATTTGACACCTCCTCATGCTCCTAAGATGCCTCCTCCCATAGTCAAGGCACTTGTGGAAGTGTGCTAATATTTTATAATAAAAAAAATTTTAAATATGTGTTTGCAAGTTTTCGTCATTTTTAATTCTTGGTCTTAGTTGTTGCTTGTAATTTTGTGTGAATGTGTGATGCTCTTATGTTAAGGCTTTTCAATGTGGCTTCATGTGTAGGCAAAGGATGACAATCTTGGTATGCTCGTAGAAGCAATAGTGGAAGAAGCAAGAGTAACCATTGAGTGCGATGTAACCAAGAAAGAAAGCCACATACATTATTACACAATTTGTCAAACATCTCTTGAATTTAATGAACAAGTTGCCTTCACACATGATATTTTTATGTCTTTGATTACTTTAAATAGTGGTTGCAATATATAGAGTGTGGAAAGGAAACTACCATTGGAATATGTTAAGACTTAATTAAAGTTTGGAAAAAGAAAAAGAAATCTAGGTTTGTTTTTTTTTTTTAAAACATCTTTTGTAATGTGATAACAATAGAATTCCAACATGAATTCAAACCCAAAAAAACTACATACATTAAATGGTGAAAAAAAAAACCACCATTGCAACAACACACACATAGAGATAAAAAAAACCCAAAAAACAAAAAAACAAAAAAACCATGCAATTCAAAAATATATTGTTATTTTTTTTCACCAAAATATTTGGTGGAAGTGTGTGTGATTATGACAACAATGAAGCAATAAGATGCACATATGAAATACACCATGCCTTCAACTCAAAGAGAGATTGAGAAAGGGGGGTAGGGGCAATGAGTGAACTTTCAAGGAAAGCACCAAATCCCCCCCCCCTTTGGGGGAGTGTTGGGGGGGTTTTGGGAGTGATATTGTGAAATAGGGTGAGAGATGAACATATTGGCCAAGAGTGGTTACAACATCATTGATTAGTCTACTCACCATTCAATGGCTTTCACCCAATCACTCTCATGAAATTTGTTATTTGTTGGAAACATTACATTGTTTAAGAGTCATGCAAAGTGGAACAAAGGTGACACAAAATTTGTTGAAAAAATGTTTAAATTTATGTAGCAAAATCTTCAATATTATTGATTAAGTCATGAAATAAGATATTAATTTTATTTTAAAAAATCAGCATAAAAGACAAGATAAATCTACGTGGATCCAACCTAGTGATATTAGTAAATTAAATTTATGGATCAATTGATAGTCCTTGCATTGGAAAACCATAGCAAAATTAATGGAAATTATGGTGTAAACCATAACAAAAAATTTAATAAATTTGTATAATAAACCATCTATGTATTTGTTTTAAAAATTTAAAAATTTTAAATCTTATAAACAATGAAAATTTATTGGGAAATTTTTTAAATAGCTTTGAATAGTGTTGAAACCTTGCAATTTTTGTTTTATAATCAATACATTAGTATTATTTGTTGGAAAATATTGCATTGCCAAATGAATTATACATATCAAAAAAATTATAACACAATAGAATTTGTTGATATTTGTATGTCAACTCGATGTTACAAAATATGTAAAAGTTATAGTAAAAGAATTGAAAAAACATTTCTAGATCTATTGACATTTTCAAACTATCAAAGGCATTTTTTAGATGTCATGAAATGTAGACCTCCAATGTGCAAAGCACATTGTCAAAGTAAACAATATTATTACATGGAAACACGTGCAACTATAATTGGATATCTAGAACTTGAAATAACAACATTTGAAAAAATCAAGGATTTTGAGTATTCAAATTTTTTTATGCATATACAAAAATAACAAAAGAGGATACCAAATGTACAAGATAATGTTAAGTTATATAGGGTGAAAATAAGCCAACATATGTTTACAAACACCCAAAAACTTGATAATAAGGGCACAACCAAGTTAATAACAAATACCTAAATTTACTTTCTCCAAAGCATTTTTAAAAAAAGATAGTTAAATTAGTTAATCAGAAATGTTAGCCACCAAAACAATTGGTTATTCATTGAACTTACCAAATCACATAATCAACCATGATTTCACTTACATACCTTGGTACAATTTATCATCATGGACAAATGAATAAGAAAAAAATCAAAATGTTCAAAACGAAAACAATAATAACATTCACACCAATTATGAAAATTTCACAGTTGATGAAAATTCATCAAATCAATAATGTATCATACACAATTTTAGGGTTGATTACCAACATAAACTTACTCACTTTAATTATCTATATCCATATGATTTTTCTTATAAAATAAACAAAATCAACGACATCCATTTTCATAGATTTGATAATGAACACCCTTAATACAACATGCACAACCTCTTTGAATTCAATGTACCAAAAATTCCAATTTTACAAAGTTACAAAGTTACATAATACCTTCACAAAAAAACGACCTAGAAAATTATGCCTAAAAAAAATGTATTTTATTTACATCATGGCATAATTTTTTTGACATTAAATCAAATCTCCCTATAGTTTGGGAAATGACACTAAATAATGTGTACAAACATTTATTAATTTGCAAATTTAAAAAATATATAATATTAGCATCTTACATGAATGTAAATAATCAAAATATGCAAATAGATTATTGAGAGTATAATCAACACAATTAAACTTACAAAGAAGACATAAAAGAAAAGTCAACAATGAATTCACTTGATGAAGATGATATTGAAAATGAACTGCAACAAAAAAATCCATTAACATAAAACAACAAAACAATGTAATGTACATAAAAAAACTCAATCTTGAACAAATAGAAATTGAATATATATTATGTAACACAAGTACTTAAAACCTATGTAATTGAAATAAAAAAACATTTGGAAACAATGAAAACAAAAAGATAAAATGACAATATCAATAATCACAACATAAATTGTGTTATCAAGCCTCAAATTTTGATTAAACAATGAAATCAATATTTAAACTTCCACAAATATCATAACTTGATGAATCAACATCAAAATTTTCACATCCATATTCAAACATGACCTATACAAATGAAGATACAAAACCTGAGTTACAACACTTACCATTTAATGACATGCAATCATACGATACTGAAAACAAAAACAAAAACACAACCTTCATTGATGAAACAAATATTTATTCACCATTACACATTTAAAACATCATAAGAAAAAAATACAAATTAAATGATTTATGAGCCATTTCATTTGAAAATTTCATTGCAAGTACAACAAATAATTAATTATTGTAATAATGTAAGAAAAGCTACAAGTACTATTAAAACAAATATAATTAGAGTTATTCAATATATATTTTTGAAAATGATAAAACAATAAAAACTTAAAGTTGCAACATATATTGTTAATACAACCTTATTAATAAATGAAACAATGATACATTTTTTATTGGGATTATTGATTGATACACACACAACTATAAGCAAACTTAATTCAATCATAAACATATGGCCAAATATCAAATTCACCATTATCAACAAAATATCTATGGTAAGTTGCACAAGTTGTTTTCCACGCTAAAATTACGAAAAATGAAATCTAACATATATAATTTTGGGAGGAATCAACATAATATTCATGGGAGATTTTTTTACACAATTTTCCAATCAATGATACACCATCATATTCAACAAACTTGCAACCAATTTTTAAATTCACAAAATAACACCAAAACCATTGTACATATTTTATGCCTTTGGGAAAATTACATTTGACCAAATAGTATTATCCTAATAGAGAAAATGAGACAAAACAAATAAATTCAATATGCTACCCTTTTAGAAATCCTTTGCATTAAAAATATTTTTAAACTAAAATTTGATTCATTAAAGACCCATTTTCTATATAATTTAAGTGTTAACTTATTTGCTGACATGGACAACAACCTTCTTTAACTCCTTATAATGAATTACAAAATTCCATAAACCATTACATGGTAGATATTGATTCAAAAACATCAAAACAAAAATGTTACACCATTGTTGCAACTAACATGTCCAAAAAAGGTCCAATATGTAATGATATCAAACACATTATAAGATAAGCATTGTCCACAAGTAAAACTCAATGCTTAGCACCTTTCCTTAAAACTTATAAAGGAATGAAAATCATCATAACAAAAAATAAAAATAAAAATACTAAATTAGGAATTGTAAATGGAAGCATCGAATGCATAAAAAAATATCCTTTGTAGATTTTGAATGGATACAAAAAGATGTTACAATGCATCCCCCCGTAAATGTTTTAGTCAATTTTAATAATTTCATAGAAAAGAACAAAAAACTACAAAACAAAAAACTAGAAAGCCTCCTTAAAAATGCGATACCAATAATACCCATATCAAAGAATTTCCAATATCACCATCACATATTGGAATCAAACACCTTCAAAACATTCACAATCAATAGATATCAATTGCCTCTTGCCCTAACATTTTGTCTCATAGATTTCAAATCACAAAGACAAACATTTGACATTTTAATCATAGACCTCTTGCAACCACACAATAATGTGCATTTAAATATGCATAACATATACATAACCTTATCACATGTATGATCCATGAATAGATTCATAATACTTCAAAATTACTATCTAAAACATATGCAAAGTTAACTTCAAAAAAGGATCAATAGAAATGTTGGAACCTATTTCAAAACATAATATTAACAAAAACATCCAAAATAATTATCTATTAAGATCCTACAAAGAAAAAAAAAAAGCATTTAATTATGACCAATAATTTAGATGATAACAATATTGACAAAAATATCATTGAATGCTCGCATGAAAATTTCCAATTAAGTGAAAATGGAAAATCTTTTTCTCAATCTAAATGGATGGTTGAGTGACCAACATTTATATTTGCAATGCAAATGTTATATGTTCAAAAACTACAATCACTAGGTACCAACAACAAAAATACACAATTATAGGAATTATACATAGATACCCAAACAATTTTTTTCAACATATTTTCATAAATAACAATCATTGGATATTAGTCAATATACATGGACCGATTCCAAACCTACACTACACAATATATGATTCAACACACACATAGTGAAAAAATAACCAAATGACTCCATGCAATTATTAAAAAATAAATTAATGTCAAACATCTATTATATACATATGCAAATGTCATGCAACAAATACACAATTTATCTTGTGACCTTTTCCTAATAACATATGTAGCAAATATAACATATGGCTTCGACTTGAAACAATATCTTTAGAATATGCCACTAATGTGATCACATTTCCACAACAACATAAACAATAAAAACATATCTCCATTCCCCAAACATCCACCACAAAACCATAAATAGTTGATCATCACTAATAGTGCACATTAGTGCAAAACCGAGTATAAATTTTATAATATATTGCATTAACATGTAAAATGAATACCTAAATCTTTTTTGTGGCATATGTTCCAACTTGGGAAAAAAAAAATCATATAAAGAAACAAAACATGAAAATTTTATGATTTTCTTTAACATTATTTGCCATGTTTAAAAATAAAAATAATTACATCTAGACTTAGGCTTTCCTAAGGTTGCCACTTGAATCAACAATTTTGAAAAATGTTATTTAGTGATGGGAATTCAAATTGATATGACTTTTTGATTTTACTCTTAATTAAAAACCTTGATTGTAAAAATAATAGTTTTTGTGGCAAATGTTCACAACTTGGAGAAATTATTTCAAATTATAAAATAAAAAGGGAAATATTTTGTGATTTTATGGGACTTCATTCATCATTTCTTGAAATAAAAGTAATTAAAATTACCACATCTAAACCTAGCCTTTTTCACAAATGTTAAAATGCATTAACCCACTTTCAACATTTTCCATTTAAAAGTCTTTGCAAACTTTTCAAATTGTATACTTTTATATCGTGTAAGTCTTTTATCGGTTAACATCTATGGGTTATTTTGGTGCATTATCATTACAAAAGATTCACATTGTTTTTTTTAGTCTTCGATTAGTAAGCACCCTCATGCACCCATGAAGTTTGGGTATCAAAATTATTCCATAATGCATTTTTCTCTTATAATTGAAATTGCTCTATGGGTTTAATTATTGATCAAATCACACAAATCCATTTTTTGTCATCAAGTGATTATTAGTATGGAAGTGTTTTGTGCATGCAACTTCCTAACAATGTCATGTGCTTGCACTTGTTTCTATAAATCTTATGGACACATGGTGTCATATGCATCATAAAACTTAAGTCCTAACTACATTACAAAAAATAGAGTCTTAATTCATTAAATAATTCACTAGGGTTTTTAATCAATTAAAAGTTTTTTTCATGCACTCAAATCACCCTAAACTCACTATCTTGTTTAACGATTGCCAATTAGTTGTTATGGACATACTCAATTCACTAGTATTTTTGGTCATGTTTTAAAACTTGTAAATATAATTATGAATGATATTTATAATTATTTTAGTTATCATTTATAATTATTAATTATTTTCATGTTGTATTTATATTTATAATTTTAAATATTTATATTACCTGTTCTTTTTACATATAAAAATACATATGTATAGGGCCAATAACCATTAACCATATATGTACACAATCAACATATGGTTGTTGGGACTTAAGTTTGAACCTTGGTCACTGAATAAATAACCCATTTTTTTTGCCAAACTAATTACCATTTAACTTTGTAATATAAAGAATCAAAATTGACTATATAACAATCACACCAAATTGTGTTAAATATTCAAATATTGAAATGTATTTCTTTTTCATACTTTGTTCAAATGAAATAAATGAAAATTCATTTTTGAAATTTTTCAAAGGTTACACATGTGTATTAAATAAACATACCAAATTTCAAATTATTTGAAGAAAAAAATATTTGAATGTCATTGTTTAATAACAATTCCAACACATTTATTCAGACATAAAATGATTGGATGACATGATTTGATTTTTTTAATGAATTAAAAATCTTTCATTTTTTTAATGCAAAATAATTTATGGCTAACATGCATAAATGTAAATAATTTTTTTTCACATTCTAACCACTTATGTTAATTATTAATATAAATTGTGTTAAGGTTTTGAAAATCACATTACAAAGTTGAAACTAGGTATTTATGTTCCAATATATATATGTATATACCCAAAACCTGCATATATATATTCAAATATATATACACACAAACGTATATACATATGTGTGTGGGTATAATACCAATAAAGTTCACTACATAATGATAATAGAAAATAAGAATCATGAAATGTAATTTATTGTGGAGTCAATCAAAACCTCTTTATACATTTGCCCTAGTGAAATTGTTGAATGAATTAGACACATGATTTGTAGTAATGTTAGGACCAAGAAACATGTTGTATTGAGTGCAACTTGGAAAAAAATTAAATTGATCATTTTCTAACTCCTCCACTTATGAATTGAGGGTGGAAACAAGTTATTGATAAAATAGAATAGGGGGTTGCTTTGAAGCTTTCCCAAGAAAACTATTGGGCCTTGCAAGAAAGTAATCATGGGTTCATGTTGACTGGGTATAACTAGGGTATTAAGAAGGTGGAGCTACTTAAAGTAATATAAGGATGTACCTACATTTGAAATCTCTAAGTGTTAATCAATATTTATGTAAATGTTAGTTACATTTTAGTTCATTGAAGGTAGTTAAGTTGAGTTGTGTTAGCATTTGGATTAACTATTTTTTATTTTTGTAATAGTTAATCAATACCATGTAAATGTTAGTAAATCATATACTATATGTTAGTATGCGAATTAAACATTTGTTAGTGTTAGGTAACTATTTTGTTACTCTTGTATTCCTATTCATTTTATAATACATTGCATGAGAGATGATTTGATAAACTTTTGAATTTGAATCAATACAAGTTTAGTTTGAATTATACAAGGAGATGAAAGTTTTCTTGCATACCATTATTGTTTGAATGTTAGATAATTGTCCATTATCAATTCCCTTGTACCAATTCAAATTTATGTCCTTTGCTTCCAATCACTTTTCATTTTGCTCTATTTGTTTTGTTAACCTTGATATTCCCATATGTTGTCACATCTTCCCTTGAGGATTTGAACTTGAGGATTTGAGGGTCCTTTAATATTCAATTAACATGTCTAAATTTTTGTTAAACAAAAAAAGTAGTGACTCAAAACCACAAATAAAGTATGTTCTTCCATCAAAGTGAGAATGCATAAGCATTGGTTCTTTTTGTGGTTTTTACATAAATTTGGGCATTTTTGTAGTCAACTTGAATGTGCATTGAGACACAATGATAGAACGTGTTAAAAAACCCTAGAAAAGAAAAAACCTTCAAAATCCACATTAAAAGGATTTTGAATAATTTTAAGCGCATCATGTCAAGCCTTTCCATTAAGGAACTACCTACTTGTCATGTATGGTTTTCACAACATTTGCAACAAGCAACATTTTTGTTGTTTTATTATATTACATACATTTTCTAACATCATTCAAAATTTTCAATGGAAAATTCAAATATAGTTAAAAAGGGCCAAATACTAATATTTTTATTGATTGATATATCTAAATGATGTCTAAGTGCAAGGTTTGGAAATGAGATAACAATTAAATCAATATTCTTAGTTTCACTAGGATGTTTTTGGTTTCACAAATCTTGTGTGCATTAAAAACACTTGCACCATCAATGTTGTAATGAATATTAGACAATGATCAATGAAAACAAACAATCATCATTTTTCTTTTGTCATTGTCATATGCCACATGGATGCCATGTCCTCTACCAAGTACATGTTGTGTCATCTACCACACATATATTATGTCACTTGTCACATTGTTACATGCCATGTCATTTCTTAGTTGGAAAAGGGTATCTTAAATGTTGGTCCTTAAACCCCTAAACCCATGGCCAAACCTCATTTTTCCACCCCAAAATTTTGACACCCCAATTCTTGCACCCATGCATCCACACCTACACCCTTTGCACCCCATTTTTTACACTCCAAATAGTCGCCCCCACCTAGAGACATAAAAAAATTATTTCATATAATGAAATACCATTTGCTTTTACCATATGGGCATATTCACAATCAAGGTACCCAAAAGGATGGTCTAACAAAAAAAAGGACTACAAATGATTATTTGGGATTTTTATTACATTTACTATTTCATGATTATAATGGATTGGTATATGACTATAACTAGAATGATGTCACATTAATATAATAAAAAAATCAAATAATAAAATGGATATAATATAGATGTCCTTTTGAATCCTTATCTTAATTGTATTTTTCATTTAAAAAGAATAAAAAAGAATGTATTAAACAATGCAATTGATTTGAATTTTCTTTCATGGATAAGTAATGCATATATCTATGTTTGGTAATGTTCATATAATACATACGATAATTATTTTTTGGAGGCTATAAAATCCATTCTGAGATGGCGATAAGGAAAATGATTCATTTTTCTTCAATTTGGTTGATTTTTTGTATTCACTAGGCTTTGAATTTGTGAACCCAAGTACAGTATTGACAAAATGCACGAAATTCTTTCATGCAAGAAAACATGTTAAATCATCTGTAAAAACTTATGCATTCATTTTTTACATTTTTAAATTTTTATCAAGATTTATGCATAATTACATATGCATGTGAAAAATCACCACCACCATGAAAATTATCATAATTTGAATTGTGCAATATTTCTCACTTAAATTTAGTCCATTTAAATTTTATGTTTGGAAGATAGTAAAAACAAAGTCCTGGAGTCCTATGTTAAAAAAATGGTACATTGATTGTGAATATGTTCATATTCATGTGTGCAATTAAGGAAATGTACTTGAAATTTTTCAAATGAAATGTATTTGTTAGTTTGGTGAAAAAATTCAATGATCATTTTTTGTGTGTTTTTTCTATTATAAAGGAGACACAACATTAATACAATTAATAATTAGTAATTAACATTAATATATATTTGGTTTATTATTTTCCTTTTGTAAATAAAATATAAAAATCCATTTGAAACTTTATAATAATAATAAGGGAGATAAATATCATTCCCAAAGGTTTATTCTATTTTATTTAATAAAAGTTTGATTATTTTGTGCATTTGAAAACTATCATACCAAAAGGTTTTCCAATTTTTTTTTCATTGAATTTCGTACCTAACAATTACCATTTGAAATTTAATTTATAATTTTTAAATCCTCAATATGCAATATTAAGAATAACCTTATCATAGAAGTTAAACACATGTTCTTGTCATGTTATACATATTAACTTTGAGTGAGCCCCACCTATAGTAATATTTGTTGGCTTGCATGTTGGCTTAATGCAAGACAAAAAACCACCTATTTTGACGCACCCTCAAACTCCTTGATGGACTCAACTGTGAGTCCAAAGGGTGAAAACAATGGTTGAATCAAGAGTTGTGGCACGCTCCTTGGCTCGTAGCACTTTGGGGGTAGAGAGGTGTGCTGGAGCTCCAAGATGGGGACTAGGAAAAGTGACAAGCAAGTCAATTACTCACATGGACATGCACAAACCAAACAACTTGGTTAGTGCGTAGTTAGAGCACTTTTGGTGCACAGACAAGCCACAAGCAAACATCGACTCATAAAAATCACCATAATCCGAACTTAGGGGAAGCCACCACCTTCCCCATTATAGTATTTTCTATGCATGGCCACGGGGCCAGCACCCAAATGTCATTTTGTCCCAAGACTCCCAAGTTGGGAATTCTGAAATTCTCGAAATTAGGACTCCCACGACTTTGGAGGCCCATAACTTTTTGTTCAGACCTCCGATTGAGATGAGGTTTGAAAAAAAGTTATAGCCTTCATTGAGATTTTTTCAAGGATATGTGGCACACCACCTGCACGCATGTAAATCAAGGAGATTCCTAACTTTTAGTGCTTAGGAGTCAAATTGCCAATTTGACTCCCGAACTTTCTTTTGGCCATAACTTGTGTTTGAAGTACCCAAATGGGTCATGCAAGCCCATTTTAAACATTCAAGTTCCAAGAGCTTGTCGATGATATAAAAAAAAATTCAATTCAATGAGTTTTGACCCTTGTAATCGCTTTTTGAAAATTCGGGAGTCCATTGGGTCTCTAACTCCCAAAGTGGGGACTCATTTGGGAATGTGGGGATTCATTCCTTCACACTCTCCTACATTCATAGGGGCATGAAATGTGACTCCCGGATTTCATTCTTGGCTCGCACCTTTGTAAGCCCTTGCTTTGGTCACAAACCCAAGGCTATGGTTGCGACATATTCATTCATTTCTTGAAACTGAAGAACAATAACTATTTTTATAAGATTAAAGAGAAGACAAATACACCAATTAAAAGGGAAAAATTCAAAAACATAAGTTAAAAAGTGAGAGATTAAAACAATGAGTTTGAAATCAAAATTTTATGCATTATTTGTGTTTTTTAGCTTTTCTTAGTTATGGGTACCATTTTGTTCACAAAGTTTTTAAAAAATTTGTAGAGGATATTTTGAAAAACTTACATTAGAATTTCAAAAAAAATTCCCTATAAATTTGCATTGTTTTAGGTATTTTCTTAATGCATTTCATAAATTAAGGGGTTGTTGTTGTTCCTTAATATATTATACATGTTCATGGATCCAATTTCACTTGGGCAGGGTTTTTTTATTTGTATTTTCATCTTTGTCACCATTGATAATTGTGCAACATTTAAATCTAAAATGTTTCATGGGCTTTCAAATCTATATGTGAGTTTAACATGTCCAATTTCCTTTTGATATTTTGGGGTTAATGTGAATAGGAAAAAACACATCACACTTGAAATGAAAGACAATTGTTTTGTGTTGCATTACAAAATGAATTTTGAAGCTTTCAACAACCTTGTTTTGGAAAGTTTGTTTTTTTGTAATAAAATTATTTAAACTTTGTTTGGCCCTGACTAAATATTAGAAAGATTGTGGCCATTCTTATTTGTCAATTTGTTTAAGGATTTAGTGCCACGCAATCCAAACATGTGTGATCAATTCAATGTGGGTGCATCAATAGTTGTAAAATGTGTTGATATTGTTTGTGACATGTTAACTAACATATATAAATGATTTAATAATATATATTAGTATTCATTATACTAATCAATGTTTGAATAACATCATTGTTCATTTTAAAGATCTTATAAGTTTACAAACATATAAGGAAATATAGATGGAACTCACATTCCTTTGATGGATATTTTAAGCAAGAATATTACACTTTTTGTTGGTGATTTTTTCAAAAGGAAAAAAATGAACATAATATTGTGTTGTAAATCTATTTATGGAAGAAACTTGTTTTGTTTTGTTTGTATCGATGAAATCCACTGAACCAAGATGCCTGAGATTGTGTTATTGGTCTCTTTGGAAAGCTCTTGAGGAGGAGGCGTGCATTGGTTTGGTTTCATGGCGTTTGGACTTGTGGTGTAAAAGTTATCGAACATCGAATGATTTTTTCATTATAAATTAAATTAAATCATAGCTGAAAATCTTAGAGGAATTGGAATGTGTATTTTTGTTGTTTTTGGAAATATCTTGATGAGCAAGATTTAATGAAATTTATTTAGTAAGATTTGTGATTTAGAATGTGGGAAATATTGATTTTTAAATGATTTATGTTGTTAAAAATTCAAATAAATTTTAAAAACCAAGTTTTGGAAGGAAAAACTAGTTGAGGACGTGGTAACATTTGGGCCAACGGCAAAGGCCACACTGTATATGATGTAAACAAAATATTTTGAAATGTTTGTGTTGGCCAAATTCAAGGGGTTCATAATGACGGGCAGTTCAATAAGTTCAATTTATATGCGTAAATCAACTTTCACAAAATCCTTCAAGAGTTGGTGATTATTCTTCAAGGTATGATATGCACACCATTTTTAATTTGGTGATGCATTTTATTCAATTAGTGCATATTTATAAAAGAATCAGAAAACCCATAATTTTACAAATGTGGACAAGATAAAATGTGATTCCAATTCATGAATTTAAGGAGGGGGTGATAAATAATGCGTTTGGTTTTTTGAAAAATAGATGTTGGATTTTAAACATTTTAATTCCAACATTGGTTATGATTGTTTCTTGCGTCATTTATAATTTGTGAAATATGAAATGCATCAAAGCCTAAATTGGCATTTATGCAAGAGCAAAAGATGACAACCTAAAAAGGTTTGGTGTCCATAGATTGCATATTATTAAGGGAGAAAAAAATTGCAAAAAAAGGGTTGAGAAATTAAAGTTTTTTAAAAAAAATAATGCAATTGATCATTTAATTATACCATGACAAAAAAAAGATTCTATAATTGAAATCCAAGTCTTTCCCACACACAAATATAAATACCAATCAAACTTAATAAAAATGTAATCTAAAATGAATAAACTTATTGATGTGATGGACCAACATTAACTATTTAAACAACTACCATTACTACAATTACCATGTGGACCTTGGTTTCTAACATAGTTATGTTTGTTTCGAAAAAAATGTTTCAAAATGTATGTTATTGTTCAAAAGTTTCCAATTTAAATTAGCATAAAAATGAAGATTAAAAGCTTTAAATGTACATGAAATTTTCATTCCAAATCTAAAAACATTAATAAATATTTATAAAATGAAAAAAATGTAACATTAATACCTTTTGTTTGGTCATTAAAGGGGGCGAACTTTGCTTAAATAGTAAAAAAATACATTTCATTTAAATGGGGAGTGAAACTTCAATTACCACAAAATTCCACGTAATTTGAATTTTAGCCTTTTTTTTTTTTTTTTTTTTTTTCCAACACCTTCATCTATTGTGTTTACAACTACCATAATTACTTTGAATCCCATTCATTATATATTATGGTACAAAGTTATAGTCTTAATTCAATAACTTCATTCATTTTACAAATAGCAAGGTTTGTGGTTGAAATAAGAGGCATGGAGGAAAAGGAGGACCCAAGGACAAGGTCACTTTATGGACTTTTTAATTGTGTTGAAAATAAACGGGTATGAACTAAAGATTTTTTAACAAAATCTTTATAATGAAAATTCTTTTTCTTTTTGCAAATTATGGTTGAATTCAACATTTTGCTTCTTTTATCAAATAGTCCATTTGTGTTTCCAATTCTTCATCTTTCTTCTTTTTGCCATCATTTGAAATACTTTATTCCTTTGAATCTTCCAAGGAAATTATGCATATTGGAATTTTTAACCATTAAGTTTGCAATGGAAGCCATTTGTTGTCAATGTTGTTCCTTCTTAATGTGTAAGTTTCTTGAAGCTTACTGTAGAACTTACATTGAGAAGTATGGGTGTGTCCTATAACAACATGATTGGTTGTAGAAAAATGGGGGTTGCTAAGATGCTTGAGTTGAAAGGTATGGAGTTTGATCCATATATGCACTTGGTCACAAATAAGGGGGTGAATTGTTATGATGTTGGTTACATTTCTTGATGTGATGGATGAAGACACAACCCTTGTGAGTTTGGGAATTCTAGAATGCTTTGAAGTTGTAACAAATAGGAAAGTTGATTAGAAAAGGGATTTTATTGTGAAAATACATGGTTAAGAACATGAATTAATATGTTGTGAAAGAGAGGTAAGTCATTTCTTACGTCATTTTTCTAGATAATATTATGTTTGACAACTATTGGAGATAAAATATTCATATATTTGATCTAACCCTTTTACAACTCACTTGAAATATATCCCATTGTTAATTACAATCCTACAACCATATTTCTACCAAGAGACAATTTTAGAGGGTTGAGATCATTCATAAGAGTTTTCATCTCCTCTCACAAAAAAATTGTGTGTAATATTTTTTCCATGGTCCATTGTAATCTTATGTTCCAATTCGAACAATGGAATTTATCACTAATCATTTACATGGCATTAGTCCCAACTACCATTTGCAACTATGTTTTTCATGATTGTAATCATTCTTATTACAATTACGAAAAACACATCCAACAACCTAAATTTATTAAAATATATATAAATTAATACAATTGTTGATTAATCCTTTTTTGCCATGTGGCTAGCGTATGCAACCTAGACATAAATGTTAATATCATGTCACCATGTGGTAGTCTAAGTTTCTAGGCCATAAATATTTTTTTGTCCAATTATGTGTTGTCATGTGGCAACCTAGGCCAAATTGAAATTATTATAGTCCAAAGTTATGATTTTTAGAGCTAAAAACTGATTTTTCGAGCCCAAGTTGTGTGATGCCAAAAGGCAAACAATGCCTAATCAAATAAGGTTAGGTGAAAATGAACCTAGGTTAAGAAATTAAAAAAGTTATTTAACTAAGTAACTTAAGTTGATTCCTAAGTTGCAAGAGCGAAGATTTTAACTTTTCACATTCAGTTTGAAAGTTCAAGTCATTAACCATTGCATTGCAATTTTCATTATAATTTATCGACCATAATATTTTTTTAATACAACCTAAATATAAAGCTTATATTCTAGGCAAACCTAGGCCAATATGCTATCTTAGGACTATTTAAGTTACCTTAAGTGAACATAAGTTAACCTAAGACCATGACCTAGGTTAACATAAGATTAACCTAGGTTGACCAAGGCTAATTTAAGCCAACTTATGATGACAAAGCTAACTTAATTTAATGTAAATTAGCTTTTGGCTAACCTAAGCTAACCTAGTCATCCTTAATGTGTTGTAAGTTAACTTAATATAATGTAGGGTTATTTAGGCTAACTAAAAGTAAACCTAAATTTAACCTAGGCTAACTTTGATTGGACCAAGGCTAATAGGCTAACAAAAATAAGACCTAACCTAGGCTAAAAATGGTTAAACCTTGGCTAAATTAGAATTTGGCAAAACTTGAACTACATTAAAACTTAGTTAAACATTGATTAAACAAAAAATTGACTAAACATTAATTAAACTAAAACTTGGGTAAA
>Ga0209208_10003687_pt1 | contig 21910 bp, 14 predicted proteins | sample S1TSphfallax_3_FD_187694 | JGI IMG/M metagenome (GOLD analysis project Ga0209208, IMG submission 187694) | Host-associated microbial communities from peat moss isolated from Minnesota, USA - S1T2_Fd - Sphagnum fallax MG (SPAdes) (version 2) | ecosystem: Host-associated > Plants > Peat moss >...
ATTTATTTTCCTTCCTTTCAATATACAATGATCTTTATGTTATAACTTCACACGATCTATTTCATTAAAATTTTCTAATGAAAAAGTATTTTTAAAACCATATTGACTAGTCAAATTCAAAAGTACTTGTTTCTTACTTTTATTATTCCAAAGTTTTTCAAATTTTGTATTCAACTTAATACAAACCCAATGGAAAGCACCATGGTTTTAAAATGAAATTTAAGTAAAAATTGAATCTACTTTCTTGTGTTTTCTTAAAAAACTGTCTCTTTTTAACCTGAACTTTTTTTGTCAAATTTTTTTGTATAAAATACCATGCTTTCACCCATTTTTTTCCTAATTTTTTTTCCTTATGTATTAATAATATCCATAAGGTCACCCTTGTCTTCACCCGCTAACCCCTCTTTTAATGGGAAACATAAAGTAAAGAAATTTTATTAAATCTCAGTATGAAATGCTGAAACTTAGTGCGAAATGCTCAATCTCAGCATTTAATGCACAAGGTTTGAGAGGAATTATAGTAGTTGTACAAATAAGAACAGTGAAAATCTATGTAAGTGTTCAGGAAAAAAAAAAGAAAGGGTGAAACTCACAAAACAATCTAATTTGAGTTTCACCCCCATTGAATGTTAATGTATTTTTTTTAGGTTTTTTTTAATCTCACCCTGTCTGACCAAACTTGGGGTACTAACCCTATCTCTTCCTAACTTTAGGTATATTTCTATTGTTTTCATCTTAACTTTTCATTTCATCCCCAATTTTGCCACCAGTCATACCCTGTTCATGTTTCTTTTGCATTTGTTGTCAGGTGACATGTTTAATATCACAAAATAGCTTCATATGTTTGCCTAGAATGAACAAATGCACCATGCACCATGCAGGTTGGATAATGTGTGAACAGGAAAATTTGTTTTCATTGTATTCTTGTGCCATAGCCAACCACAATGGTTAGCTAAACACTAACCATCTACATCCATGTACCTACCTAGTAGTCACCAAGTGCTTTACCTACTTTTCTACTTACGTACTAGTAACCATTTATGTGCCCTATTTCCTCACCTATCATAGTAATCATACTTACTTTATGTAGGGAGTTACTAGTTACCTAGGTAGGGTGAAGCGGTCCAAACATAATAGAAGTAGTCACTTGCACGTCTCTGGGTCCTTTTTAAAGATTTTATTTGGGCCAATTTATGATTGTGTGTTGGAAATAAATACTTTTTATTACATCTTGATTATATATCATGAATATTATGTATTCGTATTTTTTTTCATATAGAATCGAAAAACTTTTGTAAAAAGAACACCAAGATGACTTTGAATGCAAAAAACACTCTTGAACCAAATGTAATGAAATAAACTTGCATTGCATATATAAACAATAACTTTGAGCCTTTTTGTTCTTACTGTATTAATCAGCATTGGCCAAGTATTGAATTTTGACCCAATTACCAACCTAGTTATTGGGTAGGTTATCAATCACAAAACACTAAACATTTTTATGATAAAAAAAAATTAATAATTTGATTTTAACTAAAAACACCCCCATAATCAATGTAGAATTGACATGTTAACAAATTGTTGTAAATTGTGCATTTGAAGAATTACCTTTACGCATAACCAATGGTTATTATCAAACAAATATTGATAATCTAATCAACATTCAAATTTTTATATAATGATATTGATAACTCAACTGGCACCCAATTTTTTTAAATAACCTACTTGGAAATTAGGAAACATTAGTATCAACATCAAAATGCTCATCAATTTGAAATCGATTGGTGTGCATTTGATAAGAAAAAAAACTTTTGACCAAAAGAAAAATACCTTTTGACACAAATGTTCTAATTCTAATCGTAGCTTGAGGATTCTTGAAAGATCATGGATTTGCTTCAAAATTTCAAAATTGAAACTTCACAAGCAATCCAATCTATTCCAAAAGAAAATTCAACAATTTTAATTATTGTGCGCCTTTTGTGATTTTTTATATATGCATGGATACAATTTTGAAGGGGTGTCCAAACACTATGTCACTATTTTTATTGTGTTTGGACTCGAGCAGCAAGTAGGAGGATTTATGAGATAGGTTACAATGTGGAACCTTAGTAAACCAATTGTGGTTCATCCAGAACATTGAGTCACAATGGGTTTCCAATGGATGGTGCACTAGTGGGTGCGGGGTGACATAAACCCATAGACTTTGCATAACCATTTTTTATTATTCTTTTGCCTTTCATTTTACAAATCAAAGTTCAATGGGTATCAAAAAAAAAATTGTTGACAAAATTTTGCATCTTGACAATTTTTTTATGAAAACCAAAACAAAAGAAAAAATGCTGTTTTTTAGGCCTATTGGTTTAGTGGTGGATCAAAATGTTAATGGCCAATTCTTGGGCAATGCGTTCTCACTCAAGTATATGAATCAAGTTACCTATCAAATTTGTATTTAAATCAAGTTATTTAAGTATGTATAATTTCAATAAACATGACTATTTTTCTTTTCATATTTCTTTTCAATCCATTTTGATATCTATTGAATGGTAGGAAAAGTTCCATAACCTTTCATTGGACCCAGCATTATATATGTTACAATTTATAACCTTAAATTTTACCATCACAATTATAGGTACATTTGAGTTTTTTTTTGGTGAAAACACAATTAGGGGGACTATTTGGATTGTCAAAGCTATAGTTTTTTAAAATTATAAGTGAACTTAAAATGTAAAGTCATATTCAGCATTAACATTATCAAATTTTAAATTATTGATATTTTAATATACTTTAATGAGAATCATATTTAGAAATATGTATGAATTTTTTTTAAAGAATGGATTTATAATGGACTTTTGAAATGATTGTAGTATGCTTGTCACATGAATAAAATGAAAACTGTGGATTCAGAAAATATGTCATAATAATGTCAAAACTAAATTTTTAAAAAAAAAACCATCATCAAATGATAAATTTAAAAATAAAATGCATTGAATTTTTTTTAATACAAGAAATTTGATTTAAATTTCTTTTAAATGTCATGATTTTTTTCATCTAAAATCATTCGTAGTTCATTTCGTATTGAAATAAAGAAACTTTAATAAGCGTTCCTTCTTAGGTGCAAACCTGGGTGGTTTCTAGGTTCTAGGAGAAACCTCTGGTTTTGGTTCCTACGGTTTTGAAAGAATATGTTCCCAGTTTTTTATTTTTCAAAACTGAAACCAATTTTAGTTTTAAGTTTTTTTGAAATTTCAAATTAGGTTGGTTTTGGTTTTCGGTTGCATGGATAACTTTTGATTCAGGTTCCAACATCCAAAACACCAAAATTTTCAATAAGGAAAACTTGAACTTTTATTTCAAAAAAGAAGAAGAGATTATTACAAAGGTTTCACAATGTCAAACTAATACAAAGGAGCATCTACTTCTAATTTATAAAGTACATCAATAGGTTTCTTGAAAATCAAAACCATTTTTTCCATTGTCATGTGTCTTCATGTTTAGGGTTTCATGCAATTGTATCTATCACTTCGTCATACGATCTCTTGTCATTTCTGAAATTAACCAACTGTAAAGCATCTTAAAATTTGCCTTAAAATTTCCCTGGACACCTCCTAATTTCACCCTCAATTACATCTTAAACAGCTCCCAAATCTACCCAAAAAAACACCCCCTCAAAAACTCCCTAATTCAGCCCCTATTTGCTTCAAACAACTCCCCAATTCCACCCAATTTTAAAGCCCAAAGAAATCCCCAAATTTCCACTAATTCATATCAATTTTTTTGTATACTTGGGCTCTCAGAAACCTACCCCAAGTTTGCAACCCAAACAGTCCCAATGAGGTGAGGAATTTTTCATTTTTCCTTTGTTCCCAACATGTTCCCTTCAAGTTCCCAATGAGTTTCCATCAGGTTCCCAATGTGTTCCCCAAAGGTGTTCCCCATATCACCTCACTTTAATCCCATATGTTTTGCCGAAAGTCTTCTTGCCTATATAGCTGGGCCAAAGGGGGAGGCACTACATCTTTCCATAGAATCTTCTATTTAGGGGAGCCTTGAGAGTTCTGGTTTTAGTTTTTTCTTTGTGATGGGCCAATCAAATTGGCTCATTGGAGAAATAAAAAGCTGAACTTTGGAGGCACTCCATTGGAAGTGCAAAGTCCAAAAACAGAAACAAGAGGATAAACCAGAAACAAGCTGAGGACGAGCAAGACTCTATGCTTTCTCGCTCCATGCCTTAGGCCCTCACCCAGTTGGAACTGAAACCAGATTTAAAAAAAATTTAGATCCAGTTTTGGTTCCAACCTCACTTAGGAATTGAACCCTGGATCCAATAAAAAAAAACCAAGTGAACTGAGGGGTAGATTCCACCCCTAGTTCCAAAATTGGGCTGCAAACCCAGTTTTGGTTCTTGCTCAATTCTGAAATTTGGGCATGGTTTGGGTACATAGGTACATTCCATGTACCCGAAACCATCGGTTCCTACCTGGTGATCTGGGTACCCACCCAACATTGGTATAAACATATATGATATGAGATACAACCCATCACACCTCAATATCATCCCTTCCAATGATGCCAACATACCTCAAAGCTTCAAAGTCTACCCAAGACACCAATATGAACAATGATCCGTGGAATCCCCCAAGGCGTGTGGTTCAAGCCATGCACTATGAAATGAGTTAGTGGCATTTAGTAACTGGCTTTAGGTGTTGTTGATTGTCAAAGGCTACTTGCTGGCACCTTTGATCAGCCACTTTTTGGGCCTTTATGAAATAATTTTGTTCAACAAGATTCATTGTTTAAAACATTTTTTTATTGAGCCATGCTTTTAGGCAAGGACTATGTTTCCATTTGGGTTTATAATACATTAATGATCTCTGGATAGCTTGCCCTTATGAAGGAAAATATGTAATGTTTCAAGATTGTGATATGTTCACCAAGATGTAATGTGAAAAGGGATTTTTGTTGGCCTATGGTTTAAGGCAAGTGCATGAAGGACATGTGTCATATGAGTCTAAAAGAAGCTTGCCTCTTATGAGTAAAAGAACAAGGGGGATGAGATTATTTTGAAGTTCATTTCTCATTATGGTCCTCAAGGTGTTTGTAATGGCGCCACTTTAAACGCATATTCATTGCCCAAAGTCATGGTCTTCTAACCTATATGTATGGGGCAAAGGGGGACCCATAGTATCTCTTTACTTGGATGTTCAAATCTGTGTGCTTCTTCGAGTTTGGGAACTCATTTGGGGTTTGACAGATTTGTTGATTTCTGGTGTACTACTTTGGTAACAATTTTGGTGCAACTTGGGTGAATTTTGGGGCCATTATCTTGGTGGCAATTTTAGTGAAATTTGGTGCATTGTGATGGTGACAATTTTGGTGAAATTTGATGATTTTTTTGGTTTAAATATGCTCAATATATTTCATGCTCTAAATAATTAATCTTCAAAAATATGGAATTTTTAAAAGGTTAATTATTTGAAAATTAATGTGAATGAAATATTTATAAAAAAAATCTTCAAAAATTTCATAATTTTATACTTGGGATGATATTTTATGAAAAATTTAGTACCAAATATCATTAATTTTTGTAATACCTTTCATCATTTTTGATTATAAAAAGATACTTTAAAAATAAATGTTCATTACTAGATAACATATATATTGAACAACCAAATTAAAAACGATTGTCAAAAGATGAATAAAATCATATTGGACAAACTTGTATCCATTAATCACAACTAGACTGGTGAATGCCTCAGCCCTAACCACCAGGGTGAATGGCAAACTGTCCTCGCAGAGCATGAGGAGAAGGGTGGGTCCAGTTGGGATTTCAATTTCCAACCGCTTAGGCTCCACAGCCTTACCCTTTAGCCATGGAGTTCTTGAATGTTCCACAAGGTTTAAGTATTAATATCTTAGTGCTATGTACTATCCTTTGGAATAGGGATTTTATAGGGAAGAAATAGGCCTAGAGTGAACCAACAGCAAACAACCCATACATCATGTTAGAACCATGTTATGACTCAGTTGTGGATGAACTGAGTAGGCAGCCACCAGCACATCATCCAGCACAACATCCGTTGGAAGCATGTTATGACTCAGTTGGGGTGAACCCTAACCGAGTTGGGGTTAGGTTTCACTTTGGTATCCTATCCTGTAAAGGGATATAGAGTCTGTAGGTCAGTAGGAAAATAGGTTGTCGTAAGGTAAGTAGATGCATGTAAATTGGGGTAACCTTCATTTCAGCCAGAGTGAACCAGCACCCACCAGCATATCATCCACTGGATGCCTATTATTACTCAGTCGTGGATGAACCTTAACGGAGTTAATATTTGGTTTCACCTTGGTAACCACTTCTGTAAGAAATAGGTCTCATGTATAGCTAGATAGGTAGGAAAATAGTTAACCACTAGGTAAGTAGATGGTTTGTAGTTCATACATAAGTAAGGGCTGTTTTTCTACTCACCTACCCACAAACTGCTTGTGGGTCGTCAGTTGGTAGGTAGAAAAGAAAAGCAAACTGAGCTAACCCACCATGGTTAGCTGGGGAATTGGAACCCAACAGAAAACTGTTTTATGACCATTTACCATTCATCCTTCATGGTGCACTGGTGGGTGCTGGTTCACTCTTGGCCCTTTGATCAGATCCTAAATCAATCCTAAGTAGTGAGCCCTACTCCCATCCCTATGATTGTTCAACTTGTTTGAGAATGCTTGGTATATGTTAGTCTAGGGTAATTTTAAAAGCCAGATAATAAGACTGGAGCTTGTGATTTAAGATTACAATCTATTTGTTTAGGTGCATTATAGATGATGGTTAGCCTGACTTTTATAGGTGGTTGTTGTTTTTTTTTCCCCCCTCATGAATGTCTTTTGATTGCAACCCATTTAAGATCCCAATTCTTGCACATGCAATCTCAGTATTAGGATTTTTGTTTGACCATATTAATAGCTCTCTTTTAAAGGTATTAGGATCTTTCTTCAACCATTTTCAAAGCCTTCTTTTGAGGGTTTGAGATAGTTCACTCACAATTCACAAAGACGCCTATTGACAATCCATCAAACGAGGATGAAACCTTGCCAAACTTTATAAAAAGAAAGCACCCAAGAAAAGGAGAGAAAAAGAAACAAGGGGCAAAGACCGAAGTCCATGCCAGCTAACAACCCAAATGAGGTGGGCTGCAAGGAGGCAAGGGAACCACTAAGTACCGAAACCTCCACCAGTCACTTGAAGCATAGCCCCTAAAGAAATATGAGGTAAACTTCAAACCCTTCACAAAATTCTTCACAAATTCATAACTAATTGAAAAAGAATTCAAAATATCAGCTTCAACTAAAGTTGAGTTTCATAATTCTCTTATCACTAAAGAAAAAAATGTGTACAATAAATTTGAAATCTAACTTACTTGCTATGCTTAGTCGGACAATGTTGGGTTGCTTCTACCTTACCAACACTAGGTTTGCTCTTAATGCAGCTCCAAGAAATGTCTGATTCAGTTCTCTCTTTGCCTTATCAGCATTGAGCATGGGTTATGTGATCCAGCGGCCGGTATTGATTGGAAACATATTGTGACTCAATTGTGGATGAGTCACTATTGTGTTACCAAAGGTGGAAAGTAACTTATATCCTGTAAACCCTCCTACTTCCAAGGTCTCCTATTAGGTAACTCCCTATGTATATGGGTAATTATCATAAGTAGGTAGGGAGTGTGAGTGGTTCCGAATATCTATCTAGGTTGGTGAGTAAGGGACTATGTGACTCCTGGATATGTAGATACACTTGACTGGCTAGTACATAGCCAACAACTGTGGTTAGATATGGGACATTACTATAAGCAAGAATCGTTTTCTGTCCGCACACCATCCAGCCCATACTGTTTCTCACACATGCTGAGCAAGTATAGTGTGCACCAAAGTGCAAATATCCAACCGCAGTTGTTACCTATGTACTAGCCATACATCACTGGCACCATGTTTACGTTGCATGGTGAGCATTGAAACTAGAGAAAACAAAGGTAATTTGTTGGTGGCCTTTCACTAGTTGTGGAGTCCACACCATGCCTAGAGACCGCAGAAATGTTAGGTGACAATATCAACCGCCTACTAGTGATAATTTCTTGTGGGAGGGGTGGGGCCTTTTGTGGGTCCCCTGACCTTGCTGTGTATTGTTTCTCCATTTGCAATGGAGTTTTGGGTTTGTGTCCAAAATGTGCATAATTAAACTATGGAAATATTAAGCACTCGTTCTTGTGACTAGAACTCAATTCTCATCATGCAACAAAATCCCCTTCAAATGAGACACTCAAGCCCTAAACAGATGAACTTCAGCCCAATCAGACGAATAATGCACATTTAATGAGTGGCCTACAAATTGGCAACCGCTGTACTACTCAAACGGATCAAAGCAGAGAGATACCCACTTGCCCGGTGGACCACAATCAACCACTAATCATTTGGGAGGCTGTCCTCTAAGCAACTGGATAGTCCAATGAGACCCAGGAATCTATTCCGTGGCTTGTCTTGTACTTCTACCTCTAAAGACCTGAACAACCCAAACAGACTCTGGTGCCGAGTCGGCCTGTCTTTTTGGGATGATTCAACTAGTGTTTTGCAAACTTGGCTAATTTTTTTTGAAAAACTGAAAAAAGCACGATAATTTTTTAGGGATTTGTTTCAACATTTTCGAACTTAAAATAAGTTAGCCACATCTAAACCTAGCCCAGTGAGGACAGTAGCCAGTTAATGGTAATTAGTGCTGGGGATTTGAAGAAAAAACACAACTGGTCCAAAAATAGGGTTCATGTCCTGTAATTCAACCCATAAACAACAGCCCAAATAAAGCAAAGGCGTGTTACAAGGAAAGTTGCCCATCCCTCCAATCTATCCAAAGTCACTGGTGGGTGAATGTTTATATGTATTCATTGCACAGCAGCCGTGAAACAAATGTATTGCTACCTGGAAATGAAGCTGGTAGGCACAAGCACAACTGAACATGAGTTTCTCTTTCACAAGCCTATTGCGCATACAAAGATTCTTGGATTCACAAGTCCATTCTTTTGCAACAAAGGAAAGAGTGATTAGTAGTCTTGTGGGCCACAAAATCATGAGCAACCACACTAAGAAAATTGAAAATTGATTGGGTTTGCTATAACCTATTAACACAAGTCTATAGATTCTCACCTCTTCACCCCTCTCTAGGTCCATTCTCCAAAGAGGCGTTTCAAGCATGGTTTTATGAGGACTTCAAAGAAACTCCCGCACCCCCCCTTTCCCCCCCAAGTCTCATGGGTGTTATGCTTTATGCCTTTAGTTAGTTCTTGTTGGGTCTCCTAGTGTGCATTTGGTTTGCTCCAACTAGATCTCCCAATGTTTCATGTGGGCTTCAAGCTTGCTTTGTGTCGCGTTCTATTTTGCCTTTGCCTCTCCCAATGGGGCCTTTCAAAACGATGAATGGGTTTGTAGCAACATTTGTTTTATTGGTGATGTATCATCAAAAAGTGAAACTCAAAACTAAATGCCAAAAACAAATTGATTTTGGAAGTTTTTAATCAATAGAAATGATTGAAAAATGTAATAAAAGTTTCTAGGTTTTTATATTTGGTTTAAAGTATGTAATTATACATATAGAAAGATGATTAAAGATTTGTAAATTATATCTAGTTTATATAGTGATATTTTGTTAAATCTTCTTATGGATGATCGCAAATTTGACTACAAACATCAATATTGGAAAAAACTTGGTATGAAAATTCATGTAAGAACCCCAAACATTAAAAGTGTATTTTTTAATGGAAAAATTTCATTAGATTTCAACATAAATAGTCCCTTCCTATGAGTACAAAGGAAAACAAGGTTTGTTTTGCATGAATTTTGCTTACTAACTAAGGTGCACATTGCTTTTCTCCTCTAAAGTCATAAACTCTAAACCTCTCAAACAATCACATGTGACCACTTACACATAGTCCATTTAGCCACTCATAAAACATTCTAGGGTTTTGCATCACCCCCCAAAAACCAAAAGGTCTAATTATTAGAGCAATAACTTGCTGTCCTTCCCTTTCTAATTGTTGTATCACCCAATAACTTAGAAATTTGCTTCTTCCTTTTTGCCATGGTCCATAGCTAAATTGTGTTAGTTTTGCCCATTATTAATAGATCAAAATTAAGACATATGGTTGTTGATGGTAGTGAGATAGGTGATGGGTGAGCTTAAAACTTTAATATTCAACTATGGAGGTAGAAGATAAAAGATTTTTACTGCCCCAACTTCATTTTTGAGTGTCCTAGATTAAAAGAAATGAATTTGTGCATGTTATTATCGCATTTAAATGATTTTGGCTTTGTGTTTGTTATTTTTAATTTAGGTGTCAAGGGTTTTGGGTATTCATAGTATGCCTCTTCTTCAACTTCCATCTTATTGCAACCTTGCAAAATTTTATTCATAAAGACATTGTAGATTTGAAAAATGTATAAGGGAATAAGAAAAAGGAAAAGGGGAAATTTATAAAATGTTAAAATTAGATGTCAAAATCTCTCCATGTCAAAAATTGATTCCTTGTAGTAGGTCAGCCATGTTTCTCCATGTTAGAAGTCGATCGTTTGCAATAGGTTAGTCATGGTAATGGGAGGTGTGTTTTGAAGGGGTGGAAGTTGGGAAGTAGCTAGGCCTATGGGTATTACTTGACTTAGGATGGAAGATGTTTGCATCCTTTGTAATGTGATTGAAATTTTTGGTTGAAAAAAGGTAACGAAGATAGAAAGAAGAGGGCCCTTTGGCCCTTTCAAGCTCCAAATGGCATTAGCACAACCATGTAAAAACACATCGACTTGTTTATGTAGACATCCAAATACTTCAATTGCTAATGGGAAGAATGGATTAGTGGGGTGTCAAGTCACAATAGTTCAATTTTTTGGCTCAAACCACATTAGAGGCAAAAAATCCTTGAATTATGCAAGATCATGGAAATAAATATGTTCGCATTGAGTCAACAATGACAACGTTGGCTAGGGTGCAAATGTCATCTTTGGTGAACACAATGTTGACTCATTGACGAAAGGAGTTGAATGTGGTTGAAGGAAGTGCATGTAGTTGTTTTCGTCCCATGTGGAAGCTAACATCTCACACGATGGTTGCAAAAGTGTCATGAACTACATCATGAATACCTATGCATTCGTGCATCTGGTTTCAAGTTTAAGTAATTTTTTTTCCATGAGAAGAATTTTCTTAAGTCCATGCCATCTAGGAAAGGAAAATATATTAACTAGTTAAAGTTCTTACATCTTGTAGCAAAGGTATAAACCTAGTTGAGGTTCTTACTATGATTTTGAAAGATAATGAGGTAAAGATGTTTTCTTTGGTTAAAAAGGACAAGAGGAAAAAACATGAGAATAATGCATTCTTCTAAGATGTTTAGTTTGCACATTTATCATGGATAGAATAAATTGTGAGTTAGATTGGGTAATAGATTCAATGAAAAGGAAAGTTTATGGCAAAAGAATTCAACTAAAAAGAATTTTAATTTCAAAGTTAGATAATTTGATGAAACATCATGGGAATAGGAAGGCTCTAATCCTTGTCTAAGGAATGTGCAAAACAACAACAAAATTTATCAACAAATATGCATTCAACCATAAAAATAATGAAAGGTTTTTTATTAGATTACAGAAATATTGAATGGAACTAATTAAATCACCCATGGGGCTATGCATGAAAGGAAGAAGAAAATAATTGAAAGGTGAAAGCAATGTGGTAAAGTATATAATTTAATTATCTTGGTAGTCTACTTGTTAAACTAACAAAAAGTAGGACTAAAACCCATCACAACATTATTATACATTTAATATTTTTACTTAAATGATGAAAAAAAGATACTTCTTCACTATTATGAATTACTTTAAAAAAACTATGATGTAAAAGGGTTAAAACATAGTCAAAGGAGCCACAAAAGGTGTTAGATGTCAAATTCTATCATAAAAAACTAAAGATTTATTCATTTTTTCCATTTAAAACCATGGTAATCATGGCACATTATTCTTTTTTAACACAAATGAATGTCAAGAAACTCAAATTGAAAATCCATTTAATCCAATTTTAAGTTTTGGTTTAGTTAAGCATTTTTGAAAATGAAAACATTTATCATTAAAAAAGGATATTTTTACAAAGGATTTTCAAAGGACTCATATAATAGAAATAAGTTGATGGTAAAAAATATGAGATGATAATAACCTATTAGACACATTAAAAGAAATTGCAATTTCAAAAATGTGGAATTCTAAAACTTTGAAAATTCAAAATATGTACATTTGAAAATTCAAAATTTCAAAACTTCAAGAGTGCTTTACCACATATAAATCGGGTATAATGTACATAATGTACTAAAAAAAAGTTGTAGTTTATATTACATTAAATTCAATTTAAAAAATTTAAATTTTTTTGGTATGATTTCAAATTATCATCATTTTTCAAAATGAAACATAAAATATGCAAGGAATCTATACATTTTTACAAATTCATATTTATTAAAACATTATTGTGATTTTTTAATGATTTATTGGGGGCAATGCTAATCATTTTTCATAACAACTTGCAAAAACAATCATTCAAAAAATCATTTGTACGAAAAAGTTATTTTGGAGGAAAAAGACATGTAGGATTAATGTAAAGTAACACTTGTGGCTCCTTTGATCTTGTTTTGACCCAAAAGTAGGTTTCAAGTAAACTTTTCTAAATGCAATTAACTTTTGAAGCTTACTTTTTATAATGTAACATTTGTTTCAAGTATGTGTCAAATATATTCTACCAAAGAGAAAATAACATTTATTTATTTTCCTTCTTTTGAATATACAATGATCTTTATGTTATAACTTCACACAAATCTATTTCATTAAATTTTCTAATGAAAAAATACTTTTGAACACCATATTGACTAGTTAAATTAAAAAATACTTGTTCCCTATTTTATTATTCTAATCTTTTTCAAATTTTGTATTCAATTTAAAACAAACCAAATGGAAAGCACCATGGTTTCAAAATGAAATTTAAGTAAAAATTGAATCTACCATTTTGTGTTTTTGTCAATAACTATCATTTTTTTCATTTGATATTTTTTCATCAACCTTTTTTGGTATGAAATACCTTGCTTTCATCCTGAATTTGTTTATATGTTTCCGCATGCTTTCATTGGATAGGCCTATGACAAATAATAAAAGTATGAGAAGGATTTTGATGTTTTTAGAGGTCAAAAATCAACGCAAGATGTAATGCTTAGATTTAAAGTTAAATTTAATATGTGAAATTTAATCATTACATCTTCCAAGTGTGCTTAGGGTTGTGGGAGAAGTGGGTGTATGAACTTTGCAACACATTTTCAATTTTGGCTACAATGCCCATTTAAAACAAAATCTACATTGCTAAATTAATGTAATGGGTCATGTAATGAACACCTATTGCATAAATGGAACATATTGGTTGTTCAATTGGACTATTACACCAACATGCACTCTTTTGAACACACTCACACCATTAACATCAAAGCCAATTATGTTTGTAACAATTATTGACTTTTCACCCAAATCCCCATATTCTATCAAAATGTCCATAAACACTTTAATCAAATATCAAAATTAATCCATCCACAAGTCTAGTAAAAAATAAAATTAATGGCTATAGCTTCCAATCTTTCACAACATAAGCATGAAATAGATGCCCAAGATTGTTGATGAGTTGTTGTGACCTCAACACAAGAAATTGAAATGTATTTAGTTTCGAATACAATATCCTTCACCTTTTTTATGACAAGATAATGCATGCATTTAGTCACAACCCACCTTAAGCCAATGTAGAAGATACATTCCCTACATATATCATGCTTTTAAAAGAATTTTATAACTTCCCAAAGAAGATTGGGCATTTTAACCAATGGCCAATTGCCCCTTTGGATGTTAACATTCTTGATTTATAAATTTCATTTTTCAAGATAATAATGAAGTTCAATGGCCAACAGGTAATCGACAATAATTTTCACATGAACTAATCGCTATGATTTGAGGTAAAATCACATAGAATTACAAATGGACCTATCTTTGTAGAATGTTATTTTCAATAAATCAATATACATATCCAATTTTTTAAAAATCAATCTAATGAATAAATACTACACGAAAACATTTTTGTGTTATGTAACCAATGCTTTTAAATGGTAATGAAGCCTTAAAACACAAAAAAACACAATTTAATTCTTTAAAAAATGACATAGTTTTGGAAAAAAATTGAAATCAACCTTCGCATAATAATATTAACGAAATTTGAAGATTTTAAAAAATTTAAAGATACTATTTTTAAAAAGGTTCCAAAAACATTCTTGAAAGAAACAATAAAAAACATAAGTTAAAGAAGACAAATGTGGCTCCTATGCATGTGGTTGAACTTGAAAGGACTTTTAAAATTTTGATGTTCATGAAGACCAAATTGTGGAATAGGCTTTGTGGACATTTGGACCTCGTAGGTTGAACATACATTCAACCCTTTTAAAAAATGAATAATTTCCCTTATAATGATCAATATCAAATTGGACAATCAATTGCAATAGGAAGCAAATATTTACTTGATAGTTGGTAGATAATATTTAATCTTGACTTAATATAGTTGATAAGATCATATATTGACAATTGTTCTAAATCTTGGAAATGTTTTGTAAACATTGTTTTTATTTTCCTTTGAGTGGTATAATTTGGTTTGTCATGCATGAGATATGTTTCTGTTTGCATTATATGGCAATTTACATGTGGATATAAAATATGTATGAACTTGAATGATCAATTTGTGTGTAGCATTGAATCAAACTTGGTGTATTGATTTGTAAAGGTGTGTGTTGCTTTAGTAGCAAGGTTCATCTTGGGCTTGGGTATGATTCCCACACATGCATATCATTTAACAATTGTTGCGTATCATGTGCACATTATGAATGTTACATTTTGATGCATGTGTTTTCTTTTCTATGCATCTTCCAATTTCTATGCATATTGCTACTTAGTTTGCAAGTGTGAAATTTCTATCAAGATGTTTAGCTCATGTTCAAATTCTCTGCATATTCCAATTTGTTTTTGGAGGGTTTAGGGTTTAGTTTGAATTTTTTTCATGGTATTGCATAAACATTGCATGTTCAAGATTTTGTGGATGTTTGAAAGTTTGAGATTTTTGTCATTGTGTCATGTATATGGTCAAGATTTCTATCCATGTTGAAATTTCTATGCATGATCAAATTTGTATTTGCAAGTTTTAGTTTTTCAACATTCACCAAATTCTATATTGTCTAAATTGGTGAATAGTCAAAAATGATAAAGGTGGCATACATTTGTTGCTATAAACCACACATTGGCTTGATAATTGCATCGTAAAAAATCAACACCCATCATAATTTAGCATTAGCTGAATACACTTTAATTTCACAGAAACTAATAAACCAACAATGTATACAGTATGACACGATTGTAGCCATAATAGTAATTCTAGAGCCCACAGAGTGGCCACCATCGAAGTAGTTGGTGGGTGGGTTCATCATGGCAAAGCACAAGAATTCCCTGTAATGCGTGCCGCGTGATTAAACTGGTCAAACATTAGGATTATTGCTTTAGAGTGAAGAACAGAATGGCTGCCCAATGCAGTGGAAGGGTACCCATAAAAGAACAATTGCGCAACAAGAATCGTACCTGCTTCCGGCCTACTGTCGACTCATCATGATCAGAGCTTTGGAAATCCCAACAAACGCAAAACCACCATGTGTAAAGGTGCTGATTGTACAATTTTAGGACTTTATCCTTATGGCGGGTTAAAAATACTTTTTGGAGGTCAAGTAAACCGGACTTGCTTTTAAAAACTTCATGGCTGGGATCGATGAGTCTTTCCTCCCACACGCTAGCTCACAGCTGTTGCATTATTACTGGGTGATTTCAATCCCAACAACGGAATTGCTGTCTTGAATGAAACGGCATCTCTAAACTGTTTTTATTTTCATTGGCTAAATTTAGTTAGTTGGCGAATTCTTTTCAAAACTATTATAAATTATATGTGTTTCTTGGTCTTCGAGTTGCCAACTTTTAAAGCAATCAGTGTTTTGGGAGAAATCGCTAGATTTCTCTATTGAGTTCTCTAGTATGTAGCCAAAAATATGAAGGATGCTTAAACCTTTTTACTTTCACATCCTGTTTATAGCCAATTTTTTCAAAACTTTCTTATGGATGATTGCCACTTCAGCTATATCACAAAAAAGTAAAAACAAAGAAAAACACTCTTAGTTCCCATTTTTATGAAGCAGCCGAAGTGGGCCATCATTCACATTTTTCGCTACATGCCAGAATCCGATAGAGAAATCTTCTGATTTTGGGGAAAAAAGTCGAAATTTGACTACTAAAAAACTGTATACTCTATAATACTGGCAGCCATTTTGGAAAAAAAAACCAACTAGCTAAATTTAGGGAGAAAAGAAAACACTGCGACACTTTCCAAAGACCTATCCGCGGTATTGGAATCAGGGACCGAGATGGGATGCAACAAACCTACAGCAAGCAAACACTCAAATAGGGAATCAGTAGGACGGAAGCACCAGAATCTGTAAGTCTTTGTCTCGTGCTCATCGTCTCTTGAACTGCAGCAGCGCTTGTGGTCACCAATCCTTGGGCTCCAAGACGCATACCGATTCCGCCTTCTTTGAAAATGATGTCGCATGTGCCTAGAGTTGCAAACACTAGGAATAGAACTCTACTCCCGACAGATTGACGACGTTTTGGTAAAATTTGTACGCGGTTACTTGTAGGAGGATACTTCATGTCACCTCCTGCAAATTCTACTACTCTTTGGGGTTTGTGGACTCTGCCTAGTTTCCTGGAACAAGACGTTTCTCTTTTGAAGCAACTGAGTGTGTTACAAAGTGATAGAGACACTGGCGCTGAACTATAAATTAGGAGCTAGTTATCAGTAAGCAGTTTTAAAGAAGGACTCCACAAAGCGGCGGGGCTCTGTACATCATCTGCGAACGGATCATCATCATGTCAGGCTTTATTAGCGATGTGAGTTTTGGGTAGTCCATCACACGAAAGTCATGTTTTTTCTTCTTCTTCTTTGGGGTTGCTGATCAATAAGTTTATTTGTTGTCAATAATTGCATTTTGAGTACTAGCGCAACAGGAAGCAATTACCAGTAGGTTTCTGTTGTTGCAGTTACACAGTGACGACGTAGAGTAGACTATTGTCTTGCTGAGAACCTGCAGTTCCTGACGTGATGTGATATAACTGTTGTACCTCTTGTTGTTCTCGATTGCAGTTGATCCATGGAACCTCATCTCGTCATTATCCTCGTTATCACTATGATGATTCAATGGTCTCGTACGGAGGCGGCATGGGCATGTTGCCGGTAAGTTTAAATCTCCAGCTTGCAGAGAGCTTGAATCAGGGTTTGTGTAATAGGATTCCATATTCTCGAGCGAGACAGACGAAATAACTCTCAACTCTACAAAATTGAAAGTTCAAGTTTCTTAGTTAGGGACTAACTTTGCTTCATGTCCAAGTCCTCACAAAGGCTGACCACCGCCGTAAGAGTGTTTCCTCAAGCTGGTTGTAGCGAGCTGCTGTTTTTTTTTTCTTGACTGAGATTAATAATCCAGGATTATCTTCTGTTTGCTGCTCGCAGGACGTTCAGTTGTATGTGCCCATGGAAAGTATGAGGGACGTTGAAAGGGTGAAGAATGCACTGGAGAGAGAAGGTAATGATTGGTCTACAATATGTCCAGCCAAAGTCGCATGTATGTCTTATTAGTTCCTTTTTAGCCGAGGAGATACTACAATGCTGTTGATGTACGAAACTAGCTGTGATCATGCAGAAATAAAGTTGGCAGAGATTATGCTATTTACTTGACCTTTATACTTCCAGTTTTTGAAGTCTTGCAGAACTCAAAGTCGGAACCGAAACTTATTTTCGCTAAACCAAACACCAGCTGTGACGGATTGTTAAAGCAACAAACTATGATTTCTTGAACAGATTAAACCATTAGTGCATGTGCTGCACAGGTAATGTGCATGTGAAAATATACTAATCCAGCGAACTTCTGGGTCTTCCTATGGGGTACTGGGACTTAACATGTACTTGAATTATGCGTGCAGGAGCGCACAGAGTGATTTGCGATGTGGTGAATCAGACTGTAACGGTGACAGGAAACGTACCACCTGAAGAGTTGCTCAGACGAGTGAAACGAATCAAGAGACATTCCCACATACTGTCGTACAGCAGTCCTTACGGAGATTCTTCAGCTTATGGGTACAACAACGGCGGCCTCCAAACAGGTCTTTCTTCATATGGACCCTCCATGTACAACAACATCGGATCATCCAGCTTGTACGGATCAGCCGGCTACCCGGGTCGGGGTTACACCAATCGCTACCCTATGAGCCCACCTGCGTACTCTAGCTACTCTGGGTATAGCCAACCTTACGACTATGGTGCGGGGTACTCTTACCGCGACAACTTGTTACCGCCATCTCCATTCAGTTATTACTAGCTAGCTAGCTAGTTATAGCAACAGAAGATGAAAGCTGTGATCGCTGGGGGTGAACACATGGGCTCCCTGGGGCTGAAACCGCTTGCAGTTGGATCGCTGCAACAGCATGGAGCAACTGCTTTTTGGTTCACGCAGCAGCCCGAGTTGCATCTGTGCGACAGGGATTTGCAACAACATGGACCAACTGCTGTTTGGTTCACACAACCCCAGTTGCATCTATGTGCGGGAAATTTACTAGTTCTTTTGAAATGTGTCGCTGAAGTACTTAGGCTCTCACACAATCGACCACACAAGTCTTTCCAGGTTTTCTCAGGAATTTCATTTTGTCCAAATCATTTTGACTTTTTTTGGACAAATGATCAAATCATGATCATTAGTCTAAAGCACTTGTTGTACCTTCATTGCTTGGAGTGTAAATGAGAGTTGGATTAAATTTTTGGAAAAATTCCCCAGTGAGTTTACAAATTCTGATTCAATCCTGAGTTTTAACTTCAAGCACTGATTAGGGAATCTCCAATGGCAGCAGTAAAATGGACTGTACATTGTACTTTGGATGAAGTACAACCTTTGCAATTGTGTAGAACTCAGTTTTGACCTGTAAATATAGACCAGGTATGCAGTGACTTTAAAAGGACAATCACATGATTACGTATGTAGTATTAGCCACTGTACTTTGGTTTGTAGGCGTTTATACAAAATTTTGATCTCAATTTTGTGATTACCCCCTTTCGGATAAGACTTTATTCCATTGAAGTATGTGACCATACACAATGAACTTGCCCTATTTTTTTGTATTGCAGAGTCTGGAAACTCTGTTTATATGTAATTTTATGGAAATTTGTAGTGCATGTGACTTTGCTATTTTTTGTTTCATTTGTACATAAGGTTTACTGCTTCTGAAATAGTTGCAAATAGTGTTCGAGAGAAAGAGGAATGTGCCTGGAGATGTGCCAGATTTGTGGAAGATAGACAAGTTTAACTTGCAACATGGCTAGGCTTGTATATCTTTTGATTTATCTTTTCATTCTTTATCCCATTAGAATGAAAAATGACTCAGCTCTTGCATTCTCTTACTCTAAATCTCCCTGAGTTTAGTGACAGTGCATTTTTCGCAATAGGTCCTCACAGGGTTTAGATGCCCCTTCAACCATAGCACTACTAGGCCTTTATAGCACTTAATTATGAGCTCAAATGAGAAAGTATGACCCCAGAGTTGGGAGAAAGTATGATCCCAGAGTTGGGGGGTCTTGCTGGTTGAAAAACATTGGATAGAACACATTAGACTCTTATCTTCATGCATTTTATTACCTATGAACATAAATTTGAAACCTTATGCTAGGACACGTGTTCTCCTATAAAGATGAGATTAATAATTTAATTAAGTGTAGATTCTTTTTTATTATTATTCAAGTGAGTCCATTCACGATTGGGGTACCAAAAGAGTGTCCAACTGAAAAATGATTGCAAAGAATAACTTTGAATTTTTAAAAACCTTACATTATTGTAATTGTATTGGATTTTTATATGTGAATGGATAAAATGATGTCTTCTTAAATTAATAAAGTTATTTAAAAATAATTTGGATACTTTGTAAATGTTATTTTGAGTTTTATAAATAAAAGTAATCAAGTGTTTAAAATACATTTTCAAAAAAATTTAAAAGGATTGCACAAAGTCATATGATTGATTAAATTTTTTTTGTACAACAAAAAACATGCCCCCTTCTATGAAAGTATATGTTCATTGAATGAACTTGATGAAAAACCAAATCATACAAAAATTTCAAAGTTTTTAAATTTTGAAGGAAAGGTTACAAGGCAAAGGATTCATTTTTTTAACCATTTGATGAAAAAAAAATGTTCAATGGGTTCAAAATGTCTAGCTTTAGATGCAAGTCACATGTGCAAAAAAACTCTTGCCAAAAAACATGTATAATAATCCATTGAAATTCATTTGAATTTTTTTTCCCTTTCTGACATCAAACCAAAATATTCATACACAATTATGTATGAATGTGAAAAATCACAATTAACACATGAATCATCTTATGTTGGACTATTCTTAAGTTTGTTTCATGTAAATATTATTTGTAAAATGTAGCTTTACAAAGTCATAAGTCTTTTTTTCCTTTCTTGTTACCCTAATTGTGCATGGACCCAAATTTAATTATTTTTAATAATAAGCCTAAATATTTGCAATAATAGTCACACAATCATGAAGGTGTTTAGGGTTTTGAATTACAAATATTTTGAATAATAACTTAATACCCTAAGATCAATGATTTCGATGATGCCATTTGGGGAATTCTGCAAATCTCTTTGTGGATTTAAGAAAAGAACATTGTGATGTTGCTTCTGTAATTCTCTCCAAATCCAAACTTTTCCTTGCCTTTCTAACTCTCTTGTCTTTCTCCCTTAAGTCTATTTCAAATTTTCCTTCTTTGTCAATATTTTTCTTTTTCTCTCCACTTCATTTTTAATGTTAATGTTTCCTTCAAGAAGTTGAGTTTCTTTTTATGAATTTGTGTGTGTCTAGGTCCAAAGAATGTCGCAACCACTAGTAGAAAACGACCATTTTGTAATTGGTCCATGTGACTAATTTTTAGTTGCAAGTGACATTTGCAACTAAAATATCAATAGTCGTATTCGACAAGTTGCATTGACATTAATTGCAAATGACAACAAATTTTGGATGAAAGAAAAAATCAACAAAATATGCCTTCATCCTTTAACAAATCATATATGTATTGTCGCTTGCAGCTAAGATGTGACATTTTAGGTGAACAATGGGAACAAGCTATGTGTTGCCACGTGTCCCAATTCTTAATAATTAACAATATTTTATTATTATTTGGAAATAAGTTAAGATGTTTAATTTTTATGTTTGGATGGTTTATATTGTGGCACGTGGTGCAATATAAATTTTCCATGTGGCATATTGATTGAATTTTTCCAAATTAAATTTAAATCAATATTTAGGTATGAAGGTTGAATTAGGTACCTACCTACTTATATACCTACCTACCCATTTAGGCAAAACATCTATCTAGATAGGACCTAGTTACTTATTTAGGCCAAATACCTACTTAGGTGGGTAGGTAGGTTAAAACGTAGGTAGGTAAGTTAAAGAAATAGGTAGTTAAATGTAAGTACATGAATATTTATATTTTATTTTGGGTTAAATCATTTTTATTGACTCATCCCATATGTCCATCCTTTTCAATATGAAAATGTGAGACAAACACCTTGTTTATATACTTTTCAAAATGAGAAAGAAAGCCCAAAACATATGGTATAAAATTATTGGTTACAAATTATTTGTGACTAAACATTTTTAATCACAAACAACTTGTAACTAAATTTTTT
>Ga0209208_10003688_pt1 | contig 21909 bp, 23 predicted proteins | sample S1TSphfallax_3_FD_187694 | JGI IMG/M metagenome (GOLD analysis project Ga0209208, IMG submission 187694) | Host-associated microbial communities from peat moss isolated from Minnesota, USA - S1T2_Fd - Sphagnum fallax MG (SPAdes) (version 2) | ecosystem: Host-associated > Plants > Peat moss >...
AATCTCTTCAGAAACTGGCAAAGGAGGAGGAGGGAAACTTACAGCAACAGTAGGAAGAACATTGACAGGAACCCAAACTTTGAAATTAGGACGAACAAATGAAGGTTTGTTGCCCTTTCTCCACAGCATAGCAGAAGCTTTATGAACCCTAGGAGAACGTCTATTACTAGACTTACCCTCTAGGTTGTAACCTCTTGGAAAGAAAGTGTGCAAAATCCTCATCCATTTTCTTTCCAATTGAGAGGCAACAACCTTAAACAAGTTGAGAGCAAAACGGCCTTCAGAATCTAAGAAATTCCCATCTACTTTTTCAATAGGAAAAACTCTGAAGGAATGGAAACCCTCTTTGGCAATGGCAGCATATAGTGGCTTAAACTCAAAAGACGAACTAGCAAGCTTAGACAATCTTTTAGCAAATAGGTGGTTACAATCTTGCGGAAAGAGATACTAAACAAACAACATGACCTAATACAAATCAACCTATTTGAATATGCATCATTCCATATCTCCAAAATTCCTAAAAGAAATTTTCTTCTTGTGGGAGATGCTGGTTTTAAATGCTTTTGCCTCTTTCAGGAAGCCACTGAGGCATAGCTACCCAACCATGAGACAGAAATTATACCTGCTCAGTGAGAACTGCATACTTTTGGCCTTCGCACTCCAAGAGCATCAAAATAGCAACCGCCCCACCTCTTGCAAACACTATCCCTGGAAGCTGGGCCCATCTCAAAACATTTGAGAGACAGCATGACCTGTGAAACTGATTCAAAGTCACTAATGGCTATCAAACCAATCTCCCGTGCAGTGAGAATACCTTGGCACCTGTCAGATCATCAAACACCTCTGCTTTGAATTTCACAAATCCCACACGCTGCCCAAACATGTCCACACTCTGATCCAAGAAAAACATGGCCACAAGACACATTATTATTGACAAATGGCATTGTTGTGGATCCAGGATGTCAACAATCAGCCTTAATCATACAAGGATCTCATAGCCAAGCATCACACCACATCTCAACATCACTCACTGCAGGTTTTAGTGGATTGTTTAGAAGAATATCAAACAAGCTGAAATAGTAAAGCAGGGTCGCACAGATTGTTCTTGCAAACAACCAGCTCTGCAGAATAAGTTTACTGACAATTTTGGGTCCAATACTTTCACCCTCAATTCAGAATTTTTCTTAACTCAAACTGATATTGACAAAACATTACAGACAATGCTGTGACAGAAATTCAGTGGTGTCAACAGTGCCTACAAAAGGGAAGAATGGCATGACAAAGTGAAGAGAAACACCTGAATAACAACATGACGAAGAGAGCAACGGGCACCACCACTGCCACCCAAAGTTAGTATTCCTTTGGGCCCCTTCATATTCTCCAGCCATCTTTGGAAGGGAATCGATTCTATAGCTTTCCTGTCATCAAGGTTCCAGCAGTTCACACTCTGTTAACAATCACCAACATATGGCAACAGACTTGAGGGTCCTGAACAAAGGTAGCTCATGCAAATCAGTGTTTCCAATGATGATCACCCAATATCACAACCTTGTTATTGACAGAGGCTACAACACCATGAGCAAGCAAAGACTAATAATACAATTCTTAAGGATCAGAATAACAGAAGAGAAGAGGAGGAAAACACATGCCTAAGATCTGTGTCTGACACCCCAGATTCTGCAACAACTTCAAAGCTCCCCCCATTGATACTCAAGGAGAGAGGTGGCCCCATTGCATCACCCCCTCTAACAACAGCTTTCTGCATCCCTTCACCAGCCATAGATGACATCTGTGCTTGTGCACCCCAGAAACCTTTATAGCTTTTTGGGACTTTGCAATCAGTAGTGCTCCAAGTTATTCTTCTGTTGAGTGATCGTAATGGCGCACTGTGGAAATTCTTCACAGGAGGGCTTCTGGCATTTCTTTTCAGTGCCACCAAGAGCAACACACTTCCCAGCTCCTTCTGCTACTCCATAGAACATGAATCAGAGAAAGCACACCGAAAAAATCCTTCCTCTCTGCACTGAACACAACTTCAGGGAAACACAAAGTTTAAGAAGATGATTTCATGTGGCCCATGTTGCAGCCTGCTCTTGGAGCCGCTTTAACCCCGGAAAATTTTAGATAGAAATCCAATAACAAAACTTCATCACAAATGATCTAAAGACCAAATCCAATACTGCAGCAAGCGATCACTGAGATGTCACATGCATGTCCAAAACATGAGTTTGAAATTCTAGTTCTTGCTCAGACTTGAGGGTTGTCAAGAATCAGTTCTTCAGAATGACTGCTTTGTCATGACATAGAGAGAGAAGATGACTGCTTCAACACTTCGCTTGCTGAGATTTGTGAACTTTGGTCAAGAACGAGAAGAAATCATTACCAGGAGATGATAATCATCAAACTCCACATCCTTGTTGTCTCCACGAAAGGCACAAAGAGCGTACCAAAAGTTTCTGAGATAGAGAGAGAGTGTGGAGTTTGAAACAACGGCTTTGAAATCAGCAAAACCTTCCGGGAACAACCTCTGAAACTTGGAGTGAAATCAGATAGAGAAAAGGTACTATATTCTGCAAACGAGAGCAAGAGAGGAGAGAGAGTTCGAGTTCGGATCTTACCAGAATCAAAGGTGATAATAAAGAACACGACAAACCTCGCATTTCCAAAGTCTCTCTTCCGCTAAGGAGCTTTTGCTTCAATGTTGCTGCCTTCACAAACTATAACAAAATCCACCGAAATTCCACCACCTATTCCACCAGCAATCGCGTATGGCAGCATAAAAGCTTTTCCTTTCCAATAGCTTCCCTAAACGACGTGTGGAGATCAAACACATGCACGTTTCCACTCTTCCGGTGATCGGTTGCAGACAATCACAGCAGACCATCCGCTGTCGCGTGGTGGAGACTGGAGAGTCCTCCAGATGCAAAAGGTTTTGCAGTTTTTTTCAGAGAATAGGATGATGATGACGACGACAACGAACAGGGGACTGACTGGTTGCAACGAGACTAATCTTCTTCGGTTCCTGGAGAAACGGAAATCCACGAGGCTCTTCTTCTGTAGCAACAGCAAGGAGGAGACCTAAACTGACGAACAAAAACAACGTGAAGATCGATCGATCGAGCAAGCTGTTTCGTCTGAGCAAATTGAACAGCTTTTTATCTGCGCTTCATTCTTGTGTGATTTGGATTGTTGGCTACTCTTCCTACAGACCTTCAAGTCGCGCTCTAATCAAGGAACGTCTCTGCACCTTTTTTGTGTTGATGATCCTGTAGACGAATGATCTTGGGAACTGGTGGGAGTTCAGGGACTCTGTCTCCTCCCCAAACACACTCAGCTTGCAACTGGTATATTTGCAAGCTGTGAGTGTCTTACAGCCCCCCGAAAACAGCAAACATCACCTTGAGCTTTCTGTTATGGGGGGATAGGAGTTGTATGAGTCCTTGAGCTTTCCAACATTGCTCAGCTCCAATGCCTGGCATTGCAAACCCCTAGAAACACAATTGGCAGCAAATAGAACAGGGGGGAATGGTACCAATCAAGCAATGCTCACTAATAGCAAGCACATTCTTGGTTCAGAATCAGAGAATTTTTCTTCAGGATCATTTTTGTCTTGATCAAAGCACCCAGGAACAACTCAGGGTTTCTGGCACTGTAACCCTAAAATCCGGAATTTCAAAGTTCAACAAGCATCTGCTGAGAATGCAAAGGCAGATCATCATATCACAGATTACATGCACTTATGAAGATGAAGTAAAGGTGCAATGTGGAAGGACTGATTAGACTAAACAACTTGATGCACCCAAGTACCAATGATAACCTCAGGAAGCTTACTGATGAACTTCTTGGAACTCAAGATCATCATCATCATCCTTTGGACAATCAAGAACCCATGGTTGCTTGATTCTCCAAGAAAGATGGTAAAAGGATACATCAACCAACAACACTTCAAATCCCATTTTAGCATTTTAGGTTCAAAAATCCCTCAATCCAAAGAGGAGCTCAAAACTAAATGTGTATCTTCAATTGTCTCCCCTTTAAATAACATTCAGGTGGGTGATGATACAAGAGCAACTGACACACACAACACAAGATCATCTAAAAGCCCAAAAGATGCAAAGATGAAGAATCCGAGATGGGTCCAGATCAAAAGAATGATATAAAAGGCTCCTTGAGCTAACAGTGTTCTACACCTTGTCATGGAATTAAAAACTAGTGCCGCAAATAAGCCATAAGAACTAGCTGTAACACACTCACAGCTTGCAAATATAAATAATAAATCATTTAAAGAAATGTCAGTGCTGCATCCACCCCACAAGGAACAACTGTTGCTGGAGAAATCAGCAAGAATATGGCTGTCCAGGGCTCAAGTACATGTGGAACATCATTCATACAAGAACTGGGAAGAGCTCCTTTCCATGTTTGAAAGCTTGCAAGTCATTAATTACTGTGACATCTCCATCCTCTGTGCTTTCATTATCCTTTCTGTTATTTCTTTCAGCTTGGGCATTACACCCCCAGATATGGATACTAAGCTTCCGTCGAACTGCAGAACTACTGTCTAGAAAGCGGCTGAACCATTCAGAGACCTCACTCTTGCTGATTGTTAGCAACTCAGAAGCTTCCAGCTTTCTTGCATCAAACAAATACCTGTAACAACAAAGTCATGTTTGACATCAGATACAGTACACACATAAGCATGCAAGGATGTATACATCCCTGTAGGAGTCATCTATCACAATTCATCAAATGAGAAGAAAATTGAAATTTCAGCCCACAAAAGACACTTCTATTACTCTTGGCAGAGATGTGCTTCATACCTTTGATCCCAAATTTGCTCCCAGTGCCTGTCAGTCTCATCAAGCAAAGAATGGTCCCTTTCCAGCTTCAGCTCCACAAGTGCTGTCTTGTAGCTGGTAAATTCCTCATCTGTCATCTCCTCCTGGAGCACATGAGAGCACACAATAAGGACCATATTTTGCAAATTGGTGAGATGAAGCAAAATGGATTTTGTGGTGCTTCTGATGTAAGCTGTCTACACCAAGAAAAAACTAGAACAGAAAACAGGACCCTTGAAGGAAGGTGGATGCTCACCAACACTTGGGAAAGGCTTGCTATGAAGGTGTTGATGCGGTGTTCCAGGAAAGGAGGAGTGTACTTTGCAGACTGCACTCGAAAGCAGAAACCCAGCACCCGGTATGTGACTCGCACACCACAGTCCACTCGATATCCAAGCTGCTCCTTAGTTCTGTATCATCAGCCCAGAAAGCTTTAGCCACGTACTTGAGTGATCATATCAGTCTATGATTTTAAGGTACAAGAGGCCACAAACACAGAAACCCACTCCTTCAAACTGAGTTTGGGGATTCTATATGAGCTCCATTTCTAGTATTTTGGAAAAGTATATCTTTCCAGAAGTTAACTGACAATGGAGGAGAAAAGAGACCTGAGTTGGTTGAAACAGGGTTCATAGATCATCTGCTCAAAGAGATCAATTATCCCTCGAGTTCGGATGGAGTCCCTTCCCAGATCTTGCTCCCCTTGAAAATACATCTGTCATCCACACAGACCACATTAGCAGGAGCTGGTGAAAAAGGTGAATCACCTACAAAAGCTTGACCAAGGATTGTCCAGAAATTAAAATACAGCCTACAAGCTCCAAAGGTAAATACCTCCACAACTGAGTTCTCCTCAGACTCATTTTTGACATTTGCACTGTGCAACAGTGAGCTGCCAATTGGAAGTTTGATAATCCGCTCTTGTGGCCTCAACTCAGGTGGTAGGACATTCTTCACCAAAGTTTGCTTGAAAATATTGGCAATTTTTAGTGCCTCTTCCTCATCCAAGTTCCCATGGCACAGAGCTTCAATATATGTCTGCAAATTCCCAGCAGTACATTACCAAATAAAAATTACTGAAGCAAGGGGAGCGAGACAAAAAACCAACCCCCAAGATGATGATTGGAACAGAAAACAGATAAATTGTCAGAGTTGAAATTACCTGATTGAAAAGCTGGGGAATGAAGTCTGTCACATCCTTGACAGTGAGGGAGAGGAGACAAGCAAGCTTGTCATCAGCATGCCAAAACCTTTCCTTCAATGCTTGCAATCTCAGGTAAGCTGAATGCTTCAGAGGCTTCATATTGGCATTTCGATATGCGCGTTCTATATCCTCTTTGATTACCTGCATTGACCGAAGTATATAATTTCTGTTCAAGACTCTCCAAAGACAAACATAGGTTTTGAGTACAGGCAGTCAACAGACAGACACACCAGAGAGCATTATGTGTGGAGATGGAAACTGGCAGACCTGAAATCGGTCCTCTCTGGGAACCAGTGATGTAAGGAGCTCAGCAATTTTGTGTGCAAGAACTGGCAGCTTCTCATTAAAGCCAAACAGTTTGAGGTCAATTTTGTCTCCAGTAACTGCTAATGATGATTCCAGCTTTGCAACATTGGCCTGCACAAAGACAGTTCCCAGCATGAGCGTATGCAATGTCCAACTTGTTTAACTTAATTGCTGAATTTAAAGATAATGCATCCAATGACACTGGCAACATATGATGTCAAAGTAATCTTAGTTTCCAAGCCTACAAGTACATCCTGGTGATATAGACATTCATACCAGGTAAATAGTCTCATTGAGTTCGTGTTCCAGTAATTTCATATAGATGTCTGTTAAAACAACTGCCTTAATGCTCTCCCCTGCTGCTCGACACATCACGGAGAAATAGGTGTTGGCACGAGGAGTTTTGAAGGTCTGATCAAGCTTGTACCAAACCTTCAGTGCAGGGTCATCTAAAACAACCCTTGGGATGCTAAGATCCTCAGAGACAACACTCTTCCCGGTACGGATTGTAAAATCATGAGGAATGAAGGCATTAACCACAGGAATGGTTAAGGCAGGATCCACATGTGAAGGATTCTCCCACTGTTGAAGTAAATCTGCAGGCAGGATCTCAATTGTATATGGAACCTGGAACCAAGGTTCAACTTCCACTCCTGAAATATATAGCAACCATTCCCAAATCCTAGGTTAGAAAGGGGATATACAGCTTGGGTAAATATCTGTGCAAGTTACAAGACAAGTGACAAAACTGTGTTCTACAGTGAAGACATTGAGAGAAAAAGGGCCTCAGGTAAAAAAATCACTGGAGTTTTCAGTTACTCTTATTACAATATGTTCACAACAATGTCAACCTAAAAACATTGAAAACAGACATGGAAGTCTCCAGAGTGTGACAAGACAGTCTACAGGAGTGTACCAGGGGCATTTCTGTTGAAGCTCTTTGTAACAATGTCAAGGCGCATGTTGGATGGGTTGACTCGCTTTAGCAGATCAGCTACAAGGTCTGGATCCCATTGTTCAAATGAGTAGTCCCCATAGATGATGTTCTCCTCTGAGTATAAGTGCATGTTGGCTACCACAGACATACCACATTTCGCAAGTCAGTCAAAGGCTGACTTGACAGATATCTCAATACTCAAAACACAAGATAGCAAGAAAGGAGGAAGTGAAAGAGAGCATACAGGCAAGACGGACGACATAATTATCTGCAGATTCTTCCTCCGCAAACCGAAACTCCATCATGGCCATTGATTGGAGTTCCTTGAACACCCACTCTTGAGGCCCAATCAAACGCAGCATTTTCACATACTGGTAGAGAAGCCCAACAACATCTAAAACCTGGCCACATCCAAGTGGTGTCAAAAGCACTGTAATTTGTGATAGACAAAATGTTGAAATCATCAAAACCAGATACATATGGGAAATCATTCAGGAAAGGAGATCATAAGTAAAAAAATTCTCCAGCAACAGAATACATGTACATACATGTTCAAGCCCAGAATCAGTAAGATGTATGTTGACAGTAAACATGTAACCAGCACTGCTACGGTCATAGCCTCCATCTCCAACTCCAGCTGACAAGCCTGTTGCCAACCCTTTTGCCTTCAGCAGTGATAGCAAGCTTCCAGCACCCTCTGTGGAGGAACAGATAGTCACATGTTAGACAGCAAAGAGATTCACATCATGTTGTCCCACATATTAAACTCAATAAAGCAGGAAAGAGACACAAATATTCAAAGATCATTAGAGCTGTTAGCATTACCATGGCCAACAAGATGGGAGATGTAATCCTGAGGTTTCTTCAGGTAATCAGCTTGTAGGCAGGGTAAGGGCCAAGTCATGGCCAACAAGTGCTGGTCCCGCACAGATTCAACTCTATACATACGCCCTGACTCCCAAACTGGGCCATCCCATGGAAAGGGTAAACGTGCTTCACCACCTTCAGAAACCTTTCCAAACAGCTCAATTGCCCACTGCTTCAGAGTATCCAATGGCTCTGCACAGTACACAACATTCAAAATTCAACTATTTAACACTCACAATATCCAGGAAAAAAGACTGCTTGTAAACTCAAAGAAAAAACTAACAGTCACCAATACCTCCTATCAAGATAAAAAGGCAGGAAGAGACAAGTGAGAGCTTACCACCCACCTCCACCAAGAATTGTCAGTTTCATACGACCAGCCAAATAATGATCCCTGTAGAGCTGAAGAAGCTTTCCCCTCATGTCCACACCTCTCTCCATTGGCTCACTAAGACTCTTTCTGTTCCCTGTGATCCAGAATGTCAAATGAAACTAAGAAGTTGCAATCCTGCTTCACAACCCATTATCCAGGATTCTACAGTCATATTGTGCACCAGCTTGGAAAATTCTATGATCATTGCTGCAATTGCTACTTGCCACACTTCAAAAACTGCAAATTGAATGAAAAGACATTACCCCAAGAGAATGTATTGAATGGATGGGATGGTTTGGCTGTGTGACATTGCAGTTGCAAAAGGCGGCATGCATCACTTTGCAAGACTTGTTCAAATTCTGCTCATCAACACAATTACATAAAAAATGAGTGTTGGCAATTCCTCTATTGCTCTCAGCTGGTAAACTTAGAAGAACACTGATATTTTTTGCCAACTGAAAATAGTAAGAAGCAGATATATCACTGTAAAGAAAACCCAAAGTCACACTAAATACTAGAGGACTATACCTGAATCGATGGCTTGCACTTCTCGGTCCATAGCCTCAGCCTTTGCCAAAGGTGAAATGAAAAATTGTGAAAATCTGCATAGCATGTATAAGTGCATTTTTACAGACATCATCATTTTACCAAATTTTTTGAAACAAACAGATATTCTTCCAAGGTATTGAGGAAATGTTACACCAATACTTGAATTAAACCAGATATTCAAATATGGATGCCTCAATGCTAAGGGTCTATATTCATAAAGGTTAAGCTGAGTTCATGCAGCCAAAGAGATTATATCTTCAAAAGAATTGAGAACTTCTCCATACTTGCAATTAAAGTCAACCTCATTGAGAGATGGCATTAAAAGATGACCTGATAAACAAGGTTATAGAGATCTCAGATCTGACAACACATTAAGAAACATGAAAAAAAAAGAAACAATAATGGAGACCCACAGAGACAGGAAGAGAAGTACAAAACAAGAGGAAAAAGGGAATCAAGCAACCAAAACAGAATAAGAAGAAAATAAAAAAGAGAGAAGTCAACATAAACCACAACATGAAATGTGCACTACAGACAAATGTGTACTCACAGAAAATGCTAATAATTGAACTAGTATTCCCATTTATTGCTTAACTATATGTGCCTGGATTTTTTTCTGGAAGGTTTAGAATGAATTGTGAAAAAAGGTTGGATGATGACAAAGGAAATCACATGATGTTTTTTTGTAATACATTAAATAATTTCAAGTGAAATCTTGATACACTGGTGGTAACAGCAAGAAAATTGAACTTCTTACCTGTCAAGTGCAGGTTTCAAGAAACTGGGGCTGATGTCAAAATGGTAACAGGTGAACTCTGTCTCTGTGAAAGCATTTGAACCTCCCCCATGCTTGGAAAGGAATGTATCATACTGCAAGGCAAAGACCCACCCTTTCATTCAGTCCCTCCTTGTCCTTGCACCCTGCTACAAATTTGGTCAAACACCCTACTATGGCAATTCATCAGCATGACTCACTTAAAGAGAGGGAACAAAGATTAGCACCTCATTCTCATCGGGAAACTTGGAACTCCCCATAAACAGCATATGCTCTGCAAGCCAAATCAGTGCTCATCAAAACAGATCACATCTTCCACTCATATCATCCCCAAAAACTCCATCTGCTATGGAACCCAAATTGCTTTCTCTTTCTATCTAGACAACCAGACCAAAGGGAAGGACAAATTGGTCTTCAAGGATACTCATACTTGCAAATTGAGATAACCTGAAAAACAGAACTAGGATGATCTCATTCCCAGACATATAAATTACCCAAACACAATGAGGACTGCAAACAGCAGAGAAAGTGAAATAGACAATGGCAAGAAGCAAATTCTCTTGGGGGCTAGGGAGCAGACACGTAAACAAGAAGACATAGCTATCAGAGTGCAGAGAAGAACCCATAATAACTGCACAGAAACCAGCATTCATGACAAATCAGGAATCTGTTCAAAGTCAGAACAAGAGGGTTGCCAAGGAAGAACAAGTAGACCTAAGGTGGCCAAAAAAATTCAGGGCACAACTGACCAAGAAAGTGGGCCAAGCCCTGTGCATCTGGTGGGTCTGAGAAGCTGCCAACTCCCACACACATAGCTGCTGCTGCCTGCATGTAAAAATCCATGATCCATGGTCAGAAGAGTAACCCAATAATAGTATGGGTGGTCAAAAAACACAGATCCAAATGGATTGTTGGCTATTCAACCTTACCTTTTTTGTGGGTGCTTGTGCTGCACCCACATGTGAAGGCATCTCATCATCATCATCATTGTCACTCTCTTCCTCACCTTCATCCAGCTCTGATTCATGGTCTACATCTCCTTCAATTGGCCCTGCAACAAACTCCCAGATGAAAATTTGACTCACAAACAGTTCTCCTGTTAATGATACACAAGCTATTGCAGCATAATTCACATCCTTTTGAATCAGTTACTGCTCATAATCTCTTCATAAGCTGGTGCAGCTGGAAGAAAAATACCAGGACTATTCATTTTCAGTTTCTGTGAATGTTTAGGAGTTTCATCAAATCCAGATGAGAGCTTCACCTCACCATCACCTGCAGATGTTTGTAATGTCATTCATTCAAAAGAAAATCATAGCTAAATCAAAATTAACTATCTCCCGTAATTTAATTTTCATAATTTGAGGCGCAATTCTCCCAAGACTGTAGCTGGCCGCTTTGTGAACTTAGCAGCTATTGGTTTCTTGAAAGCCTACCGTGGTTGCAACCGTTGTGATGTATATGGGGATGAGCAGGATCACACTCCATGTCATCCTCTTCATCTTCGTCTTCCTCTTCTCCACTCCCACTCACACTCCCACTAGAATGGTCCTCGTCCTCTTCCTCGTCATCCTCTTCATCAACGCCCATCTTCTGACCAGAAGAGTCTTTGGGTGCAGAGGCCATGGCAGGGTCATGGATGAGCAACGCAGACATACCGTTCTTCAGCTTGAGGTACTGATACAGACGCTGATCCGAGGCAGCTGTCACAACGGACACAGCACCACCATCAGCAGCACCACCAATATCCTCCTCCTCCTCTAACGTCGTCGTCGTTGTCAACCGCTCCACACCCATAGTAGCTGCTGCTGCTCCCACAACAACAATTTCCCTGCAAGAAGAAGAAGAAGCCTTAACAGACAAAGAAGAGAACGAGAAATTTGGCAAGGAAAAATCAGGAACTCGTTGAGGAGGCACAACATAAGGAATGCAGGGAAGATGAGGAGGCACAAACGTAACGCCGGCCACGCGCATTCTTGCGCGGAAAGAGAGCGTGGCCGTCGGTAGTGTGCCAGTACCTTCTTCCTCATCCTCCTCCCCTCCACCATCTGCACTCTTGAACCCTAACCCTAATTCCAAACCCTAACCGGAAACCCTAACTGCAAACTCTAATTTTGCAACAAAGAGTTCGTCTAGCGCTGCTGCTCTCTCTCAGCGTGGCAGTTCGTACATTCAATGGCTTCCCACGCGGGCTTTGATCCCGTGCATGCAGGCCTCCATCTTCACCATCATCTTGATGCATCACACTTCCCATTCGTTCTGAATAGAATTGTAGGTAAATGGTTCATTGTGAAAGATTAGGCTAGCTGGTGTCTTTCGCTGATCAGTGCGATGCCTTAAGCAGATCCGAGAATCTCTATAACCTTATTATTGTTGGGTCATCAATTCTTATTTCAGATTGACTACTGAAATTCTGCTGGCCACCATGCCAACTGCGAATCTGCACACCAACATTCTTCCCATGGACAGTGTTTGTGACTTCGGGTACTCTCAAAGATTGCAAGCAGGACCATCCATGGCGAGGATCCTTCGCAAACCCTAATCTGTTCGTGTAACCCTTCCATGTGTTTCTGGTTTGGAGCCTTGACTATGCATCTGAAGTTTTGCATGTTTTCTTAATTTGCTATGTCTCTTGAGTTCTAGCCAACATCATGACTGTGTCTTCTTCCCATGACTTCCAGAAACGTGACAGAAATTGAGGATGGAGATGTGTTTTTCATAGTGGTTTGCTCGAATTTTTTTCAGCAGATTCTTTTGTACTTATCTACATCAACTGTTGGGAGCTTATGAAGTCGGTGGGCAGGCATGGCAGCTCATCATCAGGTTCTGTTCACGATAATGAAGGTGATGCTTTCTGAGCATGACACTTATATGGTTATGACCCATGCACTCGTTCTTCTTGTGTTAGTTTTGGTTTTGCTGGAACCTTCAAAGTGTTGTCGTGGAGTTTTGCTACAATAATGTCATTGATATGTTTCTGTAGGTCAGTGGGCTTAGTATTTTGCAAATCCTAAAGACCCACTTGTCAAACGTTGCATTTGAATATCCTTTCCATCATCTAGTTGAAGATCGTTTCTCTGTCAAGTATCTTCTGAATTCTTTTTGCAACAGCAACTGGAGCCATAAATAAAAAGACTACCAATCTACATCAATTTTTTCATCAGGCCTTGTGTCTAATCATGCCTTGTTGGTGTTTTTTCTCCCTCACCCATATGCTTATTCTTATGTGATTTGAAAGCATCAGAAAATTTACCCCTCATGCTGCCTATTTTGACACCTTTGACATGACTGCCTCATCAATTGGTGTGTATGTTGTCTGCAGAGGTGAGATTTTGCTTGGAACACTGAACAAGTCTAAAACCATGATGATGATGGATCATTGGTGATCAAATCATAGATGCAGAGGTTTTTTCTTCTACAATTGTGGATTTGACATTCTTTCCAGCAGGAAAATCACATTTTTGGGAAGCACTAGACAAAGTCTGGGGGTTGATAATTGCAGGTGCTACTGCACCTGCAATTGATGTTCAGTGTTATATAATTCTCAAAGGGGCAGCAAAAAGTTTGACTCCACTTCACCTTGATTTCCAAGAGTTGAACTCTGCACTTACAGAGTATCTGGAGCAATCCACTCCACTTGGTTACAGTACTATATTCAAAATATGGGGAAGACCTTGCATATTTATACTCAATTGTCGAAGTGTTGAAATATATATTTTGGGGGAGACCATGCATAGTTGTGCTTGATTGTCAAAATCCTGAAATAACCAAATTGGAGCTGGTGGACCCATCTTTTGATATAATTAAATACTTCAGAAAAATCTGCCAATTATTGGTCGTAGGTTCAGTATATTCTTTTGGAATGGCTATTGGTTGGGGGCTTTGGAACATGTTTGTTTTAAGGATGAGGCTATGTATGTATTCTGCAATGATTCACATTTGGGTGCACTAAGATGTTTGTCTCTCTAATTCCTTTGTGTGTACACGTTCAAGACTTATTCTAGAGAATCCTCACATTTTAGACATCCACATGACCACCATGTGTTTCCCCTATTCATGGTTGAACAATCGAAGACTAGGTGAATTCTGCTTCACATTGATGGGAAGAGCTGACATTGAAGGATCAAAAACCCAAAAGTCATGATCCACTCTTTATTCCTCCTCGATTCATTGTAAGTGCCCTTTGCCCGCAAGCTTCATTTCCCTCTATTCATTCCTTTGTAGGTCCATTGTTAAGGTCACATTATTGATAAATACTAGTTATGATTGTTGTAGTTTTCACAAGTGTGAGGTGGTAAAGAGACCCCAAAGCCACGCAACATGACAATGAAATGGCATGGTTGAATGGGATTGCACTTGGTATGGATAAATTAAAGGGCTTTGTCCAACCCTTACAGCACCCCCAGCAGTGCACAAGATGTGACCCTGCAAAACAATTTCTCACATCCAAGTTTATTTATTCACTATTATCCAACTGCACCCATAAAACTAAAACTAGGACTTAAAAATAGGTGGGAGACTATTAATAGCAAACCACCTGGACCAATTTCCTAGGAACCAATTTGGACTGATTTGAAGCAAATTGAATCCTTGAGTTGGACTCTACCTTGGTCCCTAGCCTGATTCTTGGTTCTCCAAATCAGGACCTCTCTTTTAGCACAGTTTTTGGTCCAAACCAATTGATTTTCCCTTCAAAACAGGTGCAATGTAGTTTTAGCCTCAATTTGACACTTTTTGGTCTTTGACAGTGTTGTGCTTGTATGCAGATTAGGGCTTACACTCCATGTACGTGTAAAAAGAGTGTAAGAGTAAGTGATTTACACTTACATTGTTTTACACTCCGTGTAAAAAATGTGTAAATTACAAAAAAAATCCAAAAAATGCAACAAACAAGATGTTACACTATGCAAACTTCAAATTCATTCAAATGAAGGGCTAAATGTGAGGTAGCATGTGCATCATGAATAAAACAGTGGCAAAGTCATGGACACATTTCTCAATCCTCGATACACTCCTCAAAGTGATCATCAACCTCATCAAACACATATAAATCTGCAAGGCTCGTCTTATCATCAAATCCAATAGTGGGGTCATCTAGCCAATTCTTGATCAACAAAACTAGGAGATCCAAATTCTTTGCACCAAGCCAACACTAACATTGGCCAGTGAGAATCCCTGCACTAGAAAAAACTTTCTTTGCCTCAATTTGACTCCCAAGAATACCTAATGCTCTAGTTAAATATGCAACTGTTGGAAATTGTCTTTCATGCTTTGACCACCAAAGAAGGGGGTTTTCCACTTATTTGAATGGCACATTGAATGTGCGAAAACACAACAATTCTTGCTGGACTTCAACACACAATCATGAAAAAAACTAGTTCTTAATACAATAAAAATTTGTAGAGTATAAACTATGAACTACCAATAAGCAAGAAAATGAATCAAGTTCTCATGATGTCTTTCAAAATATCAAAAGTAAACTTACTTGCTCAAAACTAGTTTCATCCTTGAACATCCCTATTCCATAAACAACATTATTACTACACATAGTTTCCTACACAACACTTGAAGATGCACTCAACCGTCCATGCAATTTCTAGAACAAAACCTTGAAAGTTGGGAGGACAAATTGGGTATCATATGCATTTGCAATCTCAATTGTAGAAGCCTAGCCAACATAGTTTCCCACTAAACTCAAATCCTTAAATTGGGGATCTAACATGAGAACCAACATATTATGGGCTTTACACAACTTGGAACTATTCATGAAATCAAGGAAGGGCCTCAACACAATAGCCACTTATAGTCACATGTTGGCCTGAAGTTGCTTAACCCTAATGCGCATGTCCACTTCCTGTGCAACATCAACCATTGCTTGCAATATCAACCTATCTTTAAAAAGTTAAACATACAACCTGATTGCTAAAGTGAGAACATGAAACAACAACCAATAACTCGTAAGTTGGTTAACTACACATGCAATTACAACAAAAAACAATGCATCATAGGTTGCTTCAGCAATTGCCTAAGATTATGCAAAAGGAATCCTATTGGTTAAAACTTGTGTCTAGCAACTATAACACATGATTATTGTTGTCCTATGGGTTGTGCATTGCTCAAACATGGTGACCTTTGATGCAAATTATGTCTTCATCGAGGTTGTTCATTTGTGTTTAGGCAAACTAAATCTAAACAAACATGCTTCCATTCATTTGCCCCCTTACTTACAATACACAACAAAAATGGAAAAATTAACATAAAATTCCACAACAATGCCAAAATTCAAGATTATGAACATACTAAACTTCTTTGGCCATGTGATGCAAGCTTGAAGTGATGTTTGCATATATTTCACACTAATAGGCTTGAATTCCTTGGAAAACCTTCACTACAACAAAAGGTGTCCTTGTATGCCACGTGATTTCATTGGATGTTGAGTGAATTCATTTGTCATCGTGAATGGGGCCTACTGGGGAAATAGTGAATTCATTGGCCTAGTGAATGGAGACTAATAAACTACATTCACATTTTGTACTAGTGCTAGTCATCATTAGTTGCATACTAAGTTGTTTTGCTCATTACATGCCCAAAGCATGCCCCATCAAATGGGGCAAACAAGTTCAATGTCTCACATGAAATAATTGATTTTAAGGTTGTGGTCATGATCCCCAAGTTGATTCCCTCATCTTTGACATAACACAAAATATTGGATGTGAACCCAAACTTTTTTAACATTACTTTCAATTGCCTCGTTAACCCCTACCCTATAGTATCATTAGGCTCAAAAAGGCCCACTATGATACGCCAAGGCTTCCATTTGGAGGATAAAAAAATTTATGAGCAAAGGTGTCCTATTACCCCTTATTCATCCATAAATCAAATGTGGCCATGGTTGTAGGTGTTACAACAATTAAAGGTTGTACGTACAAATCCAAACACCTATCAACCATCATTAATAAAAATTAGTCAAAATGAAACCACTCCATTTGCAACTACATGCAACTTGTAGTTGTTTATGACTAGATTTGGGAGTATTTCCAAATACAAGACCAAATTTCAATTACTTTGGTCATTCTCACAACTATGACACAACTTCAACCTATTGGTTCGATAGTTTTTAGGTCTATTTTCATCCATTAATAGGTTCATATGTCCCATTAATCACAATAATCACCAAATAAGTTGCATCCTAAAAATATTCTACAATGACATAAAGTTGTATTTTTATGTATGTATTAAAACTATATTTCTGATATATATATATATATGTATGTATGTATATTTGTGTGTACATAAAATATGCATATGTTTGTATATTGTTCATATAATGAATATCAAAAGTAATAAAATGTAAACTTTGAAAATTGTTATTTCAATTCTGAAAATAATATTTGAATTTTAAACTTGTTATTTGAGTTTGCAGTTATAAATGATAATTCTTTAAATTGTTAGTTATATTAAAATATATATCTTTGAGTTTAAAATTATAATTCCAATTATGAAAATTTTATTTAAACATTATAATCGATGTTTCAATTTTAAAAATTGCTATTGGAATTCTTTTTTTAATTATTGAATTTAAAAAAAAAATTGAATCTGAAATTTAGTATTTTAATTCTAAATTTTATTATTATTATTATTATTATTATTACTTTATTTCTATTTCAATAAAAACTATTGAAGTCTCAAAATTGAAATTTCAATTCTAAATTATTATTCTCGAATCTGAAAATTAGTATTTCAATTCCAAAAATTATTAATTGATTATAAAAATGGACATTTTAATTTTGAATATTTTTATGTGAATATGAAATTTTATATTTCAACTCTGAAAATTTTTCATTTAAATTTTAGCTAAACATTTCATTTGAACCTTCAAATTTCAATTTCAAATTATACTTTTGGATTCTCAAAAGTAATACTTCAATTCTGGAAATTATTAATTGAGTCGAAAAATAGACATTTCAATTCATTATTTGATCTCAAAATTGATATTTTGAATTTTGAATTATTACTATTTGAATTAATTGATCTGAAAGATTATATTTCAATTCTAAAAACTGTTATTTTAATTCTTTGAAAATATATTTGAATTTGTTATTTGATATTCGAATCTGAAAATTGCTATTTCAATTCATTAAAACATTATTTGAATTTGAAATTTTCTATTTAAATTCAAAAAGATTATTTGATCTAAAAATTGATTTTTATTTCTAAACAATTATTTAATGTTAATAGTTTTTTAGATTCATGTAAGAAGTTTATTTTCTAATAAGTAATTTTTATTTTTATTATTCATAATTTAAATATATATTTTTCAAATCATAGTAATTAAATTATTTTTACATTAATTATATTATTTATCATTTGACGAGTATTTGTTTAAGTAATAAATTCTAAATATATCTTTTAATTATTTAATTATCTTTGAGTTATGTATTGGCAACTTGTGAATAGTTATATAGCTAGTTTGTTAAATATTAAAAATTTATTAGTTATTTAACTAATTGATAATGAATACTTAATATTTGTAGTGTATAGTTTATAGTTTAAATATATGTAAATTTAATCATTATTAATTAAATGATTATTTAATTATCTAATGAACCATGTATTTGAATCTTTTAGAACTTTAAAAACTAAAAAAAAAAGGAAGTTTTTGGAATTATAATGTAGTTTGTGAGGAAGTTGGAATTTCAAAACTTATCCCATATTGTTTATTGTCTATACCTATTTTGAACATTATATAAACAAGGGGTGTGGTTATCCAATTTCACATAAAAAAAACTTTGCACATGGGACGAACTAATCAAAAGGTTTAACCCAAAATGAAAAAACAAATTATGCATAAGTTTAAAGTACTTACCTCCTCAACCTACTTATCTACTTAACTAGGTAGATATCTAATTTGATTTGCCCACTTAGGATGACCAATGTAGCTACCTACTTACTTTTTTACTTAAGTAGGTAGGTAGGTATGTAACCAAGGTTTGTAGGCATTTACTTATGTACTTACTTAAATACCTACTTAAATACCTACCAACCTAATATTAATATTTTAAATTAAATTCATTTAAAAATGCCACGTGGCATATTTACATTTAACCATGTGTCATAATATAATATCATCTAAACATTTGAATTGAACGTTTTAGATTATTTCAAAATAATAATAATATTTATATTTTAAATAGTTAAATATTAGGACATTTAGCAACACATCATTTGCCCTCAATTGTGACCAAAATAGTTGCATTTTAATCACATGTGACAATACGTATATAATGGAGTCAAAAAATGAACTTGCATTTGTTAATTTTTTTTTCATCCAATATGCTTTGTCATTTGCGATTATTATTGCATGCGACTTGTTGAAGGCAACTAAAAAGATTTTAGTTACAAATGTCATTTATGACTAAAATTAAGTCATAGAGACCAATTGAAAATATTTGTTTTTTTTTGTAGTGCATGCAATGGCTCTTTGAGGAGGAAACATTAGTTTAGAGTCAAGCTTCAAAGCTAATCTACACATCCAAACATTCTCACAAGTGCTCAAAAAGAAATACCCTTTAGAAGTTAATAACATCAAGTCCTCTAAAAGTAGTTTTTGAGTTTCATTGTGCCTTTTGTAAGGGGTTTTATTGCCAAAGAAAGAAGAAATAGCCCATGTAACTACTTTTGTACATTTCTTTAGAACTTGCATTAACCTACCACTGTCATCACACCTTTCTTGTGAACCCGTAACATTATCATGAACAAAATGTTCAGCAACATATGTTGGTAGAAGCTTGAAATGTAAAGCTTCAATGTGATATTTCATCGAATTAGTCCCACAAGACTTCTTGTATGCAATAATACCTTTCTTGCCTTTGGTCTTCATTTTGATCAAAGGAGGCACAACATGTGGGAAACATATACTACATCTCAATTGTTGAAATTTGTCATAATTGGGAACTCCCCATTGTTCACAATAAAAAAAGCCCATGGATCAAATTTACGATTCCAAACGGCCCAAAACTTGTTTACTTGTGTAAAGTCAACAAGGATTCTACATGATCTTGCTCTTTAGTAGTAGAATTTTGGGTGTTCATATTAACCCCTATAGATGTAAATCAGTTCCCTTGAGTGCAAGATGAAACGGTCTAACTTTAATTACTACACATCATCTTATTCAGTTGGCAATGGTGTTTAAATCTCGAAACCCGAGCAATGTTCCTCTTGTCTTGCCATTTCCTAAACATTGCCAAAGAAACATGACTTAGAATTTAAAACTTTTAACATAATTTTGAATTCCTCTAAATCAAGTTAAAAGATGAAAAACATTGAAATTTTGATTCCAAATGCATTTAAAAGATTAGTTATGTTGTTATCGTTGTTGGTATGTGTTGCTCAAACAACTATTACATGAAGAATATTATTGTTTAATTATGTTGTGTTGTTGTTTAGCTTAATTTTTACCACTACCTAACTACTATTAATTGATGTTACTTAATCGTTGTGTTACTATTGGTCAGGTATGTTTTGTTGTTGTGTTGTTATTATTTTGTTGTTAATGAGGTATGTGTTATTGTTGTGTTATTGTTGTATTACTATTATATGTTGTTAGTGTTGTTGTTACCGTTGTGCTATTGCTACTAGTCAAATATGTGTTATTGTTGTGTTGTTGCTATGTTACTATTGTTGGTCAAGTATGTGTTGTTGCCATTGTGTTATTGTTGTTAATTAAGTATGTACTACTATTGTGCTATTACCGTTGTGTTATTGTTGTTGTTTTACTACTAGTTATGTATGCGTTGTTGTGTTGCTATTACTTTGTCATTAATTAAGTATGTGTTATTGTGTTGTTGTCATCGCTTTGTTGTTATTCAAGTATGTGTTGTTGTGCTATTGTTGTTATGTTGTTATGCTACTCTATTGTTGGCCAAATATGTGCTACTATTATGTTGTTGGTCAGGTTTGTTATGTTATTATTATTGCTGGAAAGAAACACTTCAAAGACCTCTTCCTTTTTTCTTATAACTCCTACACTTGCACACATTTGAGATGACAAAAATGAGCAAGCCCATGAAGGAAAGAATACTAAAAACCACAAATCACCTACACACACAAGAAAGGACAAAGGGGAGTAAGATTGTAGTAGAAATAAAGAACAAGGATGAAAAACATGGGGGGTGGGGTAGGTGAGGTTGGGTTTTGGCTTTGTTAACCTAAAAAAAGGTGACAATGAAAAAGAAGGCAACAACAACCAAGTTATTTGTTGTTGTTATCGCTTCCTATACGTAAGAAAGGAAAGATAAGAGCAAGATATTAAGGGGGGAAGCACTAGGAAAAAAACACAAACCAAATGAAAAAGCAAAAGCATAAAAATGTTCAACAATGATGAAAAGGGCTTGTTCATTTGAAGAAAAACACAACAATGAAAAAGAATGTGATGAGGATCATTGCCATTCCCACCTCCTACACACAAAAGAGAAAAGAGGGGAGTAAGACCATGAAGGGGAAGCACTAGAAAAAAAATGCAAGCCAAAACTAAGAGCAAAATCACAAGAACATGAAGGTCTTGCTCATTTGAAGTTGATGCTTGTGAACTTGTAGCGATGGCACAAATGCATGCACACACATAAAACTCAAGTTGTTTACAAACAATGCTAAATGTGGAAATCCTAAACCCTAAATCATTTATATGATTTACACAATCCCAACAAAATACACGAGTTGTGTAGGTGTTATTCTAATTTTTTTATATGACTAATGTATAAATGTAAATTTATAAAATATTTCTTGCATTGTGTGTAAGCGTAAAGACTTACATTTCCACAACTATGTAAGTATAAATCATACAATATATACACTGCATATACCCTTTATACACACAACATTAGTCGTGGACCTCATCTAAAGGCCTTGGCACCAATTTAAAGCTTTCGACCAATAAGATTCCTTGAATTCATTGGTCCCTGGACCAAGGACCCTCATCTAAAGTCTCCCACTACTACATATTGTGCCTTTTTGCAAAAGGCCAAACAAAAAACATGAAGGGTTTGCGAAACAAAAACAACCTGC
>Ga0209208_10003689_pt1 | contig 21901 bp, 13 predicted proteins | sample S1TSphfallax_3_FD_187694 | JGI IMG/M metagenome (GOLD analysis project Ga0209208, IMG submission 187694) | Host-associated microbial communities from peat moss isolated from Minnesota, USA - S1T2_Fd - Sphagnum fallax MG (SPAdes) (version 2) | ecosystem: Host-associated > Plants > Peat moss >...
TGCTTACTCTTTTTCTTGTTGTTTGAAAGGTATCATCTCTCATTTTTGACAATAATTTGTTTCACTTCTTTTGTCCAAACTTGTGTTGTATAGCAAGCAATGGCTTTGTTCCTCCCCCTCTTCCAACCCCCTAACTTGCATTCTAGAATCTTTGTCTTTTCAGCCCTAATTTGATTTAATCAATTTTGACTTCCTATGTATGAGTTTTGATGCATCTTTTGCTTTGATTGTCGAAAGGGGCTTTACACACCAAGTTGTTGGATGCAATACAACAACATCCTCTTGCTTTGTGCACCAATCCATATGAAAAGCACATTTTGTCATGCACAAACCTAAAGAAAAGAAGTATGTATTGTATCTTCATACAATGTGATGGCTTAATCAAAAGTTAATGCATACATGACATTAATAAATCAAATGTGTGAGTTGATGAAAATTGTGAAAAATAATATGAGTTTGGATCATGTCATGGCGATCAACAACTTATAATGTTATAACATCACAAAATCATGCGTAATGAGCCAATGTTTCTCTTCATCAATTTTTTTCAATTATTACAATGTGAACAAATATATCATATGTTTAAATTGTTGATGTGGTTTATGCCTCCTCAAATTTCAAGTTATAATCCAACTCCCACTAAGAAATAAGAATATTTTATTTGACAAAACAATTTGCACACATAACTAAATGTTAGGATTTTGAAAACTTAAGTTGTGGCACATTATCCTAGATGGCAATCATTTCATTATTTTGGGGAATGATCAATGATTATATGTTATCATGCCATGAAAAAACAATTGATCAATTTTCCATTAGTCCATGTTCTATTTTATAATTGAGAGGTCCAAAATCATTATTCAACACATTAATTGATTTTTTATTCATAAATAATGGTACCAATTTATTTAATTTTTTGTCGTCATTATGCCCATGCCACATATAATGGCGTATAAATTGATGAAGAGGGGAAACATTACTAGAAACTACCTACTAAGAGTTTTATTGAGCATTGTTTCTATGAATTGTCATCAATTTTTTCAAAAAAACATTTGTGACAAAGGCCATGTCCTTTATTCATTGGTGTATAAATTAGCTTAGAGAATTATTTGTATGATCGCACTTGTGATGGACCTTGAGCAAATTTGAAAATCGTGAAAATCAAATTAATATCATGAAATAGCCAAAGTTATAGCAATGTGTTAAATATCTAACACAAATAGGAATGTCAAGGTGACAATTAACATTGAAATATGTGTGTGAGTCATATGTGTTCCTTGGAGAACAAATTGTGATAAGCAAACATGTGCATCCTTTTAAGCATTCTAAGCAACACCAAGGTTTGATTGAATTTTGAAATTTACTTCATTAAATTATATTGTAAACCCAAGCCTATTTGGATGGCAAATAGGTTGATTCATTCATGGAATTTTATTTTCTTTTGTTATCTTGATATTTTTGGGTTACATCTTCAACAAGTTTTTGTTAAACTATGGTTTTCTTGGAGGCACAAACTCATTGCAACTAGTTTTCAACAAACAATTTGTAAGTTCTAGAGCTATTGACTTGGACATGAAATGATCTGTTAACCTTCTTTTCACTAAAATGAGAATAGTAGATAATAAAGTAAAATGAAAACATGAAACAAAATGGTCAAATTTTCTTTTTTCACAATAGACCACATCACTTTTGGAATACACAAAAAATGATTTGAAATATATAAAATACACAGCCATCGATTTATGGGTACTTGAAAGACTTTCAATATTGTTCAACAAAACATTTGAACATGCATGTGAAGAGAAAAAAGGTTGGTTTCCCAATTTCAATGTCGGAATTTAGATGCCTCTAGTTTTTACTTTCTTATTGGAATAATTGGATAATTCTCTTCACAATACATAATAGTTTTGAAATAAATCACAAGACATCATTCAAATGTCACAATAGTAGAATATACAATAATATGTATTTGTAAGTGCATGGGATCATAAATATTTGGAATGGTGATTTTATAGTAGGTAGGTATTAGTGGAAATTAATTGGACTATTGTTGAATGTTTTGAAATTTTTGTAACATCAAATATGTAGAACTTTCACCCCCATAAAAAATCAATTTCAGCAAATTACTTTAGTATTCAATTTGACACAAAATTTATTATGTTTTGGCAATGGATGATGGATTGAACCCATAGGTACATCTTCATGTTCCATCAAATTACATAAATGTTGGGGGGAATTTTGATAATATTGATCCTATCAACAATGAGATTAAGAATGAGGAGGGCAAGTCATCAAGATTTTACAAGAAACCACCTTAATATTGAAAGCAATTTCAATCACATTGATCATTCAAACAATGTTATTGAAGATGGTAGGAACAATGACAATTTCCAAGTTGAATGTAAATACCACATGTTATGTAATTTTGGTAAACATCATATTAAGCACAACTTTTCACCAAAAAATGGATTCTAGAAATTAAATTGTATTATCTACTATTGCAATATGCATGACTCCATTGTTACATATGGATGTGTTTATGATTAATAAACATGCACTTACATGGATCATAGACTTGGAATGATTGATATGGTTTTCTTTTTCAAAGAACATGCGACTAAACAAAAGGGATTTGGGTCCCTGACATTAGATAACCACTTTATAATATGTCATGCCCATTTATTTCAATGTATTCAAATTGCATGATGAATGGGCAACTTGATTTGGAGTTCATTCATTGGAAATGGAAACCAAAAGATTGCAAACTACCTTGAATACATCTTAAAGCGTTCATAGAATCAATGAGAGGTCAATCAATTGCTTTGTTGGGGATTTTATCAGTCGCAACCAGTTTCAATCATTTTTATGCATTCTTTCTCATGTTATCATTCTTCCAATTGCAAACGATTAACTATTGATCCTTTTTTTAAAGGATGTGAATGTAAAATTTATTTTCTTTTTATATTATAGTTGAACACATATATAACGTTCATAAACAAATATGTATAGTTCTCAAAATTGGTTGTCATGGTACATAGATGTGGCATCTAAAAATATGTTAAATAAATTATACCAACATATGCATACCTTGAAAATACTATTTTCTATATGTGTTCAATGGATTTCTGAAATCTTATGAAAATATTTAAAAATGCTCAAAATTTAAATAGGTTTTGTAGTTTTAAGTTTAACGTGTTTGTTGGCATCTTCAGATGGAAAATACTATTAACACATTTCATATTGAAGTCAAAGATGAATTTGAAACTCATTTATCAAGGATTGTTCAATCTTTTGTTCTTTATCTTTCATTTTATTGGTCCAATTTCCTTGTACAAAAGACTAATAAGTTGGTTCATATGAATGATAATACAACTTAGAATCAAAAACATATTGACACATATATTATTGACAAAAACTTGATGCAAAACCTTGTGGGAATAGATGTATTAATAATTTCTATGAAATATGGGTATAGTGTGTTAAATCCATATATATTTTTAGAAGGAAATGAAATTATTGGAAGGTCTAATTGTGACAATGTCCTAGGTATGACAAAACGCGAAAACTTACTTGCTTATGCATACAAAAAAATCATCCACAATGTCTTAAAAGGAATCTTATTAGTCTTTCAATTTATAAGAATACTTCTATTAAAATCATTTTCACTTGACCATTTTGGGCATAAGCATTTTAATAATGGTGGATTGTGTAATTTCACTATGACATTAAAGATTCCTCTATATTCACATTTGATGTGGATGTACAATGTCCAACTTGAAGAAAAATTGAATGTTTACAAAACATTAAATTCCTCTACAATGGTTCGATTCAAGCTTCTTGATATCACTTATAGTTTTCAACTTTGAGGTGATGGCCATCCTAGTAGTTATCAATGGTAAAAAAAAATAGTTCCCATCATGGCCAACATCACAATTGATATCATTAATTCCAATGATTATGTCCATTGGTGCCTTCCTAGACCAATGACATGCTTTTGGAAACCTTAAGGTTGTTAAAATTGGAAGATGATATGTAAAAATGTCAAGTTATGATTAAAATCCCTTTCAAACCTTGTGTATGGTTAATGGGAGATTATCCTTACAATAGAAATGGGTTTTCTTCAAATTTTCAATAGAAGCATCTAATCATGGTTTCATGAAACATTTCTTAATAACATGGTGTATAAATTAGCACATAAATTTAAACACCTAGTCAAAAGTTAGAATCAAAATTCAAATGATAGTTACATTAACATGTATAACTAAATATTAAATAGAGTGTTGAGACCAAGAAATGATCAATAATGGCAAATGGTTCTTGAAATGTTGTGAAATTAAAATCTTCAATCATGTAGATTTAATGAATTTTTTTTGCAACTTGTTACATGTTAAGTTGAATAATTTGTTACTTGTTATTTGTAATTGGAAAAGCATTAAATTTATTCCTAAAATCCCCTAATTGGCCATAGGACGAAGTGTGTAACAAAGTGTGAAATTAGTTTATTTGCATTGAAATTGGTTCAGAAACTATTTTAGTCCTTCATTCCTTTGTCATTTTTTAGTAGGGAAACAACATGCAAGCTCTCATGCGAGCAACACAAAAAAAAATTGTGCAAGTATGTTTGTAAATGTTTGTGTATGAAAATGAGTGTGAGGATCCAAAGAGCTTTCATGAGTTGAGAACATGGAATGTAATAGCATAGAGGCTTCAAGATTGTGTGGAAAAATTCATCACCTTGGTGGCCTCATACAATGAACTACCCTCAAACCCTATGGAATGTTTAAACTTAAAAGTGCACCATTACAACTTTCATTTCAATAAGCTGCAAAACAAAATGAATGTCCATTTTTCAAATTTGAAAATGAGGATTAAATTTGCATTCAAGCTTTCAAACCTCCGAACAACATTTGAGATGGTATTAATAGATAATTTTGGTGATGGTGATGAAATTGTTTTTTATTGTGATGAATTTTGAAGCCAAAACAAATTTAGAATTAGGTTTGTGAACGATTTGGAAGTTAGGATAATAGGTAATATGGTTTTGTGATGAACTTTGAAGTCAAATAAACTTGGATTTGGGTTTGTGAATCATTTAGAAGATACAACAACATGTAATGAAGTTATGTGATGAATTTTCAAGCCAAGAAAATCCTGGATTTGGGTTTGTGAGTGATTTGGAAGGTGAGGCAACAAGTAGTAAAAGTTTGCAATGAACTCTCAAGCTAATACAATCTTGGATTTGAGTTTGTGAATCACTTTCAGGTTAGGGCAACATGTAATGAAACTCTATGATATTTTACAATCAAGCCAAAACAATCTTGTAACATAATGTTTTATTGTTATTTTTCATATGTCCATCCATTAATGATGAACTCTATTGATTTCCAATGCAATCCTTACACAATTGTGGGTGTGGCAAAAACACATTTAATGGTTTCAACTAATTGGTAGTTATGCAACAACTCACATTGGCACAAGGTAGTCCTTGCGTGTGTACCAAATTTGCAAATGGCATATAAGTGACAACTAGGTCCAAATTCTTTAAGTAGTACCAAGCAAGATGAATTAAAGGTAGTCCTTGACACAGTCCTTTTTGTCTTATATTTTTTATTCCTATGCACATTACTAAATTATTATTTTTCATATTTTGAAGTATGATATGTTAGACCATCATATAGTTTTAAGAATTGATATTACACACTTTGTGTCCATGTACATTATGAAAAATGACTAATAAAGAATATAGAAAAGAAATACAAATGGCTGACATTGTGACAAGTTTTTTGGTACACCAAAGAATTTGGACCCAACTGTGGAATAACTATTAAACAAGTTCATCAATTAACGAACCTATTGCTTGTATGATTTTTTATTCATCCATTGATAAGTTTTTAATCTTGCATGAATTTTCATCATCCATTGATAAACACAATTTGTTAATGTCCTTTGCAACTAGGTGTTTAGTTATGGGTTCTAATGCAATTGTATGGTAATTGATTTTAATAATAATAGACAACTAAATTGCAACTTACAATGCAAATGTGTAGACCTTGCACACACATTATCATTGTCCAAATTATGATAAATAGTGCAAAATTGCATTCCATCATTATTTATAAACATGAAATGGATTTAAAATTGTATGCATTGAAGTTCAAGGTTAGAAAATGAATTACAAGATTTTTTTTTAAATTATTGAAATATAAGGTGATTGTAAACATTAATATATTGCCCAAGTTATTTGTAACACAAGTTTTTTTTAACCTAAAGAAAAGTTCATCATAAAGATGATGAGCCACAATAATCAAATATTGTCATTTAAAACTTTAACCATAATTTATTCATTCCACCTTATATGCTTGAAATCTACCATATTATGATATTTAATGCCATGCGTGAAATGAAGTCAATAACATATACATAACATTGTAATGCAAAAGATATTTAAATGTTCATCCTTTCAATTTAAATAAAACTATTTTACAATTACAATGTCACCAATAAAATTGATTTATCACTAAAATGTAACATACATAACATAGTTATGCAAAAAAATACATCTTTAGATATTCATCCTTTCAACTTAAATATAACTGGTTTATAATTGCAATGTCACTAATAAAACTTAAATTTATCATTAAAATGTAATATACTTATCATTGTTATGCAAAAGATATTTAGATGTCCATCTTTTCGACTTAAATAAAATAAGTTTACAATTTTGGTGCCACTAATAATTCACTTATTTATCACTAAAATGCAACATACATAACATTAACACAAAGTAAACTACAATTTATTACGTTTGCATATAATCGTGGTTTTGAAACTAAAATTCATCGTATATTTTGAATATGGAGGTTGGAATTATCCATACTTGTCATAAAGATCATTTTCAAATGATGAATGGAGTTCATCTATGACTCATAGTTAATTCTTAGTTCACTTTTAATTCATTTTTAGCTCATTCATAAGTTCTTATAGTCCATTATTAATTAAATTTTAATTAACTCACATTTAATTATTAATTCATTATTGATTACGTGATAATTAATTCATAGTTCTCTTGTAGTTAAAAAGCCTTTTAAAAAGCTTCCTTAATCAATGGGCACATGGAAATTTCCATCCAAGCTTTCTTGAACTAAGTCCCCAAAGGGGTATAAATAAAGGTTTGACCCCCATTACTTTCAATTTGTTCAACATTAGTTTGAAATTTACAATCTTGTTCCATAGCCTTGTTCTGTTCATTTTGCGTTTACATTTTCATGTTTTATCACAATAAAAATTTGTTTGCACTTTTTTTTGCACAGTTGTTTTTACCTTTAGTGTCTTATGGTTTTGTTTTGGTTTTTATGTTATGTGTTTGGATTTAGACTTAGGTTTATTTTTTCATCATTTGTTTTCATAATTCTCATGCCCGTGACAATACCTTTGTTATTTTGGATTTTATTTTATTGCATGTATTACTTTGAATTACTACAAACAAACAATAACACATTCAATGACATAGGCATTAAGAATTTAATCAAATTATACAACATCACATGTGCATGCTATTTTTCTCAAACCTATATTGGGACTCCAACTCCCAAAGTGGGAGCTCATTTGGGAGTGTGAGGGTTCATTCCCTCACATTCTCCTACACTCCTGGGAGCATGAGATATGACTCCCGGGATTCCTTTTTGGCCTGCACCTTTGCAAGGCTTTGCCTCGATCGTGAACCCAAGGCTAGGGTTGCGATATAGGTCCATGATTAGTTTGAAGGAATTGGACCTTGTTAATGAAGTAATTAAACATTTAAGGTCTGAAACATCAAAATATATAAAGGTAGATCCATATATACACCCTAATTGAATTTTTAATACAATATACAAATACAATATAAAATATACAAAAATAATGTACTACAAAAGATATAATCTAAATTTGGACTTTGTGATTTTAAGATAAATTGAAATGCCTTTGATAAAATATTGTTTTACAATTGTATACAATGATGTGAAAATTTTGATCAACAAAATTTTATTGAAAAATATTTTTAATCCTTTTATGCCAATTTTCTTTCTATGTTTTGTTTGTGTGAATTTAAATTTTACTTTGAAAAATAGCCACATCATTCCTATGTGCATTAATTTGACAACATTATAATAGACTAAGATGTAAATTGCCATTCATTGCACATTTTCCCCATTAGTGACATGCTTTTTTGCTAATAGGTTTTTGTTAGTTATTTTTCATCTAATTGATTCAAACATTTTATTGTAAAAGCCAATTCTATTCCTTATAACTTACAAGTTGAAATATAGTTGTTTCAATCCAATTTTGAGAAAGGTTTTAGTTTGCAAACAAGTATTTAGCATATGTATGCATGGAAAACAAGTTATTGCTTTCACTTTATTTAGTTCAAAGTTGAAGGTTATCCTTCATGCTTAACATTAAATAATCCAATTGTTGTAGAAACAACGACAAAAATGGATGGCCAAGGATTTGTAACTTACATTTAATGATGCCAATTAATTGATTATATTTTAAACTTTTGTTTCTAGTTACCTAAAGTGCATCATATAGTCCCATTCTAGTTATTTAATAATATGGTCATTAGGGATTGGGTATACTTTGGAACATGACATGACTATCTTCTTGACCAATGTCTTTGGCCATTAGCAAACCTCCCTTTATATTGCTTAAAATTGGGTTCTTAATCATGTAACTTTTAATGTTTAAAGCATGGATTAATGGTTGGGATGAAAATGACATGACCCATATTCCAAGGATAGCTAGGGACACCTTTGACCACCTAGATTTCCAAAGTGCAATTTAACATAATACATGGTTTCATTTTTCCTTTGATAGAAAAAATAGAAGCATTCTTTATGCTGAAATATGTGGAATTCATTAAATTCAAGATTATGAATTAAAACTTATGTAAACTTTAAATGATATTATTGTAATGACTTCACTTCTCATTTATATGAAAAGATGACATAAATTGGACATCATATACATATTCACTGCAATATTTGACAAAATTTTGATGTGAAGAGTTCCTAATGGTTCATTTTTGGTTAAATCACATGTGTAATATGGCTTTAAAAGTGTTGATTAGGCTATTAACACCATTAATGACATTGGCATTTGTTTGTCACACACCATTTTGTTCCCCTCTATGATGATTTCTCAACATAATAATAAGAAAATTTCTACAATTTTGGATGATTAATGAATTTAAACCATGATCTATTACAACCCATTATAACTAAAAGTTGGTTTTACTATGGGTACTATCAAACATGAGCTTGTCATGAACTAAGCCCAAATACTTCTTATAATGTCATTGAGCTCAAGTATATTGTTTACATGCTTGAATTCTAAATAAAGTATAACCTAAAAGATTGTGATTCGTTGACCTTTTTAATTCAAAAAGTGAATATGTCTTGATTGTGGAGTGTATTCCTTTACATAAGATGCATTTTCAACTAAAAGTGCCACAATTTTCAATCTTGCACCCAAAAACATGTGGTTGTAGTTCAAAGTTATCTCATGAATGAATATCCTAAATTGACTAATTACATTCAACAATATTGAATCTACATGCAATATGATTGCTTAATAAAAATCTAATGCATACATGACATTAATAAATCAAATGTGTGAGCTCATGAACAATGTGAAAAATGATATGAGGTTGGATGATGTCACGATGATCAACAAATCATAATGCTATAACATCACAAATTCATACTTAACAAGCCACTGTTTTCTTCATTAAAAAAATTTCAATTATTACAATGTGAAAAAATATATCATATGTTTATATTGATGATGTGTTTTTCACTCCTCAAATTTCAAGTTATAATTCAACTCCCATTAAGAAATAAGAATATTTAATTTGACAAAACAATTGCACACATAACTAAATGTTAGGATTTTGAGAATTTAAGTCATGGCACATGGTCTTAGATGGCAATCCTTTCATTATTTTGGGGAATGATCCATGATTGTGTGTTATCATGCCATGAAACAAAAATTGATGAATTTTTCATTAATCCATGTTCTATTTGTTAATTGAGAGGCCCAACATCATTATTCTACACATTAATTGATTTTTTATTCATAAATAATTGTCCAAATTTCTTTAATTTCTTGCTATCATTATGCTCATGCCATGTACATGGGCACAAATATATGAAGCATGGAAACATCACTAGAAAGTACCTACTAAAAGTTTTATTAAACATTACTTTTATGGATTGTCATTAATTTTCACAAAACAAATTGTGTGAAAAACACCATTTTCTTTATTCATTTGTGTACAAATTAGCTTAGAGAATTACTTCTATGATCACACTTGTGATGGACCTTGAGCAAATGTGAAAATCATGAAAATTAGATTAATATCATGAAATAGGTGGAGTTCTAGCAATGTGTTAAGTATCTAACACAAATAAGAATGACAAGGTGAGAATTAACATTGAAATATGTGTGTGAGTCATATATGTTCCTTGGAGAACAAAGTGTACTAATTAGGCATGTGCATCCTTTTCTCCATTCCAAGCAACACCAAGGTTTGATTGAATTTTGAGATTTGCTTCATTAAATTATACCATAAACTCAAGCCCATAATTTGGATGGCAAATAGGTTGATTCATTTAGAGATTTTACTTTTCATTGTTGCTTTTAATAGTACTTTTCGGTTGCATCTTCAACAAGTATGTATTAAGGTATGACTTTATTGGAATCACAAACTTGTTGCAACTAATTTTCAACAAACAATTTGTAAGTTCTAGGGTTATTGATTTAGACATGAAATAGTTTATTAACTTTTAGCCTCATCGAACTTTGTATTAGAAAGATATAATTGTTGGAAGTAGAGGGGGTCTATTGTGAATCCATTTAAAATGTAATTTTTGAATATTTTGTTTTAAATTCAAGATCTGTTGACTGCAACAATGGATTCACATAGAATTTGAAACAATGTTAAAATATTTAAGGAATTTTCACACAAAATTTCAGCCTCATCAACCTTTTTGTTGGAGTGATATAAATTTTGGAAATAGAGGGGATTTGTTATTGTTTTTCCCAATGTTGTCCAATTAGTTTTCAAGATTTGAAACATATCTCCTAAATACAAAAATAAAAACATATTAAACTTTGTATGAATGTTGATTCTAAGATTAACTTTTTAACAACCTTATGCATGTTAGATTTGAAGGTTCTATGAAAAAATTATGGCAATTGGAGTGAGGGAGGTCAAATTCTCAAAAAAAAATGAGTTTCCAACTAGAACACAACACAACATTTCTTCACATGTTGTCATGGTAAATACATTGATTTTTTCAAAAACCTTTTGGTATTAATTAAGTGGACACAATGCCATAAGTTTTTAAAATGATTCATTACCTTCCATTGAACCATATCTTAACTTGTTAGAATATGACTATAGAGTAGTTCGACTCTCACATGAATTTTGTGAGTTGTATGTCTCTAAGTTGAAAGGTGTGCAAAGATTCTTCACAAGCTCCATGAACCCTAGACCTTCAAAATAAGTGGCCAAAAGTTCAATTGGAAGCATTGGAGATGAATTGAATTGCACCACAAAGTTATTTCATTTAATCTTAACTCATTGAAGTGGTCGAAAGCTCATTTGAAAGCACCAAAAAAAAGCCTTCCCCAAAAACTCCATGAACCTTGGACCTTTGAAATAAGTGGTTAGAAGCTCATTTGGAAGCATCAAATATGAACTGAATTGAACCCATAGAATTATTTCACTCAACCCTAACTAATTGAAATGGTTACAAACTCAATTGGAAACATAAAAAAAAAAACCCCCAAGAGCTCCATGAACTTTGGACCTTCAAAATAAGTGGTCAAAAGCTCAATTAGGGCATAAAAGATGAATTAAATTGGACCCATAGAATTAGAAACTTCAACCTTAACTGACTGAATTGGTCAGAAGCTCAATGAACTACATAGAACAATAAAGCCTTAGAATTCATGGAAACTATTGACTAAAATGGTCAAAAGTTCAATTAGCGCATTAGATTTGGAATTAGGTGATCACATTTCAATTGAAGTGGACCCATAGAGCTACAAAAGGTTAAGTGGTTAGGAATTCAAATGCATGATCACCTAATTCATACAAAACCTAAGAATTGTAGACCAATATAAAGTTCAAATAGGTATTTGGAAGCTCAAATTTTTGATGGTATAATCCATTCATACATAACTTATGAACTCGCAAGTTCATTTACAAAACTGAGAACCAACTTGCATTTACAAAAATCAAGAGTTGTCTTGTTCTTTGGGTTCCATCAAGTTTTGCATATGCAAGTAATACTTGAGGTATTCCACTTCAAATTGCAATTGCTCTTTAAGAGAATGCCTTTTGAAACACAACCACTTAACAATTTGATGGTAAGATGGGTTTTCACTTTTGACAACCTCAAGAGCTTGCCATTCCAAGCTCTGACCTATAGATGCATGCCATGCCTTATTTATACGACATAATCACCATAACATAGATGGGTTTTTGTGCAAATGCAAGCATGCTAGAATTTGCCCAGTGACTATTTCGTTAGGGAGAGGCGGTAGTAAACTTGAATTGATAGAACTCTAAAGTTCCACTTTAGTGCTTTAACAAGGTCTAGGCGATGGCTTTCTCTTGAGTGATTGGAGAAACCTATAATGAAGGAGTTCTTGCATAGATTCACATAACTTGGTGCAAAACACAGAAACAAACCACATGGTGATGTTGAAAGGTTTGAGAGGCATCGGGAAATCAGGCACACACATGACAATGCAAGGGAACATCACAGGCAAAGACACTAGAGTAAAGAAATTTCATCAGAGACACTAGAGTAAAGAAATTTCATCAGTCTCAGATGAAGATCAGAAGATTGTAATATCACTAGGATTCAACAGTGTTGGATTTCATGCAAGAACAGTGGGCTTGCTTTTTCTAAGTCATTTGCTATAGTGTGTTGTTATGGGTGGGTGATTCTCTCAGATCATAAACAGGTAATTTGTTGGCATTTCCATTCAGAAACTCCCCGGCCCTGGTGTCTACCAAAATTTGTTGTTCTAAATTCTGGCACATTTTCAATACAGACCCATCGTCAATATGTGCATAAAAAATCACTAGTTGGCAACTTATCTTGCAACATGTAAATTACTCAAGTTCAGAAGCACGGCTACAGACTTAAAGCTCTCAATGGATGAAAATTCATCAGCAACAAAATGAGAGAAAATTTAGTTTGAACACAGGAGTTGCTTGACAGTGAGAATATTGCCTTACTTTCTGCTACAGTGAATGTAAATTGGCTTAGTGTGCAAGCTTGCAAATAAATTCCAAACCTCCATCAGCATCTAGTGCTATTTGCACTCCAATCCAGAAGGCTATTGTAATATTGTCCTCCCTGATTCCATCCAAGAATATAGTATTGAATTGGATCTCCAACCAATTAATTTTACAAACTTAAGTTAGGCTCATGTTACACTTAAGCTCCACCAAATCACTTTCAGAAACATCAAAGTTATCAACAGAAGCATACATACGTTTTGTGCACAGATGCTGATCAAGGGGTTCCATTTATGATAAGCTTTTACAGAGTCTAGAAACAGATAGGTATTATTGTGCAATATCCTACCAGTTGCACCTGCCACATACATTGCCATCAACAACAGATCACCAAGTAGATATAGATTTTATGATCATGTTAAAACCTGCAACATGACAGGTTCATGTTGGATTTTGGTTTCACAACTAATAAATTTTCTAAGACTTGGTCTCAAAATTCTTTGATAATTATCGTGTTCTTTGTTCTTCCATCTATCAATAAACCATCATTCTTTGAAACCATTTATGTTGAGGAAGAGGACAAAAAGATGCTAACAATAAAATAACTGGCAGATTCTGTCCTCATAAACCTGCACAATCAGTTCATGATGGTTCTTTGTTTGCGACAATGGTCCAAGGCAGATGAATAGGTGTTGACAGTGCACATAAATAAGTATTCTTACAAAATCAGTGTCCATGTAAAGCACATGAGTGAGTAATTTGAGCTCAGCCATGGATTCCTTGGTTGGTTGTAGATTCATCCTCTTGATCCCCAGCTCCTCCATATTATACAAAGATGTCACAGGTTGAGTGATAAAACACCTGATGAAGAATTCCTAGGAAAATAATGGATGTCAAATGCTCTTTCAGACTCCAATTTCTGCAGCCCACAACAGACGCACATTAACTCCTCCTCCTGAAGGTGCTATTTCCCAAGCATAGGCACTCTCATCAGATGTCTAGTTCAGAGGAGGAAATTAGAGCTGTGGATGGTACAGTGAGCCAGACAGATCAATAATTGGACAAGACCCGAGATTGCCTTTGGATGAGAGGGAAGGCTAAACTTCTTCTTCTTCTCACAATCATCAACAGCGAAAAACTTGTGTCTCATCTCGAACTCTACAACTGGCATTTCTGAGAATGAGCAGTGAAGGAGGAGAGAATTTATAGAGTTCTGTAGAGGAAAAGTCATTTCCACATTCTCTGAAACTTGGCATGCCAAATAAGTTCACAATACCCGTAACTGAAACGCTTCAGCTAAATGAGATAAAAGTACGGGTTGGAGAAATACAGTGGCTACCATACAAAGAAGTGACACCACAAAGAACAAGGGACCTTGTAGTAAATGAAAACATCAATCAACATTTTCCTCTCAAATGCATAGAGATTGTTTCAATCTTTTTTGTGTTCATCTGGACCAGCTTTTCAATCTCCCCATTAGATGTTGATTAAGTATCCTCAATTGTACCAGAGACAGACAACATTAACACTCTTCTTCACCCTGGGATATGTTCTTTGAAAGCTATCTTGGAAAGGGTTGAACAATAACTTGCATGGTATTCCATAGCACCACAATCTGGGATCCTCATTCCAGTTAAATAGAGCAACATTGCTTTCTAGTTTACCCTTGCTCACTTTGTTCATTCACATTGTGTTGAGTGAATGAAATAAACTGGGTTTTTCAGGATGGAATCTTGGGACATAGATTAGTCGAACGTTGCATTAACGCAGTTTGCTGCATTTATTACAACACCATCCTGAATGCATTTGATATGTTCTTAACAGAAGTTAAATCATAAATCTGCTTGTTTGGGGGATGACATTTGCTTTGCAAATTTGCATTCTTCCAAAGATGACTGTGACATTCTTTCTCACCTGAAGGTCAGGTCATGTTCAATATTCATTACCTATGTGCTAGTACTCAGCTACTGTGGAGGATTCTGTAGTCTTACCACCACCTTTCACATGAGTTGTATCCATCTGTTATTTGTGTCAGGACAATCCAAATTTCTGCACATGGGTTCCTGGAACCCAAAACCGTGGAACTAATTTGGCTCCAGTATATGTGAGAGAGAGACAGAGAGAGAGAGACAGAGAGACAGAGAGAGAGACGGAGAGAGAGAGGCAATCAGAGACTTATGTCAAGGAACTCCTTATGTTTGCCATGAGCATGTAATTTTGTCCCATAGTCATTGCCAGAAAAATTCCATTGTTCCAGTATAAATAACAGGCTGAGTAAGCTTGTGCACGGCTAGCAGTTTCGCCTTTTCCCAAAGAATGCCGTGTACAAGCCACACGTTGCGGCATATCTTTACTTTGGGACTGCCCTTGGGGGGGCGCACCAAGTACTTTGAAGCTGGATTTCAGAGATGGTATGCGTTTTGTAGATTGTGCAAAAGTTTTTAGCTTGCACCTCTGTTTTTGTGGCAGTTGAGGTAGGTTTAGTTCGAAACCAAGCTCCTATGCTAATGCTTCAAGGGCTAATCTACTAGGATGGCGTTGTTAGCGTCGATTTAAGACCGTCGACCTGCGTTAGATTTGGTGCTGTCGAAGAAAGTTGTTGGACTTAGGAATCTATGGCCCCCATGTTTGTGCATAGCGGAAATGTTGTTGGGTTAGCTGTTTTGAGTGACTACAATGCCATAATTATTTCTGCTCAAGTTTGTATATTTTCTGTTTGACCTCTAGGATGTAAATCCTCTTGCAAAGTGTTGATTAAGTCATGGAGAAATGATACGTATCAACCCAAGTGAGATCAAAAGCGGGTGGCAGACAGAAGTGACAAAACCAAAAATGAGGGAGGTGGATGTTAGTTAGAGAAAGGGAAGATGTTTGTCTGATGCTCAAACTGAGCTGTACCTACTGCTTCAGCCATCTGTTTCAAGCTGTTGGAATGGAGTGGCCATCCCCACATGATGGAAAAAAACTTTTGCAAGCAGCCAGGAATGGTGATCTTCAAGAATTCAAAACTCTTTTGGAATATCTTTGATTTGAATTTTCAGGCAGGTGCAAATCCACACTCTGAAGATGGCCAGACACCAACACTCAATAGCTATGCATCATAGCATGAGATTCCTATAGAATGGCAGGGGCATTTCTTGGAGAATGCTTTACCTGCTTTCCATGAGGGTAGAACATCACTGCATATGGCTGCCTCCAATGGACAGGTGGACATTGTGTGCTACATATGCAGCCTCGAACATTCAAGAAGAGTGAATATGAACATTGTGGACAAATTTGGTCACACAGCCTTGCACTTGGCTGCCCACTCACAATGTCATGGCAGCTGCAACAAGGTGATCACCGAGATGCTAAAGATGACCAATGCTGACCCCCAATGTTGTGGCCATATAGATGGGAAATAGTAAGTTGTCAAGCTCTCTAGACACAGTCTTAAAACAAAACAGCTTTGCAGTCGGCTACATTTTTAGGATTCACAAGAACAGTGGAACTACTGTTGACCTGGTGTCTAACCTCTGGGCCCTATGAAGGCAGGACCATAAACGTCACTGTGAAGAACAAATGGGGATTTACCCTATCATCAAGCTGTCAACAATGCTGAAAGGGCAAGTGCAGTTCCAACCACAACAATGCTATTAAAATACATAAATGAGCACAGGCCAGATGCTATAAACATTCTAGACAACAAGAGACAGACTGCACTCCATATTGCTGTAAGGCATGCTAGTTGTAAAGTAGTGAATGTATTGCTACAAGGAGTTGATCATATCCAGGTTGATGGACAGGACAGTAGTGGTATCGCACCTGTGGACAGTGCAGTTCAAGCAGCTGCTTACAAAATGGTGCTTATGTTGCAATTGTATTTTGAGGCAACTGGGTTGTATGGACCATCAAGGCATATATACCAATGCTGCCAATGCAATTCTTGTGGGTGTAGCATTACTTGCATCTGTCACATAAGCAGCATGGTTACAACCCCTATCTGGCATAGATACCCAATTTTCAGGTTCACCTATTTGTGACGTGAGTGAGCAACATTGGGAGATTCAACATGTCATACAATGTATTCAGTGATACTGGAGAACAAAAAATTATAAACCCAGCTGGTGATCAAGAGGCAGAATGTCAAGAATAACTATTTGTGTACAGCTTCAAAGTTCTGGAATATTAGAATCCCGAAGTCTCAGAAAAGAAATGAAAATAAGACCTGAGTGCTATCAAATTTGGGATCTAAATGCCTAAACTAAGATCAAGTCACTCTGATTCCCACTCACTTGATGCACTGGTTTCCCTATCATAATAATCTCAATGTAGTTGAAAAATTTGTATAGAGTTAGAGATTTGAGAGAATCACAACAATTTCAGCCACATTGTCACAAAAACCTTTTTCAAATTAGACCTGAATGCTGCTGGAGTAGAAAAATTGTGGCTGTGAGGAGTTTGCAAAGAAAATTGAGTGACAGCAAACTCACCAAGTGATACATAAGCACCACCTAAGTTTGCATCAAAATGCTCTGAAAGCTGTGTTAACTCCCACCAATAGTATTAATCGTAAAGAGACTAGATTAATATTCTAGTTCAAAGCTATGATTGCATCATTTCTTTCTAGACTCTAAACTCTGGAGTTTTCAACTCGTGTCTATCCAATTCTTGAGATATGAGAATGCTGATTAAGGTGGAATGCTACTAATTTGTTGACCGATGCCTCAGAGGAGCTGGTTTTGGTGCTGACTTAGTATTTGTATGCGGAGCCCAACTCAGATATGCACAGTATTGCTCGCACGCCAAACGCTTCCAACTGCCAGACACCTAGCCACAGAAGCAAATGCTGCACGCATGTTCTTGTGGGCAAGAAATAGTCCTTCTTGTTGTAAGATCTAGCTATTTGTTCATAGAGAGTTCTATCCAGGCTGCAAAGTAATATTTTTAGAGCTGCTGCATCTGGTGGTTGTTACTCGGTGCATTCCATATCACGAAGATCTAATTGGCAGTGTTTGATTTGCCTAGTGGTTCTTGCTTTAGATCGAACACAATTAGAAACTCTCTTTTACGATTCCGTGTGTAATCATCCATAAAACCTTGAATTTCCCCTATGCAAATATGAAGTTGTTTGTTTGACAATGGGAAAATACAATGATCCCTTTGTTTCACAATGGGAAAATTAGAATTTAAAACATCGAAATACGGGTCCCAGGATTCCCTTGAAGAGCTTTCCGTATGTTTTGTTAAGTCAACTTTGATTCATCAGACGTTTCCACTCTTTTTCCTACAGGGAATGCCAAAAAAGTTTCTTGTGAAGCATATGCTAAGAAGAAGGAAAATTGCAAGGTTTAATGCTGCTACAACCACCGAGTTCTTGTAATCCCAGGCTGCGCGACCAGCAAAATTACTGGAGGGTCATAACTTGAATCCCACCGACGATTTCTCCAGGGAAACAATCCTTGAGGTACGGTAGAACATCCACGACGGATCTACCACGCAACTCAGGATCATCGTAGAGGCAAGACAAATATCTCGCTGGCACCCCGTAACAAGCATCTACGGTTGGTCCTCTTACACAACCTACGTCGTTCGATTGTGTTTCAATCACCCATGGTAGCAATGCTCCGTATGCCTTAGCAACACCCCCAAATGTAGAGCTCGGAGTGACAATTATGTCGTCACATAAGCTCAGGAGAATAATCTCGGTAAGTGCTTGCTCATCTTCTTCTCTGCTGTTCAACGTTTGTTCAAGTCTGTTACTTAGCTGGACAACCGTCACGTTCTCTCCATTTGCTGGTGGGTTTCGCAAGTAATCTGATCTCAGAGATAACTCAAAATCGTTGTAGAGAGAAGCGATGAACACGGTGGTGCGATTCACATTATCTGAAGACTCGACGACCGATTGAACAGCGGGGATCGACTCTTCTGTCGACGAATGATTGGTGGATTGCGAACTTTTATTAAGATCACTGGCGGCCAACCCGAGTTGAGGCAACAGCTCGTTGTCCAAAGCGCATTGTTTGATCTGCGCTTCCAGTGCAAGGTGCAGCTCCTGGAACTGCCGGTTCGTACGAATCTGAACACCGAGGCGCCGGTCTGTACGATCTGGCTGCATCTCATGGACTTGTTCAACTCGCTGCCAGACAACGTCTCCTGGGAGTATGGAATACCTGAGCATGTGCGTGAGGACCATTCGAGTAGGAAACAGAGCCTCTAACGCTGTGCGGAATTTCGGAATTAAAAAGAGCTTGGGAAGAAAATATTGATTGCTCGTGAGATAAAGCCATGTCACGCCGCGCAAGAGGTTCTGTTCGGTGCCACAAAAGAATCTTTTGTCAGGGTGAAACCGCAACTCGGCTGTAAAATCTGTGGCATGAAGTTTAATCGCTCGGTTCGGTATTAGAGTATCCTTCAAGAGAGATCCCATGGACGAGTCCACAGCAGAAAGGAACTGATCAGTAGATGCCCAGAATTTTGACAGCACCGGAATATCAATGCTTGCCTCATTCACCTTCCAAGAGGAGCCCTCAAAAGGCTCGCACATGACTTGTGCCAACAGACTGGACGAAGGTAACAACAGGACACGTTGCGTAAGAACCGCGTAAATCATACAGGACGCAGCGGAGAGTATCCTGTTACCTAGTCCTGACATAGCCGTCGGCTCACAAACTAAATAATCACAACCACTTGTCGTATTTCTCTGGTGGAGGTCACTGTGGGAAATGTTCAATTGAACCTTCGTAGTACAAGTCCGATGAAGAATTTCGTACTCCAGGAAGACTGCCTCCCATGCAGCACTGACATTCAAATCTTTCACAAATTTCCTCGCAGCATACCTCAACGGAAGCTTCTCTCGACTCATGCAAGGATTGTTTTTGTGCCACTCGTTCCTCACAGTTTCAGTAAGAGGGTCGACAGGTTTTCCACCATTAGCTCGGAATGCGGCTTCTCTAAGCTTGCGGGTTAGATCTTTAAGAGCATCAGCAGGCAGTACACTATCAGTTTGTTGAACATCCGAAGCAGCAGTTTCAGATATTAATACGCCTGTTGGAACAGCTGACGTAACTGGTGCACCAAGCTGCATTGCTTCTTTTGCAAACTCTTGAAAATGCGCCTCCAGATCGACATCCTTCGTATTGTGGACTAGCACAATGCAGACAAGCACAGTGGAGCAGACCAGAAGGATGACCAATTCCTTGGCACCCATTGCTGGTAGTGGGTTGCCCCTGTTGCAAAAGCAGTACTCACACCATCAATCAATCAATCGATTGCAGTCTGCACACAACATATTGGCAATGAAGAAAAGCACAGCTTGTGGGCATTATGCTCCCCTTAGCTCACCTAATCATGCTTCTCTTGGACTTTTGGCATTCAGTATAGGAGAAGGTTTCATCACCGGTACCTTCCGAATTTAAGGTCCCGTCCGAGGCCGGTAATTTTTGGCTTTCTTTCCGGCTGTGGAAGACAGCGTTGAGGACGATGTACTATCATGGCATGTTTATGGACATCAACATATCCTCAACATGCCATGTCTGCTGTTGACTTTCAAGCTTTTAGAGAGTTCTGCAGATAAGATATTAGATGGCAAGATTATATTAAACCTTTGAAGAGTAAGTGATTATATTGTGAGTAAATACATATCAAAAAGACATGAAATGGCACCTAAATTATGGTACGTAGTAGTTACGAACTTTAGGGAATCATCATAATTTCCACTAACCATTCAATAATATCTTCAAACTTTGAATATTGAATGTAGTCAATATTACCAATTATCGATGAAGTAAGGAAAACAAAGGACCCACAACCCTCAGTTCGGTCATAAACCTGGCGAGATTAAGAAAAACCTCGATTACCATTAAAGGAGGGGAGGGGGAACTCACAAAACCATCAATTTTGGTGGTAACCTGAGTTTCATCTTTGTCTTTCTCCCTTTTCCAAAGCGCCTCCACTGATCCTATATATATTTTCACTTGCTCCTACCTGTACAGTTACTGTAATTACTCTCAAACCTTATGCATTAAATGCTGAGTTACAGCATTTCATATCTAGATTTAATAAAATTTCATTACTTTGCAGATACCACTCAAAGAGGGGTTTGGGGGTGAAAGGAGACTGAGGCTATTTCAACGACATTATTACATATAGTAAATGACGTTGTGGTCGTTTTTCGTGAAGCTTTCCATCCATTCGTCCCATCACCCATCCATGGATGGCATCATATAATAATCCTCTACAATGTGAAGGCTGAAAAACTCATGTAGTCTTGCAATTTGTCAAAACCTAAAAACTAATTTAAAAAAACTAAAAATTGTTGAAAAAAAACTTGAGAAACAAGAGAAGAAATATTTTTAAAACAACACAAGAAATTTCAAATTAAAAGAAGAAGAAGACAAGCTATTAATAAATAAATAAAATAGAAACAAAATGAAAACATATAAAATAAATATATTTAAACATGAAACAAAAAAAGGGAAATGCAGTAAAATAATCTTAAAAGAAAATTTAAAAAATAGATGACAAAAAATAAGAAACAAAACAGAGAGCAAAAGAAAGAGAAAAAAAACCATACTTGAAAAAAAAGAAAAGGTCTGACTTCTTTTTCCAAACTTCAAACTTGTA
>Ga0209208_10003690_pt1 | contig 21898 bp, 18 predicted proteins | sample S1TSphfallax_3_FD_187694 | JGI IMG/M metagenome (GOLD analysis project Ga0209208, IMG submission 187694) | Host-associated microbial communities from peat moss isolated from Minnesota, USA - S1T2_Fd - Sphagnum fallax MG (SPAdes) (version 2) | ecosystem: Host-associated > Plants > Peat moss >...
TTTGGTTGCTTTTCTCTCTTTTTTTAGGGGGGCGGGGGCGGGTTTTCTCTTTTGAAATTTTGCCCCCTCCCACCATGTTCTTTGATTCATACGCAAATTTCTGAGAGCTTGAATTTTTCCAGTTGTTGCGAGTCTGAGAAGAAAAGTTCGTGATATTTTTGTGGGTTTATTGACGGGTCACATGTCTCGGGGAATAGGGGTTTAATTAGGGTTTATAAGATGAAGAGAGGCACGGGTGAAGAGAGGTTTTGATGATGTTGGCTGTAATCCAGCTTTTGGTGCTGCAATTCGAGTGGAATTTCGAACTGAAGAGCAAGTGATTGCTGACTGAGTTTCAAAATCTCGGAGAGTAATTTGGAGTTCGTCAACTTTCCTGTTCAGTTTCAGCTCGAATAATGTGGCGGAAGAAGGCCATACATGAAAGTACACTGACACTGGTCTGACCCAATTTGCAGCTTCAAAGAATTCAGAGTTTCTCTGGTCCAGGTTGTGCAGCTCAGAGTGTTATCGAAGACCCAAACTCATTTCTATTTATTTGCAAATGGGCTTACTTTCAACAGCAGTTACAGCTATTGCCACAAATGCAGCAGCACCAGCTGTCGCAGTGCCATACCAATACTGTGGTTGTACCAACAGCTCTACCCCATCGCAGTTTCAACAACTAAGCAGCTGTGGTTACTCCTTGAAGCTCTCTTTGCAGCAAGAGTTATTGAGCTCAAGGAGTGTATGTTTTGGAAACTTTTGTACACAATTGCGATGGTGCTCATGTGGAAGCATTACCAACATTGGAGCTACTAAGTTTAGGGTTCATCATAGGAAATGGAGGCGAAGGTGGTCCCTTTTGGTTATGATGGTGGATGGGAGTAAAGCAAAACCTGTTGGAGATAGTCAAGGAATTTTGAAGCATACTTTGAGGAGGTTGGCATCATGGGTAAGTGAAGGGGATGATTTGCCACGAAGGTTGATTGAGCAAAGGTTTTGGGTCACACAAGGACCTAAGGAAAGCAATCAAGAGACTTTAGTAGACACAGAGAAAGCTCCTAGTAGTGAATTGGGAACTTCTGGATTTGGAAGCTATAGAAGGATGGGATCAACTACTGCACAGAAGCAAACAGCTGAGATTTCAGAGTCTTTGAGTGGGAGTCCAGAGATGAAATATACCACTACTGTGGATTCAGCTCCGGCTACTCCACCTTTGTACTCTGTAGGGGATGGCTTGGTTGGGGTTGGAAGCATAGTTTTTTTAACAATTGCCCTTGTGGGATGGTGGAGAGAGCTTGGATACAGCTCAAAGTCCTCTGTAAGTTCTGAGACAACAACTACTCAAGTAACTGAAGAGTTGCGAGAAGCTCAGGCTGCAGTGGCTGCCCCCATTGCTCTCTCACTTCTCTTACAGAGAGATGTGAAAAAGAAAGAGAGTGCCGAATGGTTAAATATGGTGCTAGGAAAGATCTGGAATTTGTATCGACGCACGCTTGAGGGTAGGTTCATTGAGCTTCTACAACCCCTTATTGATGAGATCCCAGAGAAGCCTCCACTTGTGCAGCGAGTAAAGATCGTCCAATGTTTCTTGGGTGATGATCCTGTGACCGTACGCAGCATTGAACGAAGGACCTCCCGGCGTGCAAATGATCTTCAGTATGGCCATTTCCTATCCTTCCACACATGCTTAGTAAGTTTCTGAGGTTTAATTAGCAGAGAGAGCAAGTACTCAGTTGGTAAAACCTTGAACTGATGAAGGCAGATGGTCTTGCATTTGGCAGGTACCACATAGGTCTGCGGTACTCAGGCAACTCAAGAATTGTGCTCTCAGTAACTTTGAAGGTGGGTTTTTTGCCAATCACAGTTCCCTTTGGGATCCGTGGTCTAGATCTTGATGGAGAGATTTGGGTGAAGCTGCGCCTGATTCCAACAGAGCCCTGGGTGGGGACTGCAACTTGGGCCTTTGTTTCTCTTCCCAAAATTACTCTGGCATTGGCTCCCTTTCGTATCTTCAACCTTATGGGTATGTTCCTCTTCTGCATAAGTTGTAATTCATCATTCGGTTGTCATTCATGGTTTTGCAGGATGTAGGGACTGCCTTTGCTTTCATTGATGACCCTTATGCATTATTTCAGCCTGTATTGTGGATAAAGTTCATCTATTGTGAGAGCTGACAGTGATGTTTCTCTGTCTCTGTGCATAACACCTTCCCACACCTCAGCGGTTCCAGTCTTGAACATGTAAACATCAGCACCCATGGCTTGCTTTTTTAGTGTTTGTTTCAGTTTGATGGATTCAGGATACTACAGAACCTTCTTCATGGAAAATTGCAATCTTGATGAGACATATGCTCTTTGGACATTAGATTTATAAGAAATATCCCTAAGATTTGTCAGCCAGAATTATGCAGAATAGAAAGGAATCAGGATTTTTGACAAACTTATTCTTGTGTTGCAGATTTTTGACAAAGTTACTTACCCAAGATCTTCCATTACTGTTTGTGCGTCCCAACAAGACAGTGGTGAATTTCTTGCAAGGCAAAGCTGTAGGTCCACTTTCAAGAGATTTCAAGGATGGGATTGTCTTGAATGGATTTGCTGGGGAACTCTCAGTAACCCTTATAGAGGCACGGGACCTCACATATTTTCCTGTGGGTAAGGTTCTCTCCTTTCATTGCTGTGAGCACGTTTTGAGTTTTTCTCCTTTCAAAGGACATCATTTCCTTTGGGTGTGCTTTGGTTATGAAAGTGGTGGGGAACTAATTTTTACAGTGGAATATTAAGTGTGCAGGCAAAACGGATCCCTATGTGGTGTTGCTCTTGGGTGAACAAGTTATTCGCAGTAAGAAGAACAGTAAAACTTCCGTACTTGGACCTCCAGGTGCTCCTGTCTGGAATCAGGTGATATTTCAGACCACCACTTCATTGATATTGGACTGAAAAAAGAGTGATATAATGCTGGGACTGAGATGACCACATTACAGAGTTTTCACAATACAACTGACATTGCAATTTCAGACAGGACAAAGGATAGGAAGGAGTCTATTGTGCCTCAAGCTCAGGGTGTATCAGTAGAGCAAGACATTTTTTTTCAGGGCGGAGAAACAGGATGTATATTTGTCAAAGGAAGTGTGGTTGATTAAGAGCAGATTCAAAGCATCATGTTAACTGCTGTTGTTGGCATTTATGCTTGATTCATGGGGAACAGGATTTGAAGTTGCTAGTGGTGGACCCGAAAGTACAGCGACTGAGATTGAGAGTCCGTGACACTGTTGGATTCACCACCATTACTGTTGGCTCTATTGAAGTATGTATTTCTCTTGCTTTGATATAAGTTTCTTCATTTGATGATGTGAGTTCCTGTGTATTATTAGTGAGGGCTTTGTTCAGACAATCAGTTCCTGAGACATTCAACAAACTGTGTCCTAGGTATCTTTGGACGATCTGCAAGATACGGTCCCAGTTGATAGGGTCCTTCCCCTCCAAAGTGGGTGGGGACCGTTTCCCAAGAGAAATTCAGGAAAGCTCTTATTGCGGTTGACCTACAAAGCATATGTGGAAGATGAAGAGGAGATTGGCATTGGAGACCGGCCTCTTACAAATAAGCTGTGGGATGAAATAGGAAACTTCATAAGCAATGAGATGAGGGAAGGAGAATTTAATTCAATGGAACGACCATCATCCAGTGGCAAGACCATTTCAGTTGATGCTAAAAGCTCTGACAAAGGATTTCGACTGACAAATCCATTGATAACACAGACTCTCAGGAAGAGTAGTAGCAATGGAAATGTGAGGGTAAATTCAGGAAATGAGAATCCCTCCAATCCCACAGTCAAAGGTCCTTCTATGGTTGAAAATCCTGTTTTGCAGGACCAACAGAAGAAAGAAAGAAGCTGGGGGATGCAAATTCAAACAGTTGCAAAAAGTAAGCAATCAATGTACAACCCCTGTTGATTTTAGGAGCTCATATGTACCTGTTACTGTGGTGGATGGGATGATGATAAGGCAACTCCACTGGAGACTAGGAAATCTGCAGAATTTTTTTTGTTATTGTGAGTGGAACATGAAGGTTAGCATGTTTTGTCCATCCCTTACATGTTTTTTGGGTAACAAGGTTTCTGACATGAAAATGGAAATTCTGGATGCAGGCTCAACAATAATGTGGCTGGCAGTGATAACAGGGATAACGTTAGTGGTGGCTCTTGATCTCAATGTTGCCAATCTTTTCAATCCTTGATGATGTGCACCCTTTTCACTTCTTCTAAGTTGCTGTATAATACTTCCTCATCATTGGCTTTCAGGCAGACATCTGTTCACATGTCACAAAGGGTTAGGGTTACACTGGCAATTGATGCTGATGCACTTGCCAAAAGCTCCCCTCCCTTGACAGGTGCAAGGTCCTTGACTTCAGGACATCATCAGTTTGATTTTTTTGATTCTGGGACCTCATCAATACAGTTATAGGTGAGAATCAGATGTTTCAGAAGTTAGAATACAATCACAGTTATACAATGAGCAGAATGGAAAGAAGAAAGCATGGAAGACTGTTTTAGTCTACACAAAGTTCAATGTGCTTGTTGAATGTAAAGACAGAAAAACAGGAAATGTTGGTTTTGCCTATTCTTGCCACAAATTGTGGTTATGTCTACTGTGCAAATTCTCGCAAGTATTGACATGTCCCAAATATCCTGTGTCTGTATAATAACCTATGACAGAACTTGTGTTGGTACACTACAAGCTTGTGTAGGAAATAAGGCCAGGGTTTGAAGGATTTATTGAGCTTTTGTAATGTGATTAGTTTCAATTCCATCACCTTTTATGCACATATGATGATCTCTTAACTAGTACTGTAGTCTACGATTGTGTCAGAACTGCACTGATACATAGAACTTTGAAATTGTTCAAAAGTTTTTTGAGTTTGATTGATTTTGAAGACTCCTAAAGGAATTCAATTGTTAAAGGGGCTAATCTTGGTCATGTCTTCCTTGTGGCAGATTACAAAACACGGTGCAGTGAACAAACTGCCAACACTGATTTTGTCAAAATTGGCACTTGGGCAAGTCTGGAGTTCTAAAAGCCTATATCAGCACTGACAGCAAAGATATCTTTAATCCAGTTTACTGGCAATAGATGGTGAAAATACAAAACAATCAGGTTTGCCAAGAGAACTGCCCAAGAGTGTACAACAGAAGTTTAGCACAGATATCCTCTGAATAAAATGGCATTCATAGTGTAAGACCAGATGTATCCAAAATCGTGCCCATATGAAAACATGAAAGCATATAGATAGACAACCAGTGTTTCATCACTCTGGAGTATGTTGTCTTACAGTTTCAATTTTCATGAAAACAGAAAAGCTTTGAAAAAAAAAGATTGACACAAAGCATGCTTCCACAATGTCTACATCAATATTAGTCTACGAATGTGTGACTGTCCACTGATTCAAACACACTCGAAATCCATCTCAAAATACACCTGTGGAGCATGCAAAATCAACACTCTCATCATAATGTGGCCAAATTCCTAGCCAATTTCCTCCACTTGCCAGCCTTATCATTACAATCTTAAGAGTCACCTCATACTCTAGCAATGCCACTGAATTCCTCCAAAGGAGTTCTCCATTTCTATTTCAGAAAGCAACTTGTTTGGGATTTGCTTTGATGTCCAAGAAAAAGCTATTGTTCAGAATCCTTGTGTGTGCAATGTGGTTTTCAGAGTGAGGGGTTACAGATTACTTTTAGAATTGCAAGCTGTACTGGTTCCTTGCCTTTCACTGTCAGTCTTTGCTGAAAAAATTCCTCTGGACAAAATTTGTGCAAAGAACAGGTTCAGAGATAATCAGGGCACTTGTTCCTAAACTCTTCTCCCATGGCAAAAACAGGGTAACCTCTGCTTTGGCTGCCTTGATGAACCCTGAAATTCTTGTGTCTATGAACTGGAGTACATGTGAGAGAGAAGAAAGGTTTACCCCAACCACAAACTCACTTCTGATTTTGTAAAGAGCTCCAAAACCCTCACCATGCAGCCACATCTAAATGAACATTTTGATGCACTGTAGCACATGGACATGGATCAATAGGGTTGCAGGCCATGTGTGCCACCACAAAAAATACCTTCTGTCCCATGCATTTGTGCCTTGAGAGCTCGATGTGCTCATGTGTTTTTCTAGTATGTACATTTCACAAGCTTCTGTCTGAAAGTTTTCTGATCACTATTACAAATCTCCTTGTGTGTTTTTCTGCTTTGTTCCTTAGGGTTCTGTTTGCAAGCCTCTTGAAAGGTGTTACAAGTTAACAGGTACCTAAATTCAGTCTTCTCTCCCAGAACCAGGGGGAGACACAAGGAAGGTACCCCAAAATGTGGCAAGGAAAGGCAAAAACCGAAGCACCCTTCAGATCAATGGTCCCAAGAGATTCCTAATCTCAGTGACAGCAGCAACGCATGGAGAAATACATGGAGAGAGAAAGAAAGTCCAGTAAATGGGAAAACAGAAGCTAAAAAATGTAGCATCGTGGTCATAAGACGAACCCAATTGACAAACCAACTGTCACAGAGAGGAGTCGTCCAAAACGGATTGAGGAAGAAGGCATATGCACCCACATATCTTGTCTATCTCTAAACCAAATTCTGCTTTGAGATACCGCCCAACCTTCGATGGGAAGCTTTAGAATCAGATCTAGTCACATACCAGGCACATTAGGTAATACCAGAATGCAGTTACAGAACTTCATGGCTCTCTCCAGACACCCTCGACAGAGAGGCCTCATCTCATAAGGCCTTCAGAGCCGACCATCAGAGCTATGAAGGCCGAAAGTCATCCCTATGCCTGTAGCTCGCGCGCATGTGAAACCCTAATAAACACCCATCTCCCGCGTGATTCTCTACTCTCGCTTCTTCTAACCCTAAAAGAGAACAGCGTTCAAACCAGCTCTCCCTCCCTTGCTTCAGCTTATGTGGGTGTGGGTGGTGGGTGTGTAGTAGGTGTTCAGCAGCTACATATATGCCCTCTTGAGTCTTTCGGGCTTTGCGGTCTCAGGAGCTTGATCCTTCGCGCAACTACCATTGAGCGATTAAGAGATGCAGACTGACTGGTTGATATCTTCGTCGCCCCGCGAAATGGAGAATGTGATACCATTGAATGACGACAAAGTTGCAAAGCCGAGCGGAGGAGTGAAGCATGTGCGGGGAGTAAAAAAACCAGGAAGGACCCGGCCGAAGCATCCCGGTTACGGTCTTCAGCCAGCAATGGTGTCAGCCACAGCGAAGAAAGAGGGAGTCGTCTCTACCAGTTTCTTGGAGCAAGATGCTGCTTATTTCCAATCTTACTCTCACCTCGGCGTCCATGAGGAGATGATCAAGGACCGAGCACGCACAGATGCCTATCGGGATGCGATTTCCTTTCATGCTGATTCCATTCGGGGTAAGGTAGTGCTGGACGTGGGATGCGGCACTGGAATACTTTCCATCTTCTGTGCTTATGCTGGTGCCCGTAAAGTCTATGCTGTGGATGCCAGCGACATCGTTGTGCAAGCACGCGAAGTAGTGCAAGCTAATTCGCTCTCGGACATCATCACCGTCATACATGGGAGGGTGGAGGAAATCCAGATCGAAGAAGACGTCGATGTCATTGTGTCAGAATGGATGGGGTACATGCTTCTCTACGAGAGCATGTTTGCAAGTGTCATCTGTGCCAGAGATCGTTGGTTGAAGCCCGGAGGTCTCATGCTTCCCGCTTATGCCACATTGTACATGGCACCCATCACAAATTCTGAGAAGTATACAGAGAGCATCGACTTCTGGCGCAATGTCTATGGCATTGACATGTCGGCCATGTTGCCACTAGCTAAGCAGACTTCTTTCGAGGATCCTTGTATCGAGATGATTACAGGGGAGAATGTGTTGTCATGGCCTGTGGTAGTCAAGCACATTGACTGCAGCAAGGTGACTATAGGGGAATTGGAGACTGTGCATTCAGAGTTTTGTGTTTCCTCCATGATGATGGCATCTCTTCATGGCTTTGCTCTTTGGTTTGATGTTTCTTTCGGTCCAAGAATCATCACCACAGAGGCTACTGATGCTCTGTTCGAGTCATCATCCATGGAGAACAATATTGTTGGCGATGATGATGCGGAAACAACCCTGGGTCGCCTTAGGGTTTCAAGAAAGAGAACTAGTGCTGAGGAGTGCGTTATCTTGTCAACAGCGCCTGAAGATCCACCAACACATTGGGCACAGACAATTTTGTATGTGTATGATCCGATTATGGTGACACAAGATCAATTGATTTATGGGTCCATCACACTCTCACAGAGCAGAGAGAATCCGCGCTTCTTGAACATCCATCTGGAGTACACTTCTGGAGACCGACATTGTGTGAAGGAATCTGTTATGAGATAATAACCATGAGAAAGATCCAAGTGAAAGCTTATCAAATAGGTACATTGCCTTCACAATCTGCTATCCTTTTTTTGTGAGATCGAGACTACATACTTACTTCAGGGAGTCACAGTTTGGGAGCTGCGAAATTCCATTGCGCAAGTCTTCCCCTCACACAAGAAAGATGCAATAGTTTCTGTTGCTCATTTTGAGACATCTGGATTGTGGGTGAGAGAGTCCTGTAGATTCAGGGATTGCTCCAAGGGTTTTTGTGGGATTGCGTCTCCTTCTGTAGCAGCTAGTTGCTCCCATTTTGATCAACAAGAGGCAGATACAAAAAACCCACCATTTCTTGAGCATTCTGGCATTGCTCAATTGACTTCTATATTGTACCAAAGGTAATGGTCTGACATTTTGGGAGCGATTGTCATCAGGTTATGACCTGCCCTTATTGTCATGTCACCTTCAAAACTGTTGTTGTGGAGAATTTCTCTGCAATTTCATGTACTGAACAGTTGCACTAAGAGATGGAAAAGTAAAGAAATGGAAATTTGAGATACTTTGAAAACTTGTAATTTGGAAAGGTATGTATACCCATGAAACTTGGGAACACTCAAATATTGGTGAGTGAACAAGAGTGGGGAATTTTGAGATATTCTGAATTGGTAAGCTTGAAGATTTGAGATGTTGAGGATATGCAGTTGAATGCAGCCTTGTTGCTAGCTGTAATTTGAAGCTTATACACCAGTCTTTCCAGCTTGTTCTCTTAGCGTAACAGTTGCTGTTGATCCAAACCACTCCTCAGTTTTCTGTTTGGTCTTGTTTTCTCTTTTCTTCATTCAAGTTTCATCTTTTTATGTGCTTGCTGAGTATTTACTGTTAGGTTGTGAGATCTGAATGATCCATACCTTATTTTCAGGTCATAACTCAATTCTTTTCAGATCAACTTAATTTGGAATGCTTAAGAAATTCTTAGGACTTATGAAGATATTTATCTTGGTTTCTGTGTGTCCAGAGTGAAGGCTATCTACAATGTGCAGGGATTTTAAGAGAAAGTATACAGGTGCTTTCCCTTACTTGAATGTGATATGAATGTAAACAAAACAATGTGGTCACCATGTATTCTTGGAGAAATCATATCTCATTGCCAAATCATCATCCTTACTCAATTTTGTTAACATGGAATCAATCAACTGGTGTGAAAACCCATGAATTTTTTATTTAGTGTATTATTGGGGATGATTATGTTGTCTAGTATTATGTAATATGTTATGGATGTTGACTGTCTTTCAATCCTTTTCTTTACATCAGAGTTCACTGTCTTCATGACAGGTCAAGATAGACAAGATAGACCTTTTTCTGGAATGCAAGTACATCATTCCTTCAGACAAGTCTGTCGAATCCTGAATAGGTCTCAAAATAGACCTGCTCCTATATGCAAGTATATCATTGCAAATGATGCATACTTTATGAGAAACTTGTATTGAATGTCCCTGAGACATTTTAGGGTTAGCCCCTACACATCAGGGACAAAAGTGGATTCATGGTCTGTAGAAGTGACTTGGACTCTTCATGTCCTTAAGCCAGTCAGAAGTTTACCATTCTTTCACATTGATTTGTTCAAGAACATATCCTTCAAAAACAAAGGGTAGTTACATCTTGAAGTCACTTTGCAATTACTTTGGGTTTTAGTTTTTTCTACAACTTTTGGATTTTGATCCTACTAATGCCACTACATGCAAAAAGCTTAAAAGCATGTAAAGTTTCTTAGTTGGTGTGTGGAGATCTGACTGTTAGATCTTGTTCAAGGCCACTTAGCAAGAATATTGCTTGAAATTGGTTGGTCCAATTTGTAAGGGGCTGCCATATCTAAACAAATCTGAATGCATTTGTGTGACCCATTTGCTTGGCCCTCTTGGGTACCTAAAAGGAGTACCTTAGGCAAACCATGGGACACATTATTTCCCAAATCACAGGAATTGTGTAATACAAACATTCGGATGTTTCCACATTAAAATCAAGAGGGTTAGGTTATGGTTTGCGGGCAACTTATTCAAATGAACCTAATTGCATTTTGGAGAATCTTGTTGGATGGTGAACTAACTGTAATGAAACATTGGAGAAATGCCTCAAACCAAGTCTATGTGACTTGATGATTAGGAGGATGGAAAGGCTTGGCCATGATCTTGCAAACTGCTTGAGTATTAATGTGCACCTTGTAGGATGCTTATAATGTAGTAAATAAGGTTTAGGGGTTTACCTAACCAGGCTGGAACACCAACTACTAGGTCAGCATTTTTGGATTGTATTTGCATTTTGATGGTTGCAGATCAATGACAAAATTATAAAATTTGAACCAATTTGTTTGTGTCCATTTATACATGAATAAAATAGCATCATATCACAGCAAGTGAAACATGTTTTTGTGTAGATCATTGCAATAATAATTTGATGAAGGACACCATATGGTGATCCATCAGAAGCTAGTTTGTAGCAAAACTATCAACTCATCTGGAAAGTGAATGTGAAGTTTATGCTCATTGGGAAGGACCTCATTGTAAGTTGTGCATGGAAAAGAACCAAAATCTTCTATTGCATTTGATTCACAAATTGTGATTCTTAATGCTTTAGCCAATAATGCTATGTGACAAACTCCAATGCCAGTTGACTTATTTCTACAAGAAAGATAGGCAAAAGAGATCTTATCCATGCAAGTTCTAGTATGCTAGGTCATATTTCTTAGCAAGCTCAAATGTTTTGGGAATATTTCACTCCTTTATGGATGAAACCTGAATCTAGAAAATATGTGTAGACAAGGCTGACACAATTTGTGAAATTATTTTTGAATTGCGACATCCATCTCTTCATGTGGAACCAAGTACTTTTTTTTTAACCTTAATTCTTCATTATCAACTTGGCACAAACTAAAGTTCAATGTGATGTTGGAATTGTGATTAAATTTGCAGTGAAAATGATGTTTTGCATGGTACCAAGTTCTTGTGTGAATGCATTTCTACTAGTAAAAAAGAATGGAAAATGCATTGTTTAGGTGTTGAGTTTTGTGGACCATTTGGCCTCTCGAATATGGTCCTTTTGCAATTCAATATATTTGTCTATTATATAAGGGCTCATTTCTTTCTTTCCTTTGTATGACTCTTTCATATTGACTCATGCAATTTTGGGCTTTTCAAGAAATTCATAATGTGTAGGCATCTTTGAAGACAAGAAAGGTTGGCTTGAATCAACGTTTCTTTTATGGACAAACTTTAGCCAATTACTTACCAATCAAAAACATGTGTTGTCTCTAAGCTTGAAAATTAGAAAAATAAACTAGGGTGATTTGTTGAATTTTGATTGGTGCAACTAAGGGTTCAGCAAGGAGGCTTGTCAAAAGGCAATACATGTCATCATAAAAAATAGTTGCAACAAACACTTTTAATCACCTAAAACAAGTTGAAAAATGAGATTTTTTTACTAGTGTTAATAGTATAAAATGGTTGATTTGAAGTTTGGAATTTTTGGAGTTTGATGATCCAATCTTGAGCTTGTGATTCACAATAGATTTGGATTAATTATGTCATTTGATCTTGAAGTTGTGACTTGTAATGTTTCTAGAATTCCAATATATCAAGCTAGTGATGCGTAGTGAGTGTTGTTTGCTATTGGAAGAATTGATATTAAAGGGTCTTGTGTAGCAAATCATGTAAGCATTTGCAAGTTCAATTTTTAAGTGCTTACCTAATCCATTAAATTTTCAAAAGTTTTTGGTTTAGGTGTTTGAGAAGTTCTTCGAAGAATTTTTGAATTTTTTTTGAGTCTACTATGACCTTGAACCATGTTGCATTTAATTGTTTGCCAAGAACTTTAAGCCCAAGGGTTTAAAACAATATAAAAAGACTAATATAACCTTTTTTTTTTGTAATCCTAAATGTAAAGAAACTTTAATCTTACCCTATAATAAAAATAACACAACTATAAGAAACAATCAATAGATCTAAAAGGAGTTTGCAACAAAGTTCAAGCTTTAGAAAATTATTATAAATATTGACAAAAAAATTGAAAATCTTACTTTTATAATTTAATGAAGAAAATTATAGAAGTGAAAAAAAAATAAAAAAATCTCAAAAGGTGATTTTTCCTAAAAGATTTTAAAACTATTAAAAAGAAGATCAAAACATCATAATTCAAGTCTTAAGGCCTAATTTCACAATTTGTGTTGTTCACTTTTGTAGAACTACAAAAGTGTGCATTGTCCTTTGGTAGGGCCATGTCAACCTCAAGATAAGTTAAAACCTTTTGCAAAACCTTGAAGGATTGAAAAAAAATTGATCACCATGAAAAACTAAGATTGTATCCTTATTGAAATAGTAAAGCTGCTTTTACTAGTTGGTGCCAACCAAAGCAATTATTTAGTTACAAAACTTTGAAAATTCATAACTTCTCTAAACAAAGTCCAAATTCATTGTTTTGAGAATTTGTTTTGTACCCCTTCAAAAGAGTTTTACAATGTCCTAATGCTTATCCCAATCAAAGTATACTTAAGATCTCAAATCATAAAAAATGTGAAGTTTGATAGTTAGTTTGGTATAGTTCAATAGACAATTTGATAAACAATTCAATAAAGATTTGAGAAAATATTGATAATCTTTTTGTCATTCTTTTGATAAAACAAGGTAATGAATCAAAGTTTGTAATTGTGTTGAGCAAACAAAGAATTCATCTAAATCTTAAACATTAGGAGTCTTAAGCAACATGTGTTAATTATTATTTCGCAAAAAGACCCTTGTCTAAAAGTATTTGGATTTGACTAAAACAAAACATTATGTTTGTGCATGAAAAACATTTATTGTTGAGCAAACAATAAACATTGAATGAATTGGGATTTAGGACTTGACAATACACACATATATGATGCCAACACTCATTGAGACTTGGCACTGCAAGTGCACACACAAAGGACACCAATGATTATTGCGACTTAGGATTTGACACTACAAGTGCACACACAAAGCTGGATATTGAGGCAACAAGTTTGAATGACAAGACTCAAGAGATGGCATTGGAATTTGGACACACAAAGGATGCTAAGGTAGAAAGTTTGATCATTGAGAGTCAGGAGGATCAACATTACACACACAAACAACCATGAAACTTGAGTGATGAGACTTGGAATCACACAAACAAATGACAATGAATGTTAAATGACAATGTTTGGAAATGAAGAACAATTACAACTTCAAAAGTTCTTACAAGTTGCAAGGAAAACACAAAGATAATCTACAATCCAAATTTCATAACCAACTTCAAGAATCAAAACCTTGAATCAACTATCAAAGACTTAGGCATATTAAGGACTTACGAGTCAAGCTGCTTGAGATTTTAAGGGTTTAGGATTTGAAAACTTAACTTGGTAGTGGTAAGTTGTAATGTTCTTGTCACTTGAAGGTTGAAGCTTAAATGTTGAGTTGCTAGCTTGCTGCCTCATGTTACAAGCTTTGAGCAAGCCACAATGACTCTAAATGCATTGAGGAACAAATACAATTTTGAAAGCTTGTTCAATGCTTAAGTGTGCATTCAAGAATCAAGACTCGAAATTGATAATGAGTTGTGAACACTTGCTACTTGAAGTTCTCATTGTGTAACCTTCAACATCGACATTGGACAAAGCAAAAATGGGTTTGAGGGAGGGGGTTAGGGCTACAAAATTGATGGCCTTTAGGGCGATGATCTAAAGATCTAAGGCGAAAGAACTTGTGGCATATGCAAATCACAATTTTCTCTTGGCAACAGGGAGGCAACTTGTGAACATCCATTGTTTACACAATGATGATGTTGAAAGTTTTTAATGAGATATCTATGAATTTTGCTACTTTTAAAAATAGAAAACACTTCTATGATTTACCTGCTCAATATTCAGGTTAAAAAAATGAAAATTTCACTTAAAAGAAAACACTGGAGAGGGTTCTTACCGGTGTTTTTTTTTTCATTCTTGTGATGTGGCACAGGTGGCAATCATCTCAATAGATTTAGCTTGATAGGCAATGATCCAACAGAAGATTTAGCTTTAATTGGCGAAAAGATTTGAGGAAACTGTCAAAACAGTAGAAAACTAGCAAGAAAATTGACGTATCTAGTAAAAATCTGGTGAAAATTCTATTGTGACTGAATGCAACCTAGCACCCTAAACCTCATCTAAATTGGAGTTAAAAAACTCCTGTTGTGGTGGATGTGTCTCCGCAGAAGAGGGCAAAATTTTGTCCCAATTCAAGAGGGAAAGAATAAACATTTGTTCTTACACCTATCCCTCAGAGTGGCCAGGACATTAAATCAGTCAAGGATCCTAAGTGCAGGCAGTAAAAAACACTCCTGCATTGTTTTTCATTTCTGCCCTTAGCTCGATTCATATGTGTTCAAAAAAATATGGTTGCTGCCCAGACACAGTTTGGCGCATGACTATGCATGTTTTGGTCGTCTGATGTACAGGAAGAAGCATCTCAACTCTGTCTAATGTCCATTACACAATGTTATGCTTCATGGGTCATCATCACATGCCCAAAATGTGCATAATCACAGGCCCAAATGTGTTTGGGCAGCAACAAGATGTGTCTGAGCTTCACCAGCATATCTTAATTAGGTAGACAGGGTACTTCTGTTCTCCCTGCATTTAGGACCCTTGGCTGGTTTAAGGTTATCCAAGAATAGGAGGGATCTTACACCTATCAGTAAGAACAAATTACGGCCCCTCTCAAGGAGTGGGCATAATATCCCGGCCCTTCTCTAGGAGAGACATTCATGGCTATTAGGTACCCTCCAAATACACTAGAAAATACACACACCAAGTTGGGTGCTGGTTCACTGAAGCTGGTCTCCAACAACCTCAGCTAAAGTGATGACAACCAAAGCTAAAAAAATCCTCCAGACAGAAGAATGGATTTTGAAAAACCTGCCTGGTTAAGTTGATCATCACTAATAGAAACATGGGTCCTGCACACAAGATCAGCCAGAATGTGCAGCACAAGCAACTCTATTTTTGCTGTGGAGTGGTGCCAGATTACACACAAGTTCTGTGTTGCAGACTCCTTCCAGAGGGGCTGAGAGAGAGATGCTTACAAACATAAGCATACAAGGTAGAGCACCCAAGCAGGGATGGATTTGATGTGTGCTGGCATACCATCAGGCCCTGCAGTCCACTCATAGAGCACTTTCAGGGTCCTCCAGAATGACAATTAGATTTTGAGAAAAGAATCAAAACTAAAATGTGATCGAAGATTCAGAAGTTTACAATAGGAACTTGTGTACTAAGACGAGGTTTGGAATATTTCAGAATTCTGACAATAATTCACAAGTATGCTGACCATTATAAGTAAGAGTCAAAGTTATCTTGTGTTTTGAACTCTGTTCAATTTTCTAGAATTTCAGCAAACTGCTCTTAGGTTTTTTTTGGACTGGTCCTCATAAGAATTAATTAGTGTCAAACATGAGTCATAGGTAAGTATGCTCACCAGTCTCCAGTACATGAGCGTGGGGCAGGCTTGAGGCTGCCTCCACTTACCAGCAGGGCTATTTTAGATGACAAGTTCCAAGTTCCAACTTGTCACAAACACGCGCAGGAATCCCCAAATTCTCTGAAGTCCTCTCCCACCTGTGGTCAAATTTGGCTAAGACTTCTTGCCGAAGATTGTCAACTCACCGACTGCACAAAACTTTTTTCAAACCCCTGATCCCCCTCCTATGGCAAAGTGAGGGAATAGAGTCAACACGTGGGGGCGTTAAACACCTCCTAAACAGCTCTGTCCTGCGCTGATTTCGCTTGTCTTTTTGCACACCTTTTTGGCACAGTTCTGCAAGAAACCATGCAACCTGGTTTTCAATGTTCTTCCCAAAAATAAGTGAAGAACAATCCTCATGACGAAGTTGCACAGTTCTGCAAGAAACAATCTATTCTTCGTGTGCTTCAAAATAAAAAAAGGTGAGAAAACAATTCGCATGGTCTTCAATCACCAATGTTCTGGTGAAATGTTTTGAATCACGTCAGAGGTTTGAATCCCAGAACTTCGCCTGCAGAAGCTATGTCACTAACCACCGGCAAACCATCAAGTATTGGGAAAAAGGAGCTTACTTTGTAGATTTAATGCGTATACAAAGACAAAAAGGGAAACAATTTATAAAAACCCTGCGGCAGACTAACGCAGTTCTCCGCAGGACTGCACTGTCGGGCCCATAGAAGGCGCCGGACAGAGCTCGCTAGGGGGTGTTTAGCGCCCCGCGTACCAGTGTACGTCCCTGGCCGTTGACTTGACAACGCGGCTTCTTGAACAGCCGTGGGGAAAGGAACTCCCGAAAAGAAATGTCACTGAATCGTTTGTCGACATGTTAAGGGAGCAACGCCTGTGTTGTTTTGGTGGAGCTCGACAGGACGAGAACCAAGTCCCTTGAGAGAAGAGTTTCTGCTCAAGCGTGGACAGGCGGCATCGTCACTGAAATCTTTGAGGATAAATATTAGAGATTGTATTGTCAACTACATTCTTGCTGCGATTGTACATGCCTTGTTTAACTAGTTTGAGTCAGTTAGGTCCACCGATAGTGAGTCGAAGAACAGAATTTGCAAAAACAGATCAAAACCAGAACGAAATAGAGGGACTCGATACTGGGTCGAAGGCAGCTTCTGCAAAGGCTGCTCCAGCTCAGGACGGAATGGAGGAAATCGCGGCAGTGACGGTCGAAATCACGGATAGCTTGGGGAAGTCCGACTGGATTCGGTTGGTCACGAATGCTGTGAACCTCATCAGACTTGTCAACAAACAAATGGGGATTTTCGCAAACACATCAGATCCGGAAATTCGGGAGGTCGTGCAGAGCTCCCTGAAGCGCTGCAATAGCAAGACATTGGAGCTGGTGGATTTCTTGACACGATGCAAGGGAAATTTGCGAAACATATTTGAAAAGTTTTGGGAGGCAGGACATGCTGCGGAGAAACATCCTAACGACATAGAGACAATAAAGAAGTTGACTGCCGAAGCTCGAGGCGTTCAGGTAAGCATGTGGTCTCGCAAATGCCTCCAAATCACCGCAAGCTCAACTTGTTAGTATGAATATGTGCGTAGCGAGCCTCATTGAACGTGGCACAAGGGGATGAATTGCCAAGAGCGCGTGATACGCTCGTGAAAGATATAAAAAACAAGGAAAACTAGTATTGTTTTCTGTGTGTTCTATATCTTTGGAAATTCCTCGAACTGCACTCACACTACTGAGGTTTCGGAATGTATTGCTTTGCATCAGGAGGGAAGCCAAACAACTATCAGCGTAACCCAGGACATCGATCCGTCCCGGCTAAATGCATTGGCACAGGTGAGAAATCCTTCGTTTCCTGTGAGGCTGACTATCCCGATTGAATGATCGATTGTGTCATGTCAAACTTCTCCTCCATATCTTCATGCATTGGTTTCTTTCTTAGTGGTCTCTATAGGAGTCTCCTGGCTGTGTTTATAAGATTTGTTGAATGTCGTGTCTCAGATTCTATCCGACATGGAAAAGGAAATTAAAAGCACCATGGAGGAATACAAGAGGCTCCTATCTGAGAGTCAGTTGGCCATCAAGAATTTGTCGAAAAAGAAGGCAGTGACTACTAGTCGTGTACGGAAATGTGTCGGGGTTGCCGCGGCCGGGCTTACCGTGGCGGCTTGTGCAACGGCTTACGCACTCCATCCCACGATTGGTAGTTGCGTTGCAACAGCAGCCGGGATTGGGGTTGCTAAAGCAGGCGCAGCAGGCGCAGCAGCCGGAGTTGCGAAAGCAGGTGCAGCAGCCGCGGTTGCGAAAGCAGGCGCAGCGGCCGGAGTTGCGAAAGCAGGCGCAGCGGCCGGAGTTGCGAAAGCAGGTACAGCAGCCGGGATTGGGGTTGCTAAAGCAGGCGCAGCAGCCGGAGTTGCGAAAGCAGGTGCAGCAGCCGCGGTTGCGAAAGCAGGCGCAGCGGCCGGAGTTGCGAAAGCAGGCGCAGCGGCCGGAGTTGCGAAAGCAGGTACAGCAGCCGGCGTTGCGAAAGCAGGTACAGCAGCCGGCGTTGCTAAAGCAGGTGTAGCAGTAGCATGTCTTTCCATAAGCTGGGCCGAGGATATGCAGGCGGCAATTGGTCATCTTGACACAGCTCTTAGGGCGTTGAATAACATCAATAGAACTGCTGATAAACTTGACGTAGAGCTCAACTGGACGAAATCGTCTCTTTACAATCTGGAGACAGCCATACAGTTAGCGGGCGAGCGACTTGACGACTTGTCGAGGTCCTCCAAAAGGCCGCAAGGGTTAAGAGCAAATCTGGTGAGCTTCCTAAGATGTGTGCTTGTGTTTCTAGGAATTCTGGTGTACTTTCCTGGTCTCTTTGCTGATGACCCGGAGAGTCTGAACCAGGTGAGGGAGAAAGGCAGGATTGTAGTACAGAATTCTGACAGTGTGAATGAAGAGCTTCAAAAACTAGGGTTAAAGATCAAATTGTTGCGCCAGCAAGTTGAGGATGCACAACACTTTTGAAAATTATTCTTTTCATGAGTGGCTTTGCATTTGTTTTGTACTTGTATGTGTGATGCTTGCCACACTATCTCACTGCAGATCAAGATCTATAACGATGGTTAAACAAAAGCTGAGAGTGATAAGACAAGATGTGGTTTGTTATGTCATTCTGCAAGCAGAAAATGTGGATTATATTTGTATCAAGTTCACTGTTGGAAATTGTGAGTAATTGGTGGTGCTGTGCTTTAAAATCTATGATAAGTTAGTGTTGGCTATGATTGTGTTAATTGGTCACATGACTATGTATTCTTTAGTTACATGTCTAAAGAACATTGTAATTACGAAGAATTCTGGGAAGTTCATGTTTGCAGTCATGGACATTGATATCAATTGAATGTTCTGAGTATTCAATAAGGTGCAGGTGTTGGTAAGTATGTCTCAGCAAAGGATGGTGTAAGAACTGGAGTAGTGATGGTATAATAGAGGGTTATGAAATGCTTTTTTATTTGTTTCCTTAGTCAATCTGAGTTTCAGGCATCTTTGCTGTAAGACACAATGGGTTAGTAAACAAAGAACATCATGAGAAGAATAAGGAAAGCACCACAACAGACTGTTTCCTGATTGCAACAAATGGAAGCAAAGGAGTGAAGGGGAAGGAAATAATTTACCAGGTACAAAACATGAGCACAACTCATGACCCAGCTCATGATCTGGTCTATGCATATGTAGAAAACAGTTGTTGTGTAATGAAGAATTCAAGGTCTATGTGTATCATGGTATTTGAAATCTGACATTGAATTGTATAAAAATGTGAGCTTGTGAGTTGAGATCTATCTCATCAGGCCTGGAAGTGTATGTTTGAATGATGAATGAGAGTAGACCTGGGGGTGCTAAAGAGTAGTGGAATAGCAAGATTCTCTTCTATTTTTGGGCACATATTCATGTTCTACCATGATTGTTTGTGGATGGTTTGACCCTATCACTTTTGCTACATCTTCATTAGCAACTTCACTTTCACACCTGGCCTTCTTCCTCTGAAGTTTGCCTCCATTGTGAATTAGGTATGCATTTTCCCATTTCATTCTGGGTCATGATAAAGAACAAGCATTACAAAGATCAAGAATGCAAAGAAAGAGAAGGATTGAGAGAGAGTGCAGAAGTGGGATGGAGCTTCACATCTTTTTATTTTCTTTGGATTTTTGCATCTCTTCTCATGGAAGCTAATTCTCCCTTTTTTGTTTGGTTATGTATTTTCCTCTCAGCAAAATAAAGATTTTCTTCTTCTTTCCCTTTCTGAACCAAAAAATGGGAGCTTTACCTTGGTGGCAATTAGTGTATTTATTTTGAAAAATTTTGTAGTTTTTTCCAAAAGAAAGTTTGTAAGATTTTGGAACATTTTTTTTTTCCAGCATAAATTTGACTAATTTTTCTAAGATGTTGAAAAATTTGTCAGATTTTCAATATCACAAAATTCAAAAACAGAAAAACCCTGGTTATAGAAGTGTTTGTTGCTGCCACTGTATGGAATACCATTGCTTGGCTATTTTGCCTACTTCACTTGTCCTGTTTCTCAAGTTCACTTTACCAAAGCCAGAAGTCCACATTTCAATTTGGCTATTTTGCCAAGTTGACTTTATCTTTTTCCCAATTCCACTTTCCAAAATTACAAAGTCCAAATTGCCCAATTGTCAAGTCTATGTTGCCATTTTTGCATTCCCAAGTTGCCACTCCACATTGCTATTTGGCTATTTCACTATTTTGCTAAATTGCCAAAGTCCACTTCACCCTGTGGACCGCCTGAATGAGCTTCAAGCAGCCTAAATTTTTAAAACATTTCAGGGCTGTCCATGGTTTGCTGATTGGAACCTTTTTTCTCAGACCACCCAATACTTCAAGATGGGCTGTGTCTGGCATCCCCATCCACAGTTGCTAGAGACATTTATATACCCCAACCAATTCTTTGGTTGGAATAACTGTTACAAGGGATCCAAGCAAACTGTACACTTAATCATCAATGTTGGGGCCATAAATCAACCATATCCCCTCCCTTCTCAAGATTGCAGCCCTGGGATACAAGTTTTGTTTGGAATTGAGCTTGCATCATTCAACAGGGAGATAGTTGACACACAAGGGAATGAGCATGAGCCAAGGAGCTTGATCTCTAGCAGCTTCAATTTGGCCTGTTTGGGTCATTATTTTGGTTCTGCTCTAAAATCTCACTATGCCATCAAAGACTGCCACACATTCCTGGCTGATCTGGACAAATTGGGAGACGATTGAGACAAACAGGGATCTGCAGCTGGAGCTTCTCACGTTTCATGATCTTTGCAGGTTTTGGTGACAACAAGACATCTGCAGGTACTTGCTGTCCAGCTGATGAAAACAGACAAATCCAGGGTGAAAAGAGTGTTGTTCACCAGCACATTCTACCAACTTAATATCATTCTTTCATGTTCTCTCTGTATTGATTCACTTTGTCCTCAACCAAACTTTGACAGGTTGTTGCAGAGAGAAGGAAGCAATCAATAATCACAAACCAGTGCAACACCTTTGAGGTAAATTGTTTGTAGGAAGACAGAGGAGGAACAGATAAAATCAGAAATTCCAGCAGCCTTGCATCTTTCTTGTGATGAAATCACAGTTGAATGACATTGAAATTACTCAGCAGGGAAGAATCTCTGCTTAGAGGTTTCCTAGTTCTGCTTCAGGGGTTCAACATACCATGATAATTCCATAGTGCCTTGATGTATTCATTAATGATCTGTTGCAATGCAGTAGCAAACTCCTTGGTCAGGCATCTGACACCTACTTCAACTTGTGTAATGTCACAGCCACCAGAGCCCATTTTGGTGTGCCTTCCAAACACAAGCCTCCATTTTTCAACAGGGGGCTGACATTTTTGTTCCATTCCTCCATTTGAGGCATGTGATGTCACAGAACATGGTGTCAAACCAAGCAACAATATGATGATGGCAATGAAATAGAGAGATAACTGAACATCAAGTCTGTTCTGAAATTTCTTGTTTTATGAGAATTCA
>Ga0209208_10003692_pt1 | contig 21891 bp, 16 predicted proteins | sample S1TSphfallax_3_FD_187694 | JGI IMG/M metagenome (GOLD analysis project Ga0209208, IMG submission 187694) | Host-associated microbial communities from peat moss isolated from Minnesota, USA - S1T2_Fd - Sphagnum fallax MG (SPAdes) (version 2) | ecosystem: Host-associated > Plants > Peat moss >...
TTGCCACATCACGAATCGCACGGGGCAGATTTTCCCGGTGAAAGAGATTTCGCTGATGGCGCGGGCGCGGGGCATTGAAACGATTGTGGACGGCGCGCACGCGTTTGCGCAGTTTCCATTCAAGTATGAAGACCTGCAATGCGATTATTACGGCACTTCGCTGCACAAGTGGGTGCTGGCGCCGATTGGGACCGGGGCGCTGTTTGTGCGCAAGGAGAAGATTGCAAAAATCTGGCCGCTGATGGCTGCGCCGGAGAGCATGAAGGGGAATATTCGGAAGTTTGAAGAGATTGGGACGCATCCGGCGTCGCAGCGGAATTCGATCACGGAGGCGCTGGCTTTTCATGACAGCATCGGGCCGGAGAGGAAGGCGGAGCGGTTTCGTTATTTGCGGCGGCGGTGGTCGAATGTTTTGCGGGAGCTGCCGGGTGTGAAGATTCTGAACAGCGAGGATCCGGAACAGTCTTGCGCGATTGGGTTTATCAGCGTGCAGGGCGCGGGGCTGGATTGCGGGAAGGTGCAGGAGTATTTGTGGAACAAGCAGCGGATTTGGACGGTGGCGATTCGCACTCCGGGTGAGTATGAGGGGTTGCGGATTACGCCGAATGTTTACACGACGCTGGAGGAGATTGACACGTTCACGAATGTGATGACGAAGGTTATTAAGAACGGGATTCCGGCGTAGGAGGCTGATCGCTTCATCGACGGCGAAAAGTGAACGTGGCGCAAACACTAGTGTTTGCCGCGTCGACACTCTAGTCGACACTTTTCAAGGTCGCATTCCAGGTCCAAAAAGCAGCGAGATGACTCTCGGTGCCGCAGACACAAGCGTCCGCGCCACGGTTCTGTTCGATTACTCGTGGCGGAGGGCGGTGACGGGGTCGATGCGTGCGGCTTTTAGGGCGGGGATGAGGGCGGCGAGGATGGCGGCTAGAAGGAGCACGGCGACGGCGGAAGCGTAGGCGGTGATGTCCCATGGCTCGATGCCGAAGAGGAGGCCGCGCAGGAATTGGCTGGTCCAGATGCAGGCGGCGATGCCGATGAGAACGCCTGTTATGGACAAGATGAGTGCTGAGCGGATGGCGGACCAGGCGATGGTGGCGGGTTCGGCTCCGAGGGCGAGGCGCACTCCGTAATCTTGCGTTCGGCGGGCTACTTCGTGCGACAGCGTGCCGAAGAGGCCGATGGCTGAGAGCGCCAGCGCGACGGCGGCGAAGGCGGTGAGCATGATGGTGCGGACGCGCTCGCTGGAACGGGTTTCGTCGGTCAGGGCTTCCAGGGTGTTGATGTTTTCGATGATTTGCTGGTCGGTCAGGGGCTGGACGTGATGGCGGACCAGGCGGGTGAATTCGGACAGGTCGCGTGTGCTTTTGACGACGAAATTCATGCTGGGCCAGTAAGTTGCGCCCCAAGGCACGTAGACGCCGGCTTCGGTGTCGGTATCGGACGGGTTGAGGCGGACGCTGCCGACTACGCCCACGATGCGGAACCAGTTGGGCGGCTTGTTTGCTGCTTTGCCGTGCTGGGCTTCGGCGATGAAGTGGCCGATGGGGTCTTGGTTGGGAAATAACTCGGCCGCCAGACGATCTGTGATGACGGCTTCTTTGTTGGTGCGGTAGAGCGATCCGGATTTCAGCGGGACGCCGGCGGTTGAGAAGTAGCCGGCGGTGGCGGTGCGCCAGGAGAATTCTTTGGCGGCCAGTTCGGGGTTGAGGTCCGCGCCTTGCACGAGCAAATTTCCGCTCTGGCTGCCGCCATGCAGGGGCAATTGGTCGACGATTCCGGCTGAGACGACTCCGGGCGAAGTGGTGAGGCGGGTGATTGCGCCGCTGGCGAAGGTGTTCAGCACGGCTGGATCGGTGTCCCAGGAAAAGGGGACGGCGAAGCTGTAGACGCTGGCGGGATTGAAGCCTCCCGGCTGGGCGCTCATGCGAAAGAAGCTGCTGGCGAGGAGGCTGGCGGTGACGAGCAGAACCAGCGACAAGGCCACTTCGACGACCACTAACGTGGCACGGAGGCGTCCGGTGCTGCTGGATTTCAGGGCCGATGTTTGTCCGCTGCGGGCGAACTGCCGGGCGGGCAATGCGCCGAACAGAAATGCCGACAGGGCGGCGAGGGCGATGGAGGCGAGCAGGACGCGGCCATCGAGGGTGACTGATGCCAGGCGGGGAATGTCGGGCGGGAGCGCGATTTTCAGGATGCCGATGCCGAAGATGGCGACGGCCAAACCGCCGATGCAGCCCGCCGCTGCCAGCCAGAGACTTTCGGCGAAAAATTGGCGCGCCAGACGGGTGAAGCTGGCGCCCACGGCGATGCGGATGGCGGCTTCGCGCTGGCGGGCGAGGCCTCTGGCGATGAGCAGGCCGGCGATGTTGACGCAGGCGATGAGCAGCACGGCAGCGGCGGCGGCGAGCAGGGTCAGCAGCGGCTGGCGGGCTTCGTGGGTGACGTATTCGCGCAGATCGGTGAGCGTGGCGGAGCGTCCCTGGTCGGTGGCGGGATAGAGGCTGGCCAGTTGAGAGGCGATGACGTCGATTTCGGCTTGCGCGCTGGAGATGGTCACGCCGGGGGCGAGACGGGCGATTGCGCCCAGAAACCCGGCTTGGCGCGAGGTGCGCAGAAGGTCTCCGGTCATGGGCGTCCAGGCGTCGATGCCTTCTGAAAATATGACTGAGCCGGCGGTTTCGGTGTCCAGAATTCCGGCCACCGGATAATCGTTTGCGCCCAGGCGGAGGGTTCGCTTGAGGATGTTGGGATCGCTGTTGAGGTAGCGCTTCCAGGCGGATGCGGTGAGCATGAGGACGGGCGAGCCGTCGCCTCGATTTTCGGCTTGCGAAAAGGGCCTGCCGAGCAGCAGGGTGGGCGCGAGGGTGCGGTAGGGGTCGCCGACGGTGTGCAGGATGCGCAGATGAACGGGGCCGGTTTCGGTTTGGAAGATGGAACCGTCGGTGTACATGCCGACCAGGGCGGTGAAGGAATGGGCGCGTTGCCAGTCGGCGAAGCGGGCGGGATTGCCGCCGGATTGCTGGTGTTGCGGGTTATATTCCTGGAGCCAGACCAGGCGGTCGGGCGCGTGGCCGGGGAGGGGCCGCAGCAGTGCTGAATCTACCACGCCGAACAGGGCGGAGGTTGCTCCAATTCCCAGGGCGAGGGTGGCTATGACGGTGAGGGCGAAGAGCGGGGACCGGCGCAGACTTCGATAGGCACTGCGAAGGTCTTGAAGCAGATTAATCAAGGTTCCAATATAACGGAGAGGCGGGCACGGAGGATGGCCAGGGCGGCGATGCCGGCGGTTTCGGCGCGCAGAATGGTGTTTCCCAGCGAGCAGGGGTTCCAGTCGGCGGCGATTGCGTCGGAGCGCTCGTCGTCGGTCCAGCCGCCCTCGGGTCCTAGCAGAAGGCCGACGTGATTGTGTTCGAAGGGCTGTTGCAAGATGGGCGGGGCGGACGGGTCTTCATCCAGGAAGAGCTTGATGGGGATGGGCCGTTGCAGCGCTTGCTCGAAAGTGACGGTTTCGGCGACTTCGGCCAGTTTCACGCGGCGCGATTGCTGGCTGGCTTCTACGACGATTCGTTCCCAGCGGGCGCGGCGCTTGATGGATGCCTGTTTTAGCCCGCGCTCGGTGCGGATGGCTTCGAAAGGGCAGATTTCATCGACGCCGAGTTCGGTGGCTTTTTCCACCAGCCATTCGAAACGGTCAAATTTGAACAAGGCGGGCAGCAAAGTGATGCGGCCGGTGGTCGCCGGGACTGGCAGCTTTTCCACCACTTCAAAGGAGACGATGGATTTTCGCGCCACCGCGATGCGTGCCAAGTAGAGATCTTCGTTGTCCGAAATCTCATAAATCTGGTCCACTTCGGCGCGCAGGACGCGCACCAGATGCTCGGCGTCGTCCCCGGTCAGTTCGGCCACGCCGCGCCTGACCTGGGGCACAAAAAATCGTCGTCTTGCCATTCAAAGAAAGCTACAAACTGGCCTTCACATATATTTTGTCAGGCGCAGCCAGGCTCAAGCCTTTCACGGTGCTGCGGATTCTCAGCGGCTGAAAACCGCTCTTATTTTCGGCGCGGGCTTCGAAGGTCAAGATATATTGCTCGTTCTGGCGTTTCAGTATATCGGACAGATAGGGCTCGAAAGAAACGGCCGAGCCTAAGCCGATCTGATAAAACTCGCCGCCGGTTTCGTCGGCCAGTTGCGAGAGCCAGTCTTGCCCTTCGGTCTGACGCCAGAAGCTGTGTCCGGCGTGGCCGAAAGCGGGGTTGTAAATGGCGTAGACGGTGACTCCCGCCTTGATGGCGGAGGCGATGCCGGCGTTGACATACGGATTGTCGGGAGGCAAGCCGCCGCCCAGGCCTTCAATGCCGCTGCTGATCATGATGACTTCGCGGCGGGCGATTCCGTCCTTAATGGGCCACTTTTTGATGGCGTCGGACAGCGAATCGTAGGGGCTGACATCGGCTCCGCCGGGACCTTGCGGGAGACGGAGAGAAGCTGCGGCTTGGGCATGGTCCAGGGTGAATGGGCTGGCCATTTGTGAAAGGCCATTGTGCATGTAGCCGACGCCGACTTCGGTGTTTTGAGGGAGGGCCAAAATAAATTTCTTCAGCTCCGGGATCTGGGTATCGAAGCTGCCGTCGGCCGAATCATCCAGCAGCAGGAGTATCTGGCTGGATGCGCCTTCGAGGCTGCGAATGGCTGTCACTTGTCTGACATCCCGGTCTTCTCTGATGGTCAGATCTTCCTTGGTGAGCTGAGGCGGGGTTGATCCCTTGCTTTCCACGGTGACTAGAACGGATAAAGGGTTTCCAGGCAGGTTATTAGCGGCATAAATGCTAACGCTTCCCGCCATAAGCAAGGAGAGTCCGAGGGTTCGTTTCATGCCTGTTAGACGCGGCAGAAGGCGGCAGTTCGGCGTGAATTCCTACGAGCGGAAAGCGCAAGTATAACCACTCCTAAGAGGTGGTTATAAGGCATTGAGAATACTACTTTCGGAATTTCCACAGGTTTTTGCATCCCGGAAAAAGAATTTATGTATCACTTCGTATGCCAGAATAGTCAAGTCGTTCTATGTATCACCTAGTAATACTACTTCTTATAACCCTAGTACTAAGTACTTCAAGCCAAGCAGCTTCAACTCCTGTCATTTTCCATTCGAGCGCCACCGCAAACGCTGGCGATGTCGTTTATCTGCAAGGAAGTGGCTTCGGCACTTCACCGCAGGTGCGATATGCATTTAATGACAACAACTGGACCACGATTGTCCCTTTAACTTCGAGCGCCCAAGTGGCGATGGTGCAGTTTCCGGCGAGCCTGACGAGGCTGCCGGATTTGGTGACGATTCAAGTTTCAGCGGACGGGGTGAACTGGAGTTCGCCGGCGTATATCAATCAGGCGGCGGCGTACTCTTTTGACACCAACCAGGTGGGTCCGGGGAACAGCTTTCGGACGTTTGGAAGAAATTTGGTGTTTTCGCGAACATCGACAGTGCGGCTGGTGGATGCGGCCGACGGCAGTTCGCATGCGGCTGCGGTGAACACGGGCGCCAGCACGTCTTACGCGCTGGTGGCGACCGCGCCGTCCGACATCCAGGCGAACCACACGTATTCGGTTTATGTGAGCAACGGCTATAACGGCAACGGCACAAGCGGCGGCGAAACGGTGGCGGCGATGACGCTGACCGGGCGCGCGGCGGGCGGCGATTACTGGAACCTGGGGGTGCCGTGGGCGGCCGATCTCAACTTTACCGGGAATGTTTATAACATTCAGAACGATCCGCGGCTGGCGCTGCATGCCAATGGCTCGGGGGCGGCTGGAGACGCGGCCGCCATTAACAACGCCCTCTGGACCGCGAACAACGCGGGCGGAGGAATTGTTTATCTTCCGGCGGGCACTTACAACCTGAATTTTTCGAGCGGCTGCGGCTTTACCTTGTATCCGCGCACGGCGGTGGTGGGCGCGGGCGCGGCCAGCACGTTTGTGAATTACGGGTTTGGGGCTGCGCCGACGGGCGGCGGGTACGCGGCGTGTTTCGGGGCCAGCCAGAACGGCATATCGGACATCACATTCACGAATGTGAACCAGAGCGGGCAATGGCCGCAATCGGCAGCCGGGATTGGCGGCAACGAGGTTTTTCTGCAGCGCACGAACTGGAATATCGGCACGGCGCAATGGGTGGTGCTGCAGAACGCGACCAATATGACGATTCAGAACACGAGCATTGTTCAGGGACTGGATCCGAGCCACAACGGCCCGCTGAGCGTGCAGGGGTCCTCCAATTTCGTGCTGCGCGGAAACACGATTGAGTATGTGGCGGGCGAGCTGGATTTCGACCAGGCGGCGAACGGGGTTTTTGAAGACAACACTGTGACCCGCAACGCCAGCCAGCAAGCGCCGGCGGGGGTGGTGACGCACGTGGTGACGGGCAATTTCGCCAACAATTTCATGGTTCTGAACAATTCGTTCAATGTGACGGGGGGCACGCTGCCGCTGGCGAACGACGGGGAAACGATCGGGTCGGAATCGGGCGGCGCCATTCGCTATGACGAATTTCGGGGGACGGTGGGATCGGCGGGGCCTAATTCGCTTACGGACCCGGCGCAGAATTTTTTCTACTCGACCAATAATGCGATTGCGAATCTGCGGGTGGGCGCGGAGATTGCCATTGTGAGCGGGCAGGGCGCGGGGCAGTGGGCGACGGTGACCGGGATTTCGGGCGACGGGCACACGGTTTACACGAACCATGCCTGGACGGTGACGCCGGCGTCCGGCTCCACGTATGCCACCTTCGATTGGGGCGCGGCGAACTGGATTATCGCGGGGAACAATCTGTCGAACAACGAAAAGGGCATTGAATTTTTCAACGCCAGCATTCGCGACATCCTGATTACAGGCAACACGCTCACCAACAACGGGGAAATTCTGCTCAGCCCGACCGAACAGCCGAACGGCGCGGGGCTTTTCAACCTGGTGCTGGACACGCAGGTTCTGGGCAACACGGTGACAGACAATAACTATCTGCGGCCGGCGGCCATTTCGGCGGTGGCGCGCGAGGACAACGAGAGCAACAACTTTGGCACGGCCTTTATCGGGCTGGAGCTGCGCGCCAATTCCGTGACGGGCACCAGCCCCAACACGGTGTACACGAACACGCAACTGGACGATTCGAAGGCGATGACGGAGGGGATTAATCTTTACTGGCAATGGCAGACGCTGGGCAATTTTGCCGACGCTGGCGTGCCGACCGCGCTGGGCACGGTGGTGCAGGGGAATCATCTGACGAACAGCTCAGTTGGCTTTGAGCTGAACAGCGGCAATTATCAGACGGTGCTTTATGCCAACAGCACCACGAATGTGGGCACGCTGAAGGTGGATGTGACGCTGCCGGGCATTTCGCATGCGTCGGTGGGGACGGTGATGCCAGCGCCGGTGGCGGCGGTGATTGTCAGCAATTCATTGAGCGAAGCTGCGCCGGTGACGGTGTTTTCGCAGTCGAGCGTTTGGACCACGGAACAGGTGCCGGGGTCGAGCCCGTCCAGCATCTATTTTGGGACGAGCAACGGGACGGCGGTGCCGGGCGATTACGACGGCGACGGGATTGTGGATTGCGCCGTTTACCTGAGCGGGAATTATCTGATACGGCCGAGCAGCAATCCCAACGCGCCTTACACGGTTTACTTCGCCAACTGGGACGATTGGGCGGCTCCGGGCGATTATGACGGCGACGGCAAGACTGACATCGCGATATTCCGGCCGGCGACCGGGCAATGGTTTTATTCGCCGTCCAGCAAGCCTGGCAGCCCGAACGTGTCGGTTCAGTTGCCGGCGGTCGCCACGGACATTCTGGTTCCGGGCGATTATGACGGCGACGGCAAGACCGATTTTGCCTTCTTCCGGCCTTCCACCGGAACGTTTTACCAGATGATGAGCGGGCACATGGGCGTGACGTACCAGAGTCCGTTCAGCCTGAGCACCGATTTGCCGGTTGTGGGCGATTATGACGGCGACGGGATGACGGATTTGGCGGTGTATCGGCCGTCGAACGGCAACTGGTACTACCGGCCGAGCAGCAATCCGAACACGGTGCTGATGCAGCCAACGCAAGGGCAGCCGGGCGATATTCCGGTGCCTGGCGATTATGATGCCGACGGCAAGACGGATTTTGCGCTTTGGAGGCCGTCCACGAAGACGTGGTATGTGATTCTGAGCAGCAATCCGGGGGTGACGGTGACGGCTCCGATGAGCGGTTTTTCAGGGACGGCCACGCCGCTGGCGCTGACGCCGGGAACCATGAAAGCGAAGGTGAGCCTGGCGCGGTAAAACGCCGGATGTTAGGGTAAAGACGGAATCATGCTGAAGTGGAATGATGTCGTGAAGATGGGGAAGGGCGGCAATTTGCCGCCCGACCAGAAAATCACCAAGACGGAAGCGGAATGGCGGCAGATGCTGACGCCGGAGCAGTATCACGTGACGCGCGAGGCTGGGACGGAGCGGGCGTTTTCTTCGGCCATGTGCAGCTTGTTTGAGCCAGGGCTTTATGAATGTGTTTGCTGCGGCACGCTGCTTTTTGACGCTTCGGAGAAGTTTGAATCAGGCACCGGCTGGCCTTCGTTTACCCAGCCGGTGAAAGAAAATGCCATTGCTTATCATGTGGACAACAGCTATGGCATGACGCGCGTGGAGACTGTTTGCAACACCTGCGAGGCGCACCTGGGACACGTCTTTCCGGACGGTCCCAAGCCCAGCGGTTTGCGTTATTGCATGAACGCCGTTTCGCTGAAAAAAGTTAAACAGCCCGGCTGAGGACGCGGTTCAGGCGCTGGACGAAGGTGCCGGGATTTTCGACCGGCAGGCCTTCAATCAGCAAGGCTTGTTCGAAGAGCAGCCAGGCGGCGTCGGTGACGAGCGCTTCGTCAGTGGAACCGAGAAGCGATTTCACGATGGCGTGATCGGGATTGATTTCAAGCGTGGGCTTTTGCGCGGGCAGGCCTTGCTGGCCCATGGCTTTCAGCATTTGCTGCATCTTCAGGGACGGCTCATCTTCTTCGGTGACGATGCAGGAGGGGCTGTCGGCCAGGCGCTGGGAGGCTTTCACGTCTTTGACGCTGTCGCCCAGAATGGTTTTGAGTTTTTCGAGAAGCGGCTTCAGGTCGTCTGTTTTGTCGGGCGCGGCGGCGTCCTTCAGATCTTCGCCGGCTGAGGTCTTGTTGACGGCTTTGAGTTCGATGTCCTGATATTTGTCGATGCCGGAGAAGACGAATTCGTCCACTTCGTCGTCGAGGATCAGAACTTCGATGTCTTTCTTCTTGTAGATTTCGAGCAGCGGGGAAGTGCGCAGCAGGGCGGCTGTTCCGCCGGTGATGAAGTAGATGCCTTTCTGGCCTTCCTGCATGCGGCCTTTCACTTCGGCGAGGCTGGTCCAGCCTTCGGTTTTGGTGGACTTGACGCGGATGAGATCGAGCAGCGCTTCGCGATTGGCGAAATCGCTGTAGAGGCCTTCTTTCAGCGGGCGGTTGTACTGTTCGATGAATTTGATGTACTGTTCAGCGTTGCTGGTGGCGATGGTTTTGAGTTCGGACAAAACCTTTTTCACGCTGGCGGTGCGGATGGCTTGCAGCACGCGGTTCTGCTGCAGAATTTCGCGGCTGACGTTCAAGGGCAGGTCTTCACTGTCGATGATGCCGCGCAGGAAGCGCAGATAGGTGGGCAGCAGTTCCTTGGAATCGTCCATGATGAAGACGCGCCGGACGTAGAGCTTCACGCCGTGTTTATAGTCGGTGTGATAAAGATCCATGGGCGCTTTGGCGGGCACGAAGAAGAGCGTGGTGTACTCCATGGTGCCTTCGGCTTTGGTGTGGAACCAGAACATGGGATCTTCCCAGTCGCCGGAGATGGATTTGTAAAGCTCTTTGTAGTCTTCGTCCTTGAGTTCGCTTTTTGAGCGCTTCCACAGGGCGCTGGCGGCGTTGATCTGTTCGGTGGAGCGCGTTTTGATGGACTTCTTTTCATCCTCGTTCCATTCGCTTTTGTCGGCGGTCAGGAAGATGGGGAAGGCGATGTGGTTGGAATATTTTTTGACGATTTCGCGCAGCTTCCAGGAGCTTGAAAATTCCTTGCCTTCGTCGTTGAAATAGACGGTGACGGTGGTGCCTTGGCTGGTGCGTTCGGCTGGCTCAATTTCGAAGCCGGATTTGCCGTCGCTGGTCCAGCGCCAGGCGTCTTCTTCGCCGGCTTTGCGCGAGACGACGCGCACCTGGTCGGCCACCATGAAGGCGCTGTAAAAGCCGACGCCGAACTGGCCGATGAGGTTCGAATCGCGCTTGGCATCGCCGCTGAGATTGGACAGGAAGTTTTTGGTTCCGGAGCGGGCGATGGTTCCCAGATGATCCACCAGGTCGGCCTGATTCATGCCGATGCCGTTGTCGCTGATGGTGAGCGTGTTCTGGACTTCGTCGAGTTCCAGATCGATGCGCGGTTCAAATGCCAGCGATTTGAATGCGTCGTCGGTCAGCGTCAGATACTTGAGCTTGTCCAGCGCGTCGGAGGCGTTGGAGACCAGCTCGCGCAGGAAAATCTCACGGTGTGAATAGAGGGAGTGAATGATCAGCTGAAGCAGCTGATTTACTTCAGTTTGAAATTCTTGTTTGGACACAACCTCTATTTTATCTTCCACTCGGAAACGCCGGCGGATTTACCGGGCTGCAGAGTGACTTCCAGGCGGAGGGCTTTGGTGGTGACGGGTTTGAAAGCGGCGTGGTTGTATTTGTCGATGTCGAGGGTGAAGGCGGCTGCGGCTTCGACGGCCTTCCATTCGCTGCCGTTTAGGTAGAGAATGCGCCAGCTTGCGGGCAGGGCGACGTCGCCGTCCTTTTCGACGAACCAATAGACGTCGGCTGAGGAGACTTCGTGCGCTTCAGGAAAATCGTATTGCAGCCATTCAGTGGTGCCTTTTTTGGGCCAGAAGTTGTATTGGGAAGTGGCGTCGGCGGAAGAGGCGGGGTCTTCCTGATCGGCGACGACGCGCGGGCTGCGGGCGCCGTTGCCGGGATCTTTCTGGCTGGAAGCGGTGACTTTGCTTTCGGAGGCGAGAGTAGGATAAGGCGTGGGATGCGTGGCGGATTCGGATTGGGCGATCCAGACTTCCATTTGGCCTTGTCCGCGATTGGCCCAGGCGTAATAGGGAATGGCGGTGAAGGGTTCAGCGGCGTGCGCCAGTTGACCGTTCGCTTCGAAATGGTAGGCGATGGCTTGGCCTTGAATTTCTTCGATGCCGTTGAGCTTGGCTGGCAGGAAGGCGGCGTTCAGTTTGTTCGCATCTGGGAGAACGAGGTTGCGGACGTGCTTGTCGGGGCTGTCGGGCCATTCGGCGCAATAGACGATGGGGCCGCGCTGGAGCGCAATGCGGCCGTGATCGGCGGCGACTTTTTCGCTGGCTTTGATGCGTTCGATGGGCATGGGCAGATGGAGATCGACGGTGTCGCCGGATTTCCAGGTTCGGGTGAGCGTGGCGTAGCCGTGATCCAGATTTAAAGGTGCGTTTTGGCCGTTTACTTTGAGGGTGACGGGTTCGCGCTTGGCTGGTTCGAAGGCGTAAAGGTCTCCGGGCATGGCGTGGCCTTGCGCCCAGCCGGGCACGCGCACCTTGAGTGTGAAGGTGCCTGTTTGTGAGGGACTCAGCGCGATATGAACATCGCCGTCCCACGGATAACGGGTCTGCTGCTGAATGTCAATCTTGCGTCCTTCCAGATTGACCGTGGCCTGATTGCTCATGAACAGGTTGATGTAGAGCGAACCGCCCTGCTGCGCATAAACGTAGCCGCCGAGCGAGGGCATGAAGCGCGTGATGTTGCTGGGGCAGCAGGCGACGCCGAACCAGGGGCTGCGCTTGTGCTGGCCGTTGGATTCGAGCGGGTTTGGATAGAAATAGGTTTCGCCGTCGAGGCTGACGCCCGAAATGAGGCCGTTGTAAAGCGTGCGCTCCAGGATGTCGGCGTATTTGGAATCGCCGTGCAGCAGGAACAGGCGCTGGTTCCAGAATGTGCTGCCGACGGAGGCGCAGGTTTCGTTGTAGGCGGACATGTTGGGCAGGTCGTAATCGGGGCCGAAGCCTTCTATGCTGCTGACCGCGCCGATTCCGCCGGTGACGTACATTTTCTTGTCGACGACGCTTTCCCAGATGGAATCGATGGCTTTGATGTAGTTTTGGTCGCCGGTCATGGCGGCGACGTCGGCCATGCCGGAGTACATGTACATGGCGCGAACGGCGTGGCCTTCGGCTTCGGTTTGATCGATGACGGGGCGGTCGGCTTGATTGTAGGAGTCGCCGCCGTGACGGCTGTCGAGCATGAATTGCGCCAGGGCAAGATATTGCTGACGGCCGGTGACGCGGTAGAGCTTGACCAGGCCCATTTCGATTATTTGATGGCCGGGATAGATGGCTCGCTTGCCGGGGCCGAAGGTGTTGACCAGGAGGTCGGCGCTTTTCAGAGCGACGTCGAGCAGGGTGCGCTTTCCGGTGGCCTGGTAGTGGGCGACGGCCGCTTCATAGAGATGGCCGAGATTGTAGAGTTCGTGGCTCAGGACTTCTTCGTTGACCCAGCGCTGGGCGCCGGCCCATTCGTGTGGGTGCTGGGGATCAATGGTGCGGGTGGTGTAGAGATAGCCGTCGGGTTCCTGCGCGGCGGCGATTTTGGCGATGAGTTTGTCGAGGTAGGCGTCGAGCGCGGGATCGGGATGGGCGCTGAGGGCGTAGGATGCGCCTTCGATGACTTTGTAGGGGTCGGAGTCGTCGAAGGGGTAGCCAGGCGGGTGCTTGTCGGCGAGGTCTTTGTGTTCCAGCACCATCGCCGCGCGCACGAAATTTTCAATGCGGCCGGTGCGTTCGCATTGATCGAAGGCGGTGGGGATGGAGACTTTGCGGTTGATTTCGATGCGCGGGGCCCAGAATTGGTCGGTGATGTGGACGGCGGTGAAGGGGATGGGCTGGATGGGGTAATCGCGGTGGGGTGGTTCTTGGGCGAACAGGATGGAAGCAGCAAGAAATAGGAATAAGTTACGCAAGACCCTAAGATATCGTGCGTGGTGCGGACACTAACGCCTTAGATGCTCAAGGCGACTGAAAGGCTAAGTTTCCATATGCGGCAACCATGGGCTGCAAAAGGAAAAGTCCGGGTTAGTGGCCCGGACTTTCGATCAGTCTTGCAGCAGAAAGGTGGTCTATATGATCACCGTATTACGTATCGTCTACAAGGCGGTTGTTCTTACGATCCGTTGGAAACAACGGAAGTAACGCAGATGGGCGGGCGCTTGGCAGGCCCCGCCCTCCCGTCAACCATTATATGCGAGAAAACTTGTTGTCTATCAGAATATTTTTAGTTAGGTCTCGCTATCACCAGTGGTGTATTCCAGGCTAATGGAACACGGGCTAAAGGAATTTCCCTCTACAGAAAATGCCCCTTGCGGCGAACACTGTGTTCTTCAGATGTCGAGGAATGTGAAGTACCTGGAGCGTTTTGAATATGTTTGCCGAGTTTGCGAAAAGAAGGGGACGGTGCTGGATGTGCTGCTGAACCCGGAGGTGCTTTTGATTCGGGGCTTTTGTCCCGCCTGCAACAAGCGCGGGACTTATAAAGTTGTGGATATAGAAGCGTTGCGCCAGGAGCACGATGCGATTGCGGCTGAAGAATCGGCGGGCAAACGCAAGACCACATCCGCCGCGAAAGCAAAAAAGAAGGCGGAAGTGACCTGGAAATGGGAATTGATGGACGGCGAGGAAAAGCCGAACTCATGAAATCTGCCTGACATCTAAATAATAAGGACCGATGGGAGATTTGCCGCCCAGGCTGAGACCGGCTTCGGCTCTGGTAGGACCAGTGGCCACACCGGCCAGCTTGAGGGTGGCTGATTTCGCACCGGGAGCGATGTCAATTTCTGACTTTACGCCGCCGAGGGTGGCCCAGGCTTTGCCGCCTTCCTTGATTTCGGGAAAAATGAGCGTTAGCTCATACGTGCCAGTGCTCCTCACATCCACTTCCCAATAGCCGAGTCCGCCGGGAACCCAGCTTGCCAGCGGACCGCGCCAATCCTGACGGGTGAGCAGGACTGGATTCTCGAATTTGGTTCCCAGATAGATGCGCGGCGGTTCGAAGTTTCGAGTGGAGGCCACGTCGTGGAACCAGGCTTCGTAACTGGCGCGCAGTTCTGCCAGACGCGCGGGCTGGGAATCGGAAATGTCGTGGGATTCCGCGGGATCGGCTTCCAGATCGTACAGTTCTTTTCCGTTCACCATCTTGTAGCGCTGTGTGCGGGCGGCGCAACTGTTGTAGAGTTCGGCGCGGTCGCCGCGATGCCATTGGAAAAAGACGGTGCGGTCGTGCCAACCGGAGGCGCTTTCGGGCTTGGCGAGCAGCGGATAGAGGCTGACGCCGTCAATTTTGTCATTGGCCGGGACGCTGATGTTGCAAGCTTCCAGGAGGGTTGGGAACAGGTCGATATGCGCGGCTAAGCGGTCGATTTTGACTCCCGCCTGGATCTTTTCCGGCCAGCGCACGAAGAGCGGAGTGCGGATGCCGCCTTCATAGACGGTGCCTTTCAATCCGCGCATGCCGCAGTTGTAACGCGCGGGAATGGGGCCGTTGTCGCTCATAAAGATCAGGATGGTGTTTTCTTCCAGGCCTTCTTCTTTCAGGTGCGCCAGCAGGCGGCCGGTGTTTTCGTCCAGGTTGGCCAGCATTCCGTAGGTCTTGGCGGTGGTTTCGTCCACTTTGCCGCGGAAGGGCGCGACGTATTTTTCGTCCACCTGCAGCGGGACATGCGGCGCGTTGGTGGCCAGATATGTGAAGAACGGCTGGTCTTTATGGGCGGTAATGAAATCCATGGCGGCGTTGAAGAAGACGTCGGTGCAATAGCCGCTGCGCTGTTCTGGCTGGCCGTTGTGCATCAGCTTGGGATTGAAATAGCTGTTGCCGTCGGGCGGATCAGACGGCTGGCCGATGCCGCCGCCTTCATGCACCAGAACTTCTTGAAACCCTTGTTCCATGGGACGCAGAGGGTAATGGTCTCCCAAATGCCACTTGCCGAAGATGCCGGTTTTGTAGCCGGCGCTTTGCAGCACTTCGGCGATGGTGACTTCGTCGTTGTACATCATGGAGCGGCCCATGTAAGTGTCGACCACGCCGGTGCGGTAATAATAACGGCCGGTTAACAGGCTGGAGCGGGTGGGTGAACAGACGGGGTTCACGTGAAATTGGGTGAATTCCGCGCCTTCGTGCGCGATGCGGTCCAGGTTGGGCGTCTGCAGGACTGGGTTGCCGTGCAGGGAAAGGTCGCCGAAGCCCTGGTCGTCACTGACGAACAAGACAATGTTGGGGCGCTTGGCGGGTGCGGCGGCGGCCGCTAGAGGTGCCAGCGCGGAAGCGATGAGTAATTCTCTTCTGGTCATGTTCTTAATGGTTTTTCGAAACGTCTTCCAGCCACTTAGCAGCCTGGGTTTGCAGTTCGTCGACAAGCTCCGCGTTTTCGTGGCGCAGGTTGCGCGATTCGCCGGGATCTTGGCGCAGGTTGGAAAGGAACAGCGCGTCGTCTCCGGTCAGGGGCTTTGAGCCTTGAGGTGTGCCGTCGAAAATAATTCCGTCCTTGACCAGTTTCCAGTCGCCTTTGCGCACGGCTAGCTGGTTGCTGGAGGCCCAATAGATGGCTTCGTGCGGCGACTTTGCTTTGGCGGTGGCCATGGGAAGGGCGTCGTGCCCGTCAATGATGCGGTCACTGGGGACGGGCACGCCGGCGGCTTTGCAGAAGGTGGGCAGCAGGTCGATATGGCAGCCAACTTCGTCGACAATTTGGCCTCCGGGAATGACGCCCGGCCAGTTCATAATCATGGGCGGATGCATTCCGCCGTCGAAGGCGCTGAACTTATAGCCGCGCAGAATGCCGTTGTGGCCGGCGTCTGGAATCTGCTGATTCAAACCGGCGCGTCTTTCGCGCGTGGCCCCGTTGTCGGCGGTGAAGATGACGAACGTGTCCTGGGTGAGCTGGTATTCGTTCAGCGTTTTCAATACCGCACCCACGGCATCGTCCACGGCTGAAAGCATGGCCGCATACATGCGCCGCTCAAACGGCAGATCCGGAAAGCGGTCCACATATTTTTTGGGGGCGTGCATGGGATAGTGGACGCCATTAAACGGCACGTATAAAAAGAATGGCCGCTGATGATTCTGGCGGATGAACTCGACGGCTTCGCGCGCGAACAGCTCGGTGGAATATTGGCCGTCTTCAAAAACTTCGGTGCGGTCAGACCACAGGTCGTGATAGCTGACTGTCTTCGGTTCGCCCCAGTAATAGCGGTGGGAAAAATAGTCGATGCAGCCGGAATGAAATCCGTAGAAGCGGTCGAACCCGCGCGCATTCGGCACGGTGGAGGGGCCAGATCCCAGGTGCCATTTGCCGATGATTCCGGTGGCGTAACCGGCCTCTTTCAGGCAGGCGGCGATGGTTCGTTCGGTTTCGGGCAAGGCTGGGCCGTTATTGGGGACTCCGGCGCGAATGGGATAGCGGCCTGTCAGCAAAGCGGCGCGCGAGGGGGCGCAAACCGGCGCGGCTGCGTACCAGTTGGTGAAACGCGTGCCAGTGGCGGCCAGACGGTCGATATTGGGCGTTTTTAGGTCAGACGAGCCCAGGCAGCCGAGATCGTGGCAGCCTTGATCGTCGGTCAAGAAGACGATGAAGTTGGGCTGAGACTTGTGGGTTTGCGAAGCGGCGGGCAGAAGGGCGGCGGCGCTGGAAGTGGCCAGGAAATCGCGTCGGGACAACATGGGAACAGTGTAACCCAATTACATCTATGGACAAAGTGTAGAATGTTTCTTATGATTTCGCGACGCAGTTTTCTTGCCTCCTCTTTAGCCGCTGGCGCGTCCGTTGCCGCAGCCCAGGCAGATCCCCAGAAAAAGCCGAACATTGTGTTCATTTTGTGCGATGACTTGGGCTATGGCGATTTGGGCTGCTATGGATCGTCCATCAGGACGCCGAATCTGGATCGCCTTGCGGCGGAAGGAATGCGATTTACGAATTTCGATTCAGCCGACCCGGTTTGCTCACCTTCGCGCGCCGCGCTGCTGACCGGGCGCTATCCCACGCGGGTCGGCGTTCCGCGCGTCTTTTTTCCGCAGGACAAGGACGGGCTGGATCTGGGCGAAACTACGCTGGCCAATGTGGCGAAGGCGCAAGGATATAAGACGGCGTGCTTCGGGAAGTGGCACCTGGGCCGGCCGGACGCTTACTTGCCGACCAGCCGCGGATTCGATCATTATTTTGGAATTCCGTACAGCAACGACATGAATCCGCGGCCTTTGCTGGATGGGACGACGGTGGTGGAAGAGCCGGCCAAACTGGAGACGCTGACCGAGCGTTACACGGAGCACGCCACGCAGTTTATTCGCGATTCGGCCGGGTCGCCGTTCTTCCTTTATTTGCCGCATACGTTTCCGCATATTCCGCTAGCGGCGTCGGAGCGGTTTCGCGGCAAATCGGCGCAGGGTTTGTATGGCGATGTGGTGGAGGAACTGGACTGGAGCGTGGGCGAAGTTTTGAACGAACTGAAGCGCCAAGGATTGGAGAGGGACACGCTGGTGATGTTCAGCAGCGATAACGGGCCGTGGTATCAGGGCAGTCCGGGGAAGCTGCGCGGGAGAAAAACGACGACTTATGAGGGCGGTGTGCGTGAGCCGTTTATTGCGCGCTGGCCGGGGAAGATTCCAGCCGGGAAGGTGTCTGATGCGGTGCTGTCGATGCTGGATATTTTCCCCACCGTGACGCGGCAGATTGGCGGCACGCTGCCGGACAAGCCGCTGGACGGGATTGATATCTGGCCCATTCTGAGCGGCGAGAAGAAATCGATTGAGCGGGACGCGCTGCTTTATTTCGACAACTGGGATTTGCAGTGCGCGCGCTGGAATATGTGGAAGCTGCATGTGGCTCGGCATAATTCGAGCACTTATAGCGCGGCGCCTGCCGGCGGTCGGCATAATTATGTGCTGCCTCGGCCGGAGCTGTACAATTTGGTGGACGATCCGGAGGAGAGTTATGATGTTGCGCCGAGCCATCCGGAGATTGTGGCTCGGATTCAGGAGAGGATTGAGAAGCTGATGGCTGGGTTTCCGGAGCCGGTGAAGCAGGCTTATGCGGAGTCGAAGGCGCGGAAGGTGGACCCGGCGACGCCGATTGGGGCTAGGCCGAGGCCAGCGGCTCGGTAAGCAGCTTCTCACATTCCCTTGCTACCATCATTGGCGGAGATGACGAACCGCTTGAGAATTGCTTTCATTTGTGCCGCGCTGAGCCTGCCATCTTTGTGGGCGCAGCAGGCGCCTAAACCCAAGCTGGTGGTCGGCATTGTGATCGACCAGTTTCGCTATGACTATCTGACGCGTTTTCGCAAGGATTATCATGGCGGCCTGGATCAGTTTCTGCGCCAGGGGGCGAATTTTGTGAATGCTCATTACCAGCATGCTCCGACCGTTACCGCTGTCGGGCACAGCATTTTCATGAGCGGCGCGATGCCCAGCGTGAGCGGGATTGTTTCGAATGCATGGTATGACCGCGACACCAGGCAAGAAGTGACCAGCGTCTGCGATTGGGACATGCAGGTGGTGGGCGCGCCGCAGCGGGAGCGGGGAAAGGGTTGCACGGATGAGGATCCGGCTTCGCCGCGGCGGCTGCTGGTGAGCACCCTTGGCGATGAGCTTCGCAACGTGAGCGAGACGTCGAAAGTGATTGGAATTTCCCTGAAGGCGCGGGCCGCGATTCTGCCTTCCGGTCATCGGGCGCAAGGCGCGTTCTGGTTCGATTTGCGCTCCGGCCACTTTGTCAGCAGCACGTTTTACGGAAAGGAATTGCCGGCGTGGGCGGCGGCGTTCAATGAGGAGAAGCTGCCGGAAAAATATCGGACACAGCCTTGGCCCGGCTTTCCGTCCTGGAATTTTGCGGCGAGCGCTGGGTACAGCGAGATTCCGGCCAGTCCGTGGGGCAATGAGCTGGTGGAAAAGTTCGCGGAAGCCGCCGTGACCGGCGAGAAACTGGGGCAGCGCGGCGTGACTGATCTTCTGACGGTGTCTTTTTCATCCAACGATTATGTGGGACATGCGGTGGGACCCGATGCGCCGGAAGTGCGCGATATGGCGCTGCGCACGGACGTTTTGATTGGCCAGTTGTTCAAGCTGATTGACAAAGAGGTGGGCTTGCAGAATTGCGTGTTTGTGCTGACCGCCGACCATGGCGTGTCGCCCGCGCCGCCGGTGAATCAGCAACGCAAAATGCCGGGAGCTTACATCACAGGGAGCGCCGCGAAAGTGGTCAGCCATGCGCTGGAGACTCGGTTCGGCGCGGCGGACTGGATTGAAAACAGCAGCAGTCTCGGCATTTATCTGAATCACAAGACGCTGGCGGAGTTTCGCGCCAAAGATGGGCAGCCAGTGGACCTTCAAGACGTTTATGACACGGCGCGTGAGGCGATTTTAAGCGCGCCCGATTTGCATGCGGCGCGAGTTTACAGCTCGGCTGAGTTGGCTAATGGGATTGCTGGCGACTTTGTGGCGCGCGCTTATGTTTATGGCTTTTATCCGCGGTCCAGCCCGGATTTGACGATTGTTTATGATCCCTACGATATTTTCGGCAGCGGCAAAGGCACTACGCATTCCTCGCCGTATGGCTATGACACGCATGTGCCGGTGCTGTTTATGGGCCTGGGGATTAAGGCGGGGCGTTATGTGCAGGAAGTGACGCCGAATGATATTGCCCCGACACTGGCGACGATGCTGGATGTGGAGACGCCGAGCGGATCTTCGGGGCGGGTGCTGGGCGAGATATTGAAGTGAAGGTCAGACGTTGCGCAGCCCTTTGCTGATGATCTCTTTCAGCACGGTCTGATAGCCAAGGCCGGTTTCCGACGCGATTTTTTTGGCGGCGGTGATGTCGGAAATGGGAATGCGAAGCGAGACGGCTTGGGTTTGTTTGGATTTGACTCGGTCCATGAGTTCTTGCAGGACGGCTGGGTCGGTGGGCTTGATATCCAGCCCGTTTCGGTAACGAATCACCGAGCCGCTGAGCAGAGATTCCTTGTCTTGTTCGGTAATGGCCCTGCCGTCGCTTACGATGACCTTGCCTGCGGCGACCGCTTTCCCGTACTGGCGCTCCGAAAATCTTTTGCCGGCGGGGCTGGCAAGCCAATCGGCCTCTTCCGCTTCGTTCTTAAATGTCTTCGTCACCGTTTTGGTCATGGATTTGGGGGGCATAGATCCGTCTGTCCTTTCTTGTCATATCCCAGGCCGTGATCGGCCTTACTTTTTCGTTCCGGTCCGCGTAGGCCACCGTCAGATAACGGCCCCAATTTGTGATGCCTTGCGCCCGGAATCGTTCCTCGCCGTCGACTATGTAAGCAAGTTCAATGACGGGATTGCCGAGGAACACTTCTTCCACTTCTCTCACCGTGACACCGTGGCGGGCGATATGGGCAATGTTCTCTTCGTCCCAATCGAACCCGCTCACGTTCCCAGTATATACATTTTGCGCACACGATATTTTGCGTGTAACCTTTCCTCAGACGCCCAGTATTCACAAGTGAAGCCGGTTGGAACAGCAAACAGACAGCGAATTGATGAGCCTGATTCAGGCTGGGGACGCCGCTCAGTTGGCGCACCTGTTTGAGCGCCATCATGTCGCGCTTTTTCGATATTTGTATCAGCTCACGCGCAACCGGGCGCTGAGCGAGGATTTGACGCAGGACGTTTTTTTGCGGGTTTTGAAGTATGCCGCTTCCTATAATTCCGGCTATGGTTTTCGGGCGTGGCTTTATGGGATGGCGCGCAATGCCAGTTACGACGCGCGGCGGAAGGTGCGCGGGGAAGTGGCGGATTTGCCCATGAACGAATTTCGCAGCCCGCATCCGGCTGCCGAGGAGCGGATGGCGCAGCAGCAGAATACGGAAATGCTGCAGGCGGCGCTGAATCGCTTGCCGGATGACAAGCGGGAACTGCTGGAATTGAGCCGTTTTCAGGAGATGCGCTATGACGAAATTGCGGCTATTTTGCAATGCGAAGTGGGAACGGTGAAGGTTCGGGTGTTTCGCGCTTTGAAAGAATTGCGCGAACGGTTTTTTGAGGTGAGCGGGAGACAGATTGCATGACGCCTGAGGAACTGGACGACCAGAATGTTCGCGAGATTTGGGAGCAGTTGGGGCAGTTGCCGCAGCCGGTGCCGAGTGCGGCATTGCGTGCCCGGTTTTACCAGAAATTGAATGCCGCGCTTCGGCCAGCGCCGAAGAAGCCATTTTGGAAACAGGCGTTTGTCTGGCAGACGGCTGCTGCTGCGGTGATATTTGCCGCAGGTCTGGGCGTGGGAAGAATGGGCCAAAAGCCGACGGAAATTTCGGAACTGCGCAGCCAGGTGGAGGGTCTGCGCCAGACGGTGGCGCTGTCGATGATGGATAAGCCGTCTGCCAGTTCGCGGCTGGAAGGCGTGGAGTGGGGCAGCCAGGTGGCGAAGCCGGATGAGGAACTGATTGGCGCTTTGCTGACGACGCTCAATCAGGATCCGAATATCAACGTGCGGCTGGCGTCTTTGGATGCGCTGGAAAAGTTCACCACCAGCGGGAAGGTTCGCACGGCGCTGGTGGAATCGATCAGCAAGCAGGAATCGCCGCTGCTGCAGATTGCTTTGATCGACGCGCTGGTGCATATTCATGATCGCGCGGCGGCGCAGGAATTCAAGCAACTGTCCGGCGACAAGCAGGTGAATGCGGTGGTGCGCCAGCGGGCGCAATGGGCGGTTGAAAAGCTCAGTTTGAATTAAAGGGGAAAGAAATGAAAATTTTGTTGTGCTCCATGCTGGCGTGGGGCTTCGCCGGAGTGT
>Ga0209208_10003693_pt1 | contig 21886 bp, 24 predicted proteins | sample S1TSphfallax_3_FD_187694 | JGI IMG/M metagenome (GOLD analysis project Ga0209208, IMG submission 187694) | Host-associated microbial communities from peat moss isolated from Minnesota, USA - S1T2_Fd - Sphagnum fallax MG (SPAdes) (version 2) | ecosystem: Host-associated > Plants > Peat moss >...
CATTTGGAAGATGATTTGACCCTCAGAAACTCAGGGTGAAAGGAAATTTTTTTCCCATTTTGTGGTGACCATGATAGCTATATAGCTGGTTTGCCTATGGCACTTGAAAGAGCAGTTGACCCTGAGAAACTCAGGGTGAAAGATGGAATCCCTCTCCATTTCCAAATGACATCTTTGACCTGTGTTTGCATTGAATTGCATGCATGCATTAGAAACAGCAGTTGACCCAAAGAAACTCAGGCTCTAAGGTGGAATCTTTTCTTTTTGCATTACAAGATGATCTGAAGGAAACTCAGGGTGAAAGGTGGAATCCTCCTCCTGAATGAACAATCACCCTAAGAAGCTTCGGGTGAAAGGCACAAATATCTCTCTCTCCTTTTTGAGTGAACAAATGCCCAGGGTGTTTGCATGGCAATTTGAAAGAGTGGATGACCCTAAGAAACTCAGGGTCAAAGGTGAAATATCTTTTTCTTTATGGTTGACAAAGTTGATAGGTATGGGTCAACTGGCATTTGAAAGAGCAGGCGACCCTGAGAAACTCAGGGTCAAAGGTGAAATATCTTTTGTTTATGGTTTTGACAAAGTGGATAGGTCTGGGTCAACTGGCATTTGAAAGAGCAGGCGACCCTGAGAAACTCAGGGTGAAATCCAGAATCTCTCAATTTTTGGTTGACAATGATAAAAGGTAAAAAAATAAATATATATATATATATGCAAATGGTTCACATGCCATTGGAAAGAGCAGGTGACCCCAAGAAATTCAGGGTAAAAGTAGGAATCTCTCTCGCTCTTTCTCTCTTCCTCTTGAGTGACAAATATGAAGAAGAAGAAGTAGAAGAAGAAGAAGAGCTTTAGTGATGAGGTTTTTTTGTGTTTTGTGTGGAGGGAAGAAAAAAAGCATGCAAGTTTTTGCCCTTCTCTCCTCAACTTATTTGTTGAATTTTTAGTAAGTGGCATTGAATTTGGGTTTTTTTTTCTCTCCCTTGGGGATGAGATTTTCCTTTTGTTTTCTCTCTTTTTCGGAGTCTGTAGTGGAAGTGTGCTTTTTGGGTTGCGCTCTTTGTTTTCGTTCAGGAACTCCGTTTGTTTGTGTGTGTCGAGCGGGGCTTTCATGCGCGCGTGTGCATGTCGTCGTATTAGGCTTTGACGATTGACGAGTGTGGTTTTCTTCTTTTGTTGAGAATATTCTACTTTCTTCCACTATTGTTGTTGTTGTTGTTGTTGATGAAGAAGAGTTCCGTGCGTTGTTGGTGGAGAAGTTGATTTTTCTTTTTTTGAAGAGGAGAAGGAGGTGGGGGGTGGGCGGGGGTTTCCAAATTCAAGAGCTGAGAATCTTGGCAATAAGGAGCCTATGAATTTCTTACAAGGAAAAGGAGGCGGCAGGCGCCATTTGTCTGAAGGAGGATGAAGATTTTTGACATGCTTAAGACAAAAGTGGTAGGGAGAAACAACAGCAGCTATGCAGATGTGATGTCATCAAGGGAAGCTCAAGACCGGGAATTCAAGGGCTTTAGCGTTGTTGGGGTGGAGCGTATGGGGTGGAGGGATGCTGCCGCTGCACATCATCATCATCATCATGGGACACCGAGCCGTCGTACTTTCCGGAGTGGCACTCCCTATACATCTGAACAGCATTCCAATGAAGGATCAGCACATTCTTCAAGTGGAAGAACTCCACGAACAGCAAATGGAAGCACCCACCACAATCAAGTGTTCTGCAGCCCAAAAGTATTGAAGGTAAAAGCATGTTTGATTTTTTCCTTTCCATTTCTTTTTCTTCCAGTTTGGATTTGATCTGAACTCCTTCCTTGGAGTGGCGTGATTGTAGGTGTTGGGTGTTGATGAAGACGAAAAAGGAAAAATATTGAGCTATATGAAAGAGCATCTGGTGAATGAGAGGTGGACGTCTTCTTCAGATTCAGAGACATCAGAGCACAGTGGGTCTCTGGGAGGGGAACTTTCAGCCACAGAGAGGCTTCTGTTCTACAGTGGTAAATCAGCTGCACCAGAGGTTTTCACAGCAGGGGCAACTGTTTTGCCAGAAGGTCAAGATGGTAGTGGAGGAGTGTTTGGAACGTGGAACAATCAGTCAATCCTTCCTGATGCAACTGGTGATTTTATACTCTGTTCCCTCTTTTATGTCTTGTGAAATGTTGACTAAGTGCAGTTCTAGACGCTGGTTCTGGAGATCAAACAAAAGTAATTTGGAACTGTTTGAACTCTTTCTGAAGGTGTGACCATATGCAACAGGAATGAAGCCACTGCCACGATTGAAGTCAGAGCCACTACTGAGCAGTAATGATATTGTTCTAAATCTGCATGAAAGGATGTCCTCCCCACCTACGGTACTCCTCCGTCCTCATGTAGAATCAGAAGAATCCACTGGTACTGGGAAGGGAACCCCATGGGAGTTGTCAGGGTCGTCCACTCCCCAGCGAAGCCCGAAGGGACAATCATCACCAGTTTTAGTACCCGCTTCTCTCCATGAACGTGTGTGCCAACCTCATAAACTCCCAACTCCACCCACCTCTCCATCTTTTGAGCAGCTTGCCCAATCCTCCCATGGAGCTGCAGCAGGGATGAAATTGAGGGTTCATGCAGACTGGAATCGTGGGCGTGAACTGCCTCGGGTTCCTTTTCATCTCTCTTCCTCCACACGCTCTCTATCTCACTCTCCTTACCAATCTCCTCGTTACTTCTCTCCCCAAGAATCCCCAGGTAGATCACCCCATCTGTCACCCCTCCGATCCCCTTCCTATTCTCCAGTTGCAGGGCCTCCACGCAGGTGGCGAAAGGGCAAAGAACTTGGCAAAGGCTCATTTGGAACAGTTTACGAAGCCTGGAATATGTGAGTTCTTCCTCCTTTCCCTCCTAAATCGTATCTTCCCATTCCACAGTTGTCATGGAGCTGCTTCCCTTGCTAGAGTTCTAACTTCAGGAGTTTGCATTTGTAAACAGGGATGACGGAAGCTTTTTTGCTGTAAAAGTGATTGAGATTGAGGCCATAGCACCCGAGATCCAGCAGGTACAGAGTCAGACACATTCTGAGGGTTGTGTCAGTCTTTGTTGCAAACACTACCTCCACTTGGCAAATGGGTCTGTCTGTTTCTACTGGCTTTTATCCACCGTCTCAAAAAATGTGCAAAAGAGGTCATTCAGTCTATCTTTTGCCTCTAAATTCAGTCCTTAGTGCTTTTTCACACTACTGGACTCCTACAAAAACCAGTGCTCCAAACTGTGGTTATGATCTGTAAGAAACATCCATGTGACTACTTGAAACTCCAATGTCAGATTGAGATGTGGGTTAACTTTGTGTGCAGAAGTCTGCTCCATACTTATGTAGACATCTAATGCAGTTTTGTTTGGTAAATGGCAGGAAGTTGCGATGTTGAGCAGGCTGAGACATCCTAACATTGTCCAGTATTATGGCTCTACCATAGTATGTTTGGTTACCTCTTAGTTGCTGTTGTCCTTATAGGCCACAGATACTGTTTATGATCTAGTGATTTGAGATGCCAAGGTGGCTTTTGTCACTTGTCTGTTGATTGCCAATGTATGCTGAGTGATTTTGATACAAGGTCTTTGACAATGGCATGTAAGAGCATATGTCCTAAATCTGGATTTGACCCCTTTTTCAGGAGAATGGATGTCTCCACATATTCCTAGAGCTAGTGAAAATGGGATCTCTTCAATCCATCCTGAAGAAGTTTGAAGCTTTTGATGAAGTGATAATCAGCACATACACTCGCCAAATACTCAAAGGATTGGAGTACTTGCACAGCAAAAACACTATCCACAGGTACTATCCCACATCTTCCAAGTCATGGGTGTTGGGTGTTGTTCATCACTGTGAAAGATAAGTTGCTTGCACGACACAGCTCAAGGCTACTGCGAAAGAGATGGTTTCTAAATGATGCATTTAAGAGAAATGGTAAAGATTTGTAGTCTCTGGAGAATAGTAACATTGCCTTGTACTGAAAGGTAATTTTACTTTGGCCAGGAGGCAGATTGGGGAACATGATACAGGGTCTTTTGTTCATATGCAGAGATGTCAAATGTGGTAACATTCTGGTGGATTCAAATGGTCAAGTGAAGCTTGCAGATTTTGGATTAGCCAAACAGGTACTCTATCTGCTCCCTTACAGATGGTGATTTGTTAATTTTTTGTATCTCACTCATCTATAGCCATTAGCTTGCAGTGACCACTCTGTCATGTTCCTGTAATTGTATATGCTTGGGTGGTTTCATAGAGCCTAATGTATGGAACTCCTCCTTTTGTTAAGATTGCTAATTTTGAAGCCAATATCTGAAAGTGATTGTCTTTTCTTTTGTGCAGATGAATACAACTCTAGCTACATCATTTAAGGGTACCCCATTCTACATGGCACCTGAGGTCAGTGTTCATTTGGCATGGTGAATGAGTTAATTACTCATTGGTGTATTTTCTCTCTTGTTTCATGAAGTTTTGGTGGAGGTGCTAGGGTCCCACCTAATGTCTGTCATTTCATGTTGTAGACTTATAAGCAGTTTTTTGGTGTCACAGGTAATGGTACCACTCAAGAACAACCGAGCTTATGGTGTTGCAGTAGATATCTGGAGCTTAGGTTGCACTGTTATTGAAATGGCAGAGGGCAAGCCACCTTGGAGTGAATTAGGCGTGGTGAGACTCTCAAGCATTCTTCTGTGTTTGGGATTGTTCAGCAATGTACAATGTTGGGCAATATGTTAGCTTGTTCAAACACTCTAGCACACCACAACCAGCAGTGTTGCAAGTTCAGATTTTGATCAGCATTAAAGGAAGTTTGACAAAGTATGCCCATGTGCAGTGTGGTTTCTTTTTCAAGGTGACAAAAGGGGAACTGCCTCCCATTCCTCAACATCTCAAGAGTGAAACAAAGGACTTCATTCAACAGTGTTTGCGGGTGAAGCCAGAGGAACGGCCATCTGCAAGGGAACTGCTGGAGCATCCCTTTGTGTCACATGCCCCCCCCACCTTTGCAGCTGCTGCATCAGCTTCTGGGTTGTGGCATGATATGCTCTTGTGATTATGGTACCCTCTCTGCGTTTCTTCTCCATCTCATTCATTCATGAACACACTGGCATAGCATTTAGGGTTTTCCATCTCTCCAGAATTCAAGGTTTATAGACCTGGTGGGAAGATGTCTTAACCATGTATTAACTTCCACATCTTCCAGGTGCATATTGACTCCTATGTGATGCAGTTTAAACTGCAAAACATGATCTAGTCTGATCCTATTGTCACATACTACTGTCATGATTTGCACAATGTTTTCAAACCAGTAAGGAGGTAATGAGTTCCAGGTTTTGGGAGTTGAGCCATCAAGACATCTCGAAATATTCTGGTTTTCACAACTCTTTCTGCAGAATATAGTTAACTAATGACTTGATGGGATGTTTGACAGAGTTGGGCAACACCACTGACATGATGCTCTTCCTGCCATATGTCAAGCTCATCTCCAGATGCAAGCCAGTGTGTCCAATGTCAAATCTTTACAACTTTTTACTTTTTTTCTACACTGGGATCCAGTGTATCCTATCATGCGCATATACTGTTTCAAGGGAGGGATGAAGCCCATGCAAGGTGCCCCAGTGTGCAGGTGGGAGAGATTTTGAGTGACCTTATATGCCACTGACAATCTATGCAGACAGGGATATGCATTCTGGGTAGTTTGGAGCTGTCTCTAGCACAAAATAGCAACACATACATTAACAAGTAGAAGAGGAATGTCAAGGTGGAGTAATCCTGCATGACATGCAGGGTGAGGCTGTGAGCCCCAATGAAATGAACCTGATGAGTGCTGCTGAGTGCTACACTGAGATGTAGAACACTCCACAATTCTAAAACACTGGAGTGTCTTGACTTCGTGCATACAAAGTATCAGCAGTTTGCAGTTTGAGGCTGCTGAAAGCCCAAAGTCATGTCGGCACCCCACAAAGGCTATGGAGCTTGCCTCTGCTGGACTGCAGTGATGGGTATGTCTTTTGAGCTCCTCTCTCACAATATGGTTGTCAGTCCTGCACAAGAGGTGGATGTCTCAGCATTGTCTTCTTGAGCAGTTCATTCTTAGAAATCTGAGATAATGATTATCAGTCCTGCACAAGAGCTGCATGCCAAAGCATTGTCTTTTCTAGCAGTTGTGGGTTTCAAGCAAGCATTCTCAGAAATCTGAGATAGCTTTCAGAATGCATGTTTCTATGTCATTTGGGTTGGCTATGTGTGTGGACAATAGCATATCTTGCCTTTAACACTAGATGATTGGAGGGAGCTTTATTCTGGGCTCTCTAGTTCTGAGGAGATCTGCCATTTTTAACTACTTGATGCTTCTTGAGTGTAGGGGCAGCAAATTTTGTTCTCCATTGAGGAATGTTCAGGATAGCACTAGGCATTTGATGATGCCAAGTTAGTGCAACTGCATAAGTGGTTGTTAGTAGTTACATGCTTTTTGTTGAAGTTTTGGTGCCATTCTAGGTTCTTCTGCTGGGCAATTATGCTACTTCACACTTATGTGGAATTCCTTCATTGCAGAGCTTCATATGCCTGGAAGCTGAGCTCTTGTGTGTCACGGAGAAACAGTTTTCACAAGGAAGGACTCTGTTGTGGTCATTCAGGAGAGGGATGCCCAGCTGATCATGTACGTAATCTATATACTGAGTTTTTATTCAACAAACTATGATTTCAGTTCAGTGTGCTTGTGCAGTGAGATGCTTTCCCCTCCCTCTATGCCAGATGCCAAGAGGATGCAAAAAAGTCCAAGCTTCGCTACCTGAATGGCTCTGAATGCAGAAAACTTTGAAACCTTACTCATTTCCTGTTCAATTCCTTCTTCCTTCTCTCACAAAATATGTAGACCATTCTTGTAGTTGGATGGGGTTTCTGAGGACCATTCTTTCCATGATTAGCAGGTGTATGTTCACAATCTATTTGAAAAAGAAAGAACAACGGTGCATTCCCAATCTATTCATTCTATCTATCTGGCAAGTTAAGTGCCCTTCAAATAAGACGCAGTAATGAAGAAGTGTGAACCTTGTTTTGCCTTCTCTAAATTGTGAGAATGTAGATTTCTCAATTCTTATGAGATATATTCACGTAAGAACCCATGTTGGGTGGTTACTACAAATGGGAACAGACACCTGGTAAGTTGTCAGTGTGGTTCTTAGGACTCAGAACCATGGCTCTCAGAAAAATCAAAAAATTGGTTCTGATATGTCACCATGGTTCTCAAGCATTTTGAGAAAAATGACCGCCCATAAAACCACTAGTTCTTCACTGCTTCTTTCATGAAAACTGCTGGTTCTTTAAGGTTTTGAGATAATTGGGACTGGGCAGTTCTTTGATTCTGATTTTTTTCAAAGATCTAGAACTGATGCTTCTTTGCGTCTGAAATGTTTTTAAAGCTGAAACCAGCGGGTTCTTTGTAAATTAAAATAATCACACAACACTGATGAGTAGTACCTTATATACTTGTTCTCAGCTGTTGAAATTCTGTAATATTGAAATCGGGGCGACTGGATGTAGTGTTGCAAAAATTAATCATTGGCAAAAAACCTGTGGATTTATCAGTTGCAAACAGTAATAGAATCTCTCTCCAACCTGCTTCATTACCCATTCACTTATTGGGATAGATTTCAAATCATGGATTTTCCAATCCAATTTGTTGAATCAGATTCGTTGCGTGTATGCATGTATTGCTAGGTTATAATAACTATGTTGAAATGTGATGTTGAATTTGAACATTTAGATTGCAAAAAAAAAACTCTCAACCCAGGAAACTGTTGGAAAATCAGCACTTGGGCGGGTATTTGATTGATAACAGTTGCTTCCAATCAAACCCTCAAAGAACTGGCGGGTTTCATGAAAGTACCAGTAAAAGAACGGGTGGTCACAAAGGCGGTTATTTGAAATTTCACAATATGCTTTTGAGAACTGTGATTATTATATATTTATATATATAAAAGAAAACTTGGTTCATTGATTTTGATCAGAACCGTGGTTATGAACTCTGAGAACCTCCATGATAACCGCCCGGGTATGTACCGGATTCCAACATGGCGGTTTGCGTAATGTGCAAGAACCGGACTCGCTAATTCTGGTGGTCAGGGGCAAAGGCGACGGATTCTGCAGTCAGAATCGAGTGGCCTACCGTATGTAATAAACATAAAATACGGTCATTTATGTACACCATACATACTGTAACTATACGCAGTATGTACGGAGAAAGGGTGGGGACTCGGGGGGGGGGGGTCGGGCGCGCGGGCTGCCCTTTGTGGCACCCCTCGTTCGCACTGTGACTCCAAGAGGTTTAGGGTTTGGAGCTTTGCCGTCGCCGCATGGCGGCCCTAGCGCGACGAGTTCTCCGCTATGTTCTTATTCCCTGGGCCTCGTGTCCTTCGATTCCTCACGTGAAGGCTTTGTGTCTTCTTGCTGCATGCATGCATGCATGTGATTACGAGCGTAAGTCCCAAATCTTTGTGGCCGACTCGACTTTTTTTTGCTCACAAAGGGATTGTCGTCCAATTCTATTGTTTTTTTTTTCCCTCTGGACGTTCTTCGACGTTGTTTTGCATGCCTTCAGACGATGTTGGTTATTTCGTTTTCTTTTTTTTCGTTTTGTTGTGGGATCGCGGAGGTAGAGAGATTTTGCGGCAGGGAAATTCTTTGACGGAATTCCTCATTCGGGCACCTATTTCTCGTCTTTGGGGAAATTTTGAGGCGGTTCTATGCTTTTGCGGCAGCAGAACTATCACTCAAGTTCATCCTCTTCTTTTTCTTCAACTGGTTCCGAAATACGATGATGTTTTCCTCCTGCTTTTGTTTCGTTCTCTTGCGATCATTTTCCAGCATTGGAGTCCGTTATTGACTTCCATCGCTTGTGATTCATAAGCTTTTTCTTCAGTAATCGCTGGCAAGTAGGCCTCATTGTCGTCGTCGTCGTCTTCATTTTCCTCCTCGTGGCTCGTAAATGGTCACGCAGCTAATCAATTTCAAGCTTGGTAGGGTTTCAGATTTTTAGGGCTTATATTCGGTTTTCCGTTTTGGAACAGGGTACCTTGACTCTCAGAAGCCATGAGCAATGTGAAACATCATCATGCACGGGCACTGCTGAAAGCATTCCAAAGGCCGCTGCAAATACAATGTTTTCGAGCCCCTCCATTGTCTGTTCAAAGCCACACATTGGCATCATATCTATGGAAGCCTAGTGATTCAGATTTCTTGTCCCCTCTGCTCAAGGTACAGAACAACTTCATCATGTTGGAATTTGCTTATGACCTCTGAAGATTTTGGACAGATTATTGTGTTTAGTAGATTTACTAAGGATGCAAAGTCGAAGGTGTGATTCGGACAATGGTTTTGCTGCTTTCACACTTGTGTCTGGTGAAGAAGTTGGCAAATCAAAGGTGCTGAAATCTTAGGGATAAGTGTATCTGGGATTTCACAGAGATGGGCAGCAGCAGGTCAATCCAATCTTCGACATGGATTGCCACACTTGTCATCTTGGGCAGGATTTGTCACGCACAGTTTCCTTTCTTCAGCTGTGTCTCCAGATCTGTCTAGCAAATCTGGTAGCACAGGGGTGGCTGCTGCAGCAGACCAAGCCCAGCAGGATACAATAACAGTGGAAGAGAAATCAGAGCCTGTCAAAGGTGTTGATTCAACACCAGATGGTGAGAAAGGAGAGGATCCGGTGAGCATGAAGGACAAGGAAGATGTTCCAGCAGAAGGAAAATCTGCTAATCAGGAAATTGAGGCTGAACACAAAACTCTTGAGGAGAGTGAAGCAGATTTATTGGCACTGCTGGGAGAGAGAGAAGCTCTTTTGGAAGAGAAAGAGAAGACGATTGAAGCTTTGAAGGACAAGGTACTGAGGAGTTATGCAGAGGTACAGAATATACTGGACAGGGGACAGCGTGAAGCTGAAAGTTCCCGCAAGTATGCTGTCCAGGTACATTCATATTTGTGTTTCTTTTGTATGCTGTATAACATGGTATTTTTAGATGCACCAGGCTCTTTATTACATTTGCCTCCAACTTTTCTTTCTATCTCTTAATCAACTTGGGCTTCGCAAGAAATTTACACTGCATACAGTCAGGAACATCTCATATTAGTTTAGTGAGTACTCATACCCTTCAGTAGTGCTGCATGCCACCAGGATTTGGGTGCCCTGATCAAGGGTAATTTAGATGTGTTCTGCCTTTTGCAGAGTTTTGCAAAAGGGTTGCTCGATGTTGCTGATAACTTGGGGCGAGCAGCAGCAGCAGTGCCTGAAGAATTCCGCAAATCAGATGGACCAGAGGATCCCTCAGGGGCTGCAAAGCTTCTCATCTCATTGCTTCTGGGTGTAGAAATGACGGAAAAGCAACTTATCCAGGTCTCTTGCTTTCACCCCAGCTTTTAGCCTGCAAGTGGTCTGGAATCTGATTTGTGGTATCTTAACCCTTTTGAGGTGTAGACCAGGGTGTTTGTCTCAGCAGTGTGCAGTGCATGTGAGGTCGTCTGCACATTTATCAGGGTCCTTTTCAATGTAAGAAGAAACTGGAAATAGTTGTGACCTGATGATTCTTGAATCCAGTCTGCAAATGATTTTGTGGAGAGGTTTATCCATGGGTACAGCTATCAAATTATATGTGGAGATTTGGAAACTCTCTGCAAGTCAGGGGCTATCTCTGCTCAGATGTTAAAGAGACATAGTATGTCCAGGTTATTGTCTGATAGCTATGCGATTTATCTATATCCAGTCGTTTATTTGGAAACATTGTTCAGAGTGATTTGTTAGAACTGCTTGGGCCCTGTTTTAGGTCAATTTGTTGTAGCCCATTGTTTCCTGACAAAATGGTGTACATGGACATGTAAGGAAGCATGGGCATCTTGTGTTCTGGTTTTTGGTCACAAGAAGTGGATGCAATTCCTATCAAGGTATGGTTTAATTGACAGAGGTTGAACACAGGTATTCAAGGCAAATGGATTAGAGAGATATGAATCTCTGGGGGATCCATTTGACCCTAATCTGCACTCTGCTGTGTTTGAAGTGGAGGATCTATCAAAGACCCCAGGCACAGTCGCTATTGTATTGAAGGTTGGCATTTTTACCTGTCTGGCTCATCTGTTTGCCACTCTTCAAACAAAGTAAATATGCAGCAATATGCACAACAGTAATCCAAAAGGTTTAAGGTTCAGGTCTTGTTGGGGTATAACTAGTTCAAAATCAGAGGGATTGGTCTTCTTCTATGCATTAGCCTGAGGATCTTAGCTATATTGAGCTAATTACTTGTATGGGTGTGATGGATTCTAGGTGGGTTACAAGCTTCACGATCGGGTAATTCGACCTGCTGAGGTTGGAGTAGTCAAGGCACAATAGAGTTTGATCTTTTCTGCCTTGACTTGGTTTTTAGTTAAAACACAGAATGTTCAGGTTGTTTCTTCCCTTGCACGAACTGTAAAGAGGTGAGATTAACTTTTTGTGAAGGCAGCCAAAAAAGGGAACATCAAGGGATATTTGATAGAGAGGCCATGTCCTCAGCTCAAGACTGCAAATGAGATCTGAAAATGCTCAGGAAGATCTTGAGTGAGGTTCAAGATGGGCATGTTGGAAAATGTAGGCAAGGCCAGAAGCTTTAAAACATTGTCTCAAAATGCAATGGCAATGTATACCCCAACCTGTCCCTTATATGGAGATTTAGATTGGTGTGGGACTTGAGAGGCCAGGTGTGTAGAGGTATAGTATAGTTCACATGGCTGTTGTGGATCTGATGTCTTTGTGGGTTGTAGCAATAAACAACAGAAGTTGCAGTTCTCTTCTGTTAGGTCTTAGTCTTTTGCAGTGTATTCAATTGGTAGTTTTTGTACATCTTTCATAGATAAATTTAGTATATATTCCGTTTAGGTTATCACTTGGAAGGTTAACACAATGAGCATCCTTCTACTCTGCATTGTGGAACATGCATTTGTGTGGTTTCAGGATGAAGTGATTCATGGGTTAAATTCAACAAATATGATTGTTTCCAAGAGTGGGAAATGAGCTGAGGATTAAGAAGCATGAATTTTTAAGGAATGACATGGGGTATTCCTGTTTCTGTGACTGAAATTCACAATTGAAAGCTGCCTTCGGCTGCAATCCATCCTCACCATTAGAAGGCTTCTAAAGAAAATGCCTATTCTTTATGAACCATGTGGAAAATAATTGTTTAACAATTCATTGGGTAAATTTTAATGTGCTTGCAAACATGATTGATATGTAATGGCATCCCATATTGAAGTTTCATTTTCAATTTGTTACTTTTTTGTTCACATTGAATCAGTTTGAGGATTTTTTTTTTCTTTTCTTATTTTGCATCCTGGTTTAAAATTAGCGGTTGTCATGATAATGGCTTTTGGCAATTGATTTTGATGTGTGAAAGAAATCATTTTGAACTTCCATTTTTGTGTTGTCCGCGAGATTGGTGTTAGTCAAACATAAATCTAAGTTTTTAATTGCCATGTTAGTTTTGTGATTATTTATTCAAATTGGAGGGACTTTCCATATATCATATGAACATATTTGTGACATACAATAGTTACTAGTTGTTAGATATCAACTTCTTAACAAGTTACTTACACTACTTTTATCAAGTTATAGTTACTTAAAATATTTGTATTACATGTACATACTTTTGGGACCACAAGATATGTTAAATAAATTTACTTAATATCTCTAGTTAAGTTTAGTGTGAAATATCTTGATGCATGAGATGATGAACTTGTACATGTGGTTGTGCATGCACTTTTAGGGTAGGTAACATATGTATGGGGTGTTCACCTCTTATTTAGATTAGGCCAGCTTTGGGTTGGATCATAAGTTTGTAGCAACATCTCTGTGATCCTAAGGTTGGGTGGAGAGTTTGTGAAAAAATCAATCTTTTTATCATCTCTGTTCTCTCATCAATCCACTGTCCATTTCCAACATGATATCAAAACTAGGTTGTTTTTGAAGGAAGGAGAGATTGAAGTTGCTTTCTACAGTTTTTGAAAGCTTCAAAATATTGGGTGTGTTTTGCTTTTCTAGCATTTTGCTAAAAGTTTCAAAGTTCTAAATGTTTTTTTTTTTAACATTGTCTTACTCACAATCATGGCATCCATTTATGATGCTTGAAGTATTGAGAAGTTCAATGGCAATACCTTACATGTATTGAAGATGAAGATATAATTTCTCTTGTATGAGAAGGATTTGTGGGAGATCACCTTCAGGTAATTATTGCCATTAAAAGTTGAATTTGGAGAGATTGTTTTTGAAGGAAGCATTTTTGAACACCGTTTGTTCATAAAGAAGGACAAATTGGTTTGTGGAACAATTCTCCTAAATGTTGTTGAATCTTTATTACATCATGTAGCACGTGTAGAAATTGCAAAAGATGCATGGGATAATTTTTATGCAACATTTGAGAAAAAAGATATTGGTAATAGATTACAACTACATCAATAGTTCTACAATCTTAGCATGGAAGAAAGAACCTCACTACAAGTTCATATTGACAAATTTCGGATGATTGCAAATCAATTAGCAAACATTGATCATCAAGTTTCTAATGAAGATTTAGCATTCACATTTGGAGGGAGTTTACCATTGTCTTTCCATACCTTTGTGATTTCACTTAGTACTCACATTGATAAATTGTCTATGGAGCTAGTATGTGGACAATTGTTGCAAGAAGAATTGTGATGTGAACAAGAAGTGCAATTTAACCACGGTCCAAAACATGATGCATTAACTATTAAACATGTTTTTGGGAAACTCAAAAGGGTTGTAAATCGAAGGAAGTTCAAGAATGAAAAATAGAAAAAGAAAGGACCTTGCTACAATTGTGGCACCAAAGGGCATTTTGTAAAAGAATGTCATGAAAAGAAACAAGATTGGAAGAACAAACTTAAATGTTTTTCAAAAGTAGACACAACAAGAGAAACTAAACTTCTTGTAATTACTTAATCTATTTTTGCAATTTTTAGGGATGCATGGTTTGTTGATCTTAGAGCTTCACAACATTTGACATTTTAAAAAGAAATATTATCAACCTTTTAGGAAATTACTTTGAGTCACAAAGTATATTTTCAAAACAATAATATGTTTGATGTATGTGGGAAATGCTCTATTGTTTTCAACTTACTAGATGTGATTTCCAAATGTATTGGAGATGTGTTGTATGTTCCAAAGTAAGCAAATAATTTGTTATCAATTAGTCAATTAATAAAATTAGGTTTCAAGGTGGAATTTAAAGGCACCAAATGTTGGTTGAAATCTTTTGATTCAAACAAGGTGATTGCTAAAGCTATTAAAAAAAGAAGGTTATATAAGTTGGTTGGAGTTGTTCAATCCTTGGTTGCAGAATGTAGCATCAAAATTACGGAGAGTGATTTGTGATATCAAAAATTCAAACATGTGTCTATGTAGGCTTTAACAACCATGGACAAAATAACATTGTTAAAGGCATGGATCTCAATGGAGATCATGACTAGAGTTTCTATGATGGATGTATGTATTGGTAAACACCATCGTACCCCATTTCCTTTGAGTGAGGTTCTCATGCAAAGGAAATTTTTGGGCTTGTGCACATAAACCTATGTGGTCCCATGGCAACATTTCATGGAAGGGAAAAATATTTTTAAACCTTCATTGATGATTTCTCATGGAAAACATTTCTTTTATATCATAAGACTAAATTTGGTGTGCTTGACAAACTTAATGTTTTCAAAGCTTTGATAGAAAATCAAACTAGAAAGAAGACCAAGGCAATCATATGTGATGGAGGTGGGGAACATAATTTTAAAATTTTCAATACATTTTACAAGGATAATTACATTATGAAATAAACAACCATTCCATACATTGTAAATGGTGTAGTTGAAAGGAAAAATCGAACACTTGTTGAAAATGTGTGATCTATGTTGCAACATATGAAGTTGAATAATATGTTTTGGGTAAAAGTAGTGGAAACTACAACATATGTTCAAAATCAAATCCCTACCAAGGCAATTTTTAACATTACATTAAAAGAGGTTTGTTGTGAATATAAACTTTCCATAAGTCATTTAGGTGTTTTTGGTTGTGTTGCATTTGCTCATGTGCCAAAGGAAGCAAAAACAAAGTTGGATTCCAAAGGTGTCAAATGCATATTCATTATTTATTGTGAAGAGTCTAAGGGCTACAAATTTTACAACCTTATAATCTAATATGTTATCATCAATCATGATGTTATCTTTGATGAATCTAGAAACTTTAATAGGGAAACAATGGTTTGAAGGTTGGATTCTAGATCATAACAAATGGTTATAATCAAAAACTAGAAATGGAGGATGAAAGAAATTTTTAATATGTGTAAGAAAATCTAACGATGGTTGAGAAAAATGTGAATCCTTCATTTTTTTTTAATGTTGATGTTGATGAATCCCATTCTTTTGTGGAAGCTTTGAATGGTGAAGATTTAGAACATTGGAAAAAGGCCATGGATTTCAAATTTCAGTCTTTACAATATAATAAGACTTGGATACTTGCTCTTCCGCTTAATCACAAACCAATGAGTTGCAAATGGATCTTCAAAATCAAATATAATGTTGATGGATGTGTGGTAAGGCACAAGGCTCATTTAATGGCTAAGGGATTTACACAAGTTGAAGGTTTTGATTTCAATAAAAAAAATTCCCTTGTTGCACAAATGGAATCAATTGAAGTTTTGTGTTTGTAGTTGCAACCATTGAAGATTTCCAAGTGCATCAAATGGATGTTACAATTATCTTTTTAAATGAACATCTATTAGAAAAGATATATATGCAACAACCAAAGGGCTTTGTGGTCAAGGGTAAGGAGAATATGGTATGTAAACTTCAAAATTCTTTGTATGGTTTGGAAGAATATTTTCATGAATGGAACCATAAGATTAATGCATATTTCTTATCTCAAACGTTTGAAAGGAGCTTTGTTGACCATAATGTTTATTTTAGGAGAGCTTAAGAAAACTCTTATGTGATTTTAACTTTGTATGTTGATGATCTAATTTTGGCCTTTAATACATTGACTTTGTTGAAAGAAACAAAAAACAATCTCTTGAAGAAATTTGAAACAATGGATCTAGGTAAGACCCAATATTGTTTGGGGATATAAATAAATCATTTTTGATAAGATCAAAATTAAAAAATTTAACCAAAGAAAATACATTGGAGGTATGTTGAAGCAATTTGGAATGGAAAAAAAAAAGTTAATACAACCTCCTTTTATGACCAATTGCAAGCTTTTGAACAATACGAGTCCTCAAAATGATGTAGACTTGGAAGCAATGTAGGCTATCCCATTTCAAAAAATAATTAAAATTTTCATGTATATAATGAATGGTATGCACAAAACCTGATATTGTATGGGGGTTGTGAATCGGTTATTAGCTAATCCTAAACAATCACATTAGGTTGTAGTGAAATAAAATTTCCATTGTTTGAAAAGCATAGTGGACTTTGGTATGTGTTTCAAAAAAAACATCAAGGATGCTATTATAGGCAAGGTGCATTTTGATGAAGATGTTAACTTTAGCCAAGGTTAAGCACATTTCCAAAAAACATAAGCCATAATTAAAGCCATATGTGTTTTGATGGAATCATAAACCATTGCCAAGGTTTCGAAAGGAACATGAGAGGCTAGGCAATTTTGACATAAATGTAAACTATAGTCAAGGTTTCAAAAGGAACATGATGCGCCACGTGCATTATAATGAGAATGTAAGCCATAATCAGGGTTTCGAAAAGAACATGAAGGGCAAGGCACATTTTGACAAGAATGTAAACCATAACCAAGGTCAAGCACATTTTGATGGGAATGTAATGTCAAGGACACGAAAAACCATAAAAAAAAAGTTAAAAAAAAGGTTTAAATCTAAGTTTCAAACAAGGAACAAAACAAGATAATGTGATTAAAAAACAAGAACATAGGAACCAAAAATAAGAACACGAGATGTGCAAGATAAATGTGAAAATGGATTTTATTTTGTTAACATAGGCAAACATGAACATGGAAAGAACATGACAAGGCTATGGTCCAAGATCGTGCCTAAGACTAATGTTGAACAGGTTGAAGGAAATGAAAAGTCCTACTTTTATTTATACTCCTTTGGGGACTTAGTTCAAGGAAGTTTTCAAAGAGGCTTCTATGTGTGCATCAAATAAATAAGTTTCTTGAAAATCTTCTTAATTGATAATTGACTATGAATTATCTAAAACTTAACCTATATTTAATTGGGATTTAACTCAAAGTTGATTGGGAATTAACCATAACTTAATTTAAAACTAATTGTTAGTTAACTCAGATTTAACTAAAACTTAATTGGGACTTAATTTGGATTTAACTAAAACTTAGTTAATAATTAATCAAAAGTGAATTGGAAATGAATTACAATTTAATTAAAAATTAAATAAGAGTGAATTGTCGCTAAACTAAGAATTAAGTACAAGTTCATTACAAGTTATGGATGAACATTCAAATGAATGAACCCCATGGCATTGCCATCAATGACATGTAAACCATAACCAAAATCAAGTGCATTAAAAAAAAAACGTAAGCCATAACCTAAGTTCCAATAAGAACATGAAAGGCCAAATGCATTCTGAAAGGGACATTTATCATAGCCAAGGAATTGACGGAAACAATATGGGCCAAGTGCATTATGAAAGGAATGTTTGCCAAAACAAGTGTCCCAATATTGAAGATTATGATATTATTTATGAAAACGCACAAAGTGTGTTTATAATGATAGAAATTGTGTTGGCAATATGGGTGACCGCAAATCCACATCATGTTATGTTTTCTTATTAGGAAATGGTGCTATTAATTGGAACAACAAGAAGCAAACCTATATTGTTGTGTTGTCAACATAAGCTAAATATATGGGAACTTCATAAACAATAAGGCAAATGATGTGGTTTTCATCATTTTTTGGGAACATTGGTGTACATAAATGAAACACATTGTCCTATATGACAATAATCCAAGTTGTATATCTCTATCAAAGAACCTAGTCTTTCATCCTCACATGAAGCATATCAAGATTCATCATCATTTGGTGCAAAAGAAAATTAAAGAAGGCTTTGTTAAATTGGAAGAATACAATTGCAAATATTTTGACCAAGGGACTTTCTGCTAATAAACATGAATATTTTCAACACTTGATGGGTGTGATTAAATGCTTAACTTGATAGTTCATTGGGTGGGGATGCTAGATATCAACTTCCTATCAAGCATGTGTTACATGCACATACTTTTCGGACTATGAGATATGTTCAGTAAGTTTACTTTAATATTTCTAGTTAAGTTTAGTATGAAATATCTCAATGCATGAGATGTTGACCTTGTGCATGTGGTTGTGCATGCAATTCTAAAGTAGCTAACATTTGTAATGGGGTGATCACCTCCTATTTAGATTAGGGCAAAGCTTAGGAATGAATCATAGGTTCATAGCAACATTTGTGTGATCCTAAGATTTAGTAGAGAGCTCATGAAAAAATCAATGTTTTTATCATTTTTATTCTCTCATCAATCCACTGTCAATTTCCAACACTATTAAGGAAAAAATGAGATAAATATATGGTTAATTAAATATATGTAAATAATTTATATCTCATTTATACCAGTAATGGTGAATTATTCTTGATAGAGTATAATCATTCTTTGGTGAAGACATCAAATTGTATTACATTTAAATTCTTTGTTTTGAAAGAGTTGTAGGATGTGGAGGTTAATATTTATGCACATTATTCCTTGGGTGTATGATGCAACATGGTGTAATTTAGAATGTTGGAAGGTACATGTAAAATCTCCTCCAAGAATGATTGCATGTAACTTCACCCACAGGGAGACTTGGGAAACATGTGTTGTTGCCAAGTTCAATTGTGAAGGCCTACTACTGCCATAGGAAAAGACATATATTCTGTTGAAGTGTGAGCCTATATGGAGAAAATTTACTGGTTCTCTCTTGAATTAATGGGAGAGAGTCACGACTACGGATTTGTACAGAACAACTCACTGCAAGAAAGACGATGTTATACACCAAAATTGAACTTTGTGGGTATCAAGTGTCAATGCATGGTTCTGCCACAGGGTTTGATTTATGTTGGGAAACCTTTATAAAAGTTTATATTAAGAAAATAATTGGAGCTTGCGAACATGTATTCCATACATTCATATGTTGGGAACAGTTTGCAAGAGACAGGAGGAGGAGCAGAAGCCAGAGCAATATTGCAGGATGCGTGTAAGAAAACAGGCGTGACTTTTGATCACCCACCTTGAGACAATTGGGTTGAAGTTTTGTGCGACAAATCATGCTCAGGATGCAGCAACTAATTGGGTGAAAACTTGAGTTGTTGTTGTTGTTGTTGTTGCAAATTTCCTAGTCAAGGAAGGAATTTGTGGCAAGCAGTTGGAGTGGTAGAGGAGACGTGAGTAGCCGTTGTTGTTGTTGCAGATTGAACCAGATCTAGCCATGGATCTGTTTGTGCAGGCAAGCAGTATAAATTGCAGGACTCCTGAGTGATATTTTCAGGTTGTGGTGGTTTTTTGTTGCAGTTGCAAATTTCTATCATATTTCCATCTGAGTCATGGAAGAAGAGCTGATCAACAACATCTTTGTCCTCCACTACACACATTGTATATTCCATGCCATTCTCTCCCAGTGTCTGCTTGCCCAATGACATGCATACAATAATAAGTATAGAAACACAAGCAGGTTCACATGATTCAACCCTCTTTTCTCGAGCCAATCAATCAGGAAGATATATGTCATCTCCTCTAGGAGGTTAGTCTTTGTATATTTGATGAAGCACATGAGATAAAAGGGTATTTTTTATGCTATGAAATGATAGAATATTAAAAGAATATTTTACCAAAATTATAAACATTTAAAATATATTTTGAATATATTCCCATAATCCAATTCTTGGCATTCTATTTACATTGAAGTGAATTATAAAATTTATTTATTTATTTTAAATTGCATCTTATATCCTTTTGCATGTCATTTAGATAAAAACGGAAGTAACCTCCCTTGGGTTGATCTCCAGTTCCAAAAGAGGAACTCGACCCAAGACCAACTGATTTTACAAGTGGGTTCAGGATCTTCTTGTACTGCACAAGAAGAATCAGCTCTGGATCGAGTGCTTGTACAATTGCTCTCGAGGCAATTTGTGACAAACATTGCAACCAAAATTAGGGTTTAGGGTTTAGGGTTTAGGAGATAGATGATCTATACGTGGAATGATATGTGATTGTCCTTGGGGTTTATATGATCAGCAGCTCCTTGTGGCATGCAGAGAGCAGATGATTCACCAGCTCTGATCTCCAGTTGATCCTTTGTTTGTGCTTGCAGTAAATGGATACCATAGTTGAACAGCCTTTGATTATTCAAGACAACCCACATTGCACTTAGCACACATATAAAATGTATGTACACTACATGCATAAGCACCAAGCACCGGGGATCTAGCCAAACGTAGAGCTACTGTGATCAGTGCTCCTAGCATGCAGCTATGATTTCCTCTTTGTGTATATTATCACTGCACACTTGATTGATCAGCTTCCAAAAATCAACAACTCTAGTAAGGAAGATCTAGATCTCCCAAAGCTTATAAAATGTCGATCTATCAGCTCCGCTTCTTCTCATGCATGGACTACCAGCAAGCTTTAACCGTAGAACAGCAGCAGGAATCGATATTTCAGTCTTGTTAATTGCAATTAACGAAAGAGCTTCAGCTTCAGATTTTCTTGCTTCTGATCTATGAGCTCTCGTAAATATTGCCGTGGGTCTGCATCACTATAAATCAGCCACCAATAGAGCGAGCGGGCCCTCGGTGGGGCCGGTTCTTTGGGGCCTGTGCGGAATCGGCCTCATTAGTGCCCCATTCTGTTAGGGCACGTTCCTGTAACGTTTGAAGAGAACTGTCTTCGTGAGCACTACACAGTCGAGAGCTTGTGCAGAATCGGCCGACCCCATTAGTTTTGTGAACATGACTTGGTGGTTTTTTGACTCACTAATCAATGTAAATAGATCAAACTAAAGAATGCTTTAAAATTGATACACACTTAGTTGAAGGTTATTATCTAGTGTGAGGAATAAAAATAAATTGACACAATGCCAAATACAAGAAATTTGAATCTAAACTCATTTCAAGTACTTCTACACATAACATGAGAAGATAAACTTAGGGTGACATGATTAGGTTGCAAGGAGATTGATTTAAAGGATTTAAGTTAAGATGATAAAAGTCAAATAGCAATTGATTAAATAGTAATTAATTTTGTGATATTGAATTTCAAAAGGGTCAAATGAATGATTTAATGTTCTTGATATTGAGATCGCACTCCTTTGAGAATTAACAACTTGACAGATTAGATTATAATTAGCTCATAGTTGAAATGAGTACTATCATTGACGGAGTCATGGGACATCTCCAAAACAACATTTTGAAGATGATATGACAATGAGTGCATGCAGTAATAAACTCATAACCTTATGAAAGTCACTTAAACATGTCCAACTGTCACCGTCACAAATGGTGGTGATGAACTGCCATGACTTACTCACTGAATCAGCTCACAACCATGGCTGTAGAAAGTATTTAATATCTGCTTCAGTTTTCATGCAAACTGTCCTACAAAGTATGTGTCCTAAACTTCTGGAAGCAATCGTAAGACTCAGTCATGATATTGGCTAACATGCAAAGAGACATAGCTGTATACAATACACAACAACACAAAAGAATGATGCAGAGGGAACCAATTCGTCTTTCTACTGGTCTGTGGCAGTCTTTACATTACAAATACTGAGAGAGGAGACACAGATCAAGAATGACACTATGATGTCCTCTACT